>Ga0114974_10002719_pt1 | contig 13601 bp, 13 predicted proteins | sample S_130206_EF_Meta_FD_87318 | JGI IMG/M metagenome (GOLD analysis project Ga0114974, IMG submission 87318) | Freshwater microbial communities from Lake Simoncouche, Canada to study carbon cycling - S_130206_EF_MetaG | ecosystem: Environmental > Aquatic > Freshwater > Lake | place: Lake...
CACGCAAGTGGAATAAAGAAAAACAAAAGTTGTCCGAACAAAAATATGTCAAAAATAATCCTGATAAAATTCGTGAAAAATGGAGAATACAGGGTAAAAAGATTAATCGTATAATAAGAAATCGATTAAATAAAAGAATATGGGACGCTTTATTAAAAAATGGACAAACTAAACAAAATAAAACTATAAACTATGTCGGTTGCAATATAATCTTCTTAAAAAAATGGTTTGAATATCAATTTCAAGAAAAAATGTCTTGGGAAAATTCAAATCTTTGGCATATTGATCATGTTACTCCATGTAGCATTTTTGATTTATCAAATGAAAAAGAACAGTATAAATGTTTCAATTGGTCTAATTTAAGACCATGTTGGATATTAGAAAATTTACAAAAAAGTGATTCATATAATGATGAATTAATTGAGAGCCAAAAACTAAAATGTCAAGAATTTCTTAACAATCCACTACCAAGTTATCCTAGTGATAGAGATAATGGCTTCAATTAACTATTGAAGGTATGGTAAAAAGGTGGCGAATGATAAATAATGCGAGATTATTTTGAAATGGGCAATCCGCAGCCAAGCATCTTAGAAATAAGATGAAGGTTCAACGACTAGATAAAGTAACCTTCGGTGAAAACAAAGGAGAAATATCCACGAATGGGTTCATTATATTTGCAAGTCAAATATAATAAGATATAGTCTGAACTTATAGGAAACTATAAGAAGTAAGGATAAAGAGCCTTACGATAACATAATTGGGTGAAGATTTCGACAGCCTACTTGTCGATTATTGCGTAGAAGAATTCAAAAAGAAAAATAAGATAGATATTAAGGGAAATGCACGCGCCTTGCGCCGCCTAAGAACCTCGGTTGAGAAGGCCAAGCGCACTCTTTCAACTGCCACGCAGGCTGCGGTAGAAATCGACAGCCTTGCTGAGGGAATTGACTATCAGACGACGATTACGCGCGCCAAGTTCGAGCAGCTCTGTGACAGCGTCTTCAAGCGCACGATTGCGCCTCTAGACCAGCTTCTCACTGATGCGAAGGTCGACAAGAATTCGATCGATGAGATTGTCATGGTCGGCGGTTCGAGCCGCATTCCGCGAATCCGCCAGCTCCTAATGGATTATTTTGGTGGTAAGAAGCTAAATGACAGTGTAAATCCTGATGAGGCCGTCGCCTACGGTGCGGCTGTTCAAGCCCATATCTTGAACGGCGGTGGAAATGATAAGACGGCTGATATTATTCTACTCGATGTCGCACCTCTATCGCTCGGCCTAGAGACTGCTGGTGGCATCATGACTCCGCTAATCAAGCGTAATACGACGATCCCCACGAAGAAGTCGCAGACTTTCTCTACGTATGCCGACAACCAGTCCGCGGTCAATATTCAAGTCTTTGAGGGTGAGCGCCAGTTCACGAAGGATTGCAATTCGCTTGGAAAGTTCATGCTAGAGGGAATTCCTCCAATGCCACGCGGTCAGCCGCAGATTGAGGTGACTTTTGATGTTGATGCGAATGGTATTTTGAATGTGAGTGCGGCTGAGAAGTCGACTGGCAAGTCTCACAAGATCACAATTACAAATGACAAGGGTCGTCTTTCGAAGGAGGAGATTGAGCGTCTTGTAGAGGAGTCTGACAAGTATGCGGCAGAGGATAAGGAGAAGGCCGATGTGATTATTGCTCGCAATGAGGTCGAGACATACCTATATAATATGCGTAACGCCATGGCTGATGAGAAGCACAAGGCGAATCTTGACGAGGATGACACTGCGAAGATGAAGGGACTCATTGACGAGGGCCTCGCTTGGCTAGATGCCAACACGACGCTAACGAAGGAGGACTATGAGGCGAAGAAGAAGGAGTTTGTTGATCTTATGAATCCCTTTCTTGTGAAGTTGTATGGCGCGGCTGATAGTAGCAAGGCTGCAGAGGAGTCAGTGCACGGTGGACCTGGTGTGGAGGAGGTCGATTAAATTGGGGGGTAACGTCTAGTGCTTAAGTTAAGAACTCCCCATGAATAAGACCACGAAGTGGTCTATATCATTGGAGTATCGTAACCTTATCGCTCTAGCATTAGAGCCATGTTCCTAAATTAGGAACATGGCGGTATAAAATATTTATAATATCTAATTCATAAGAATCAGATATTATAAGTTTTAAGGCACAAAAATGCTCATTTAATAAGGATTATATGATGCCATATCTTGTGAATAGACATCATAGTCCATGAAAGCATTGCTTGATGAACTTCCACTCGCCTTAGATAATAATGAATCTACATAAATATTTGAACCAGAACTAGAACCAGAAACCGTGCTCAAAGTGGAGTCAAGACTTAACTGACCATAAATTTGGTTGTAAATATTGTTCCAAAAATTATTATCATCTTGGTTGGCATAATACTTGCCACTTGATGATAGTGGGTAATTGACATCCGCACCATACATGTGCCCATCGTGTTTTTTATCATCTCTAACTACCACTTTTACACCGGGTTGAGTTCGATCAACTACTTTATTTGTAGTCTGACTAGAATTCTCATTTGGGTTAAAAAATACAACAACCACTATGAGTGATAGTATACAAACTAATAAAAGTATAACTGTGATTGCTGCGAAGGCGTCCATTCTACTAAGTAGTTCGAACAATTGGCCGCTTCTTTCGTCCTGTAGCCTGAGATGCACTCGCCTTTTCGGCCACACTCTTTTTCACTTCCCACGCCTCAGACCACTCGCGAAAGATTGCGGTGCGTGAACGCGCGGTCTCCTTTAGGATGCGCCGAGCAGTCTTCTCTTGGCCATCTGCGACACCGATCGTGAGAACCATCTCATCAGAAAGAGGATGGGGAATCATATAGCCGACGAAGGTTACCTCTCCATTATCAATGTAGTTCTGATCGATCCACGTCTGTAGAAGATTTCCAAGAGTATGGTCCTGGTTCTGGAATACGAAGTCGTATCCTAGCAACTTCTTACTAGTCGGCTGGACAAGAACATCTTCTGGTAGAGTTTCACCCTCATCGCCATATCGACTGCACATTAATACACCAGCTTCACATGCACGCTTGACAATATATTGCGGGCTTAGAACACCAGTCGATTCAACTGTGAAATCGAAACTGTATGGCTCGCCTAGCCCATCCTTAAGATAACAACGCTTGCGTCCAAGAGTATTAAATTCGCGCTCAAGTGATGCGCGCTTATCTTCAGGAAGAGTTTCCCATGAATCGGCTGGGATTTTCTTCTGAAGATTTAGCCAGTTATTGCGCACTTCTTTGATATTGTCCTCGTCATCGTCAAGAGTATATATATAAGTGCACTGGCTCGTAGGAATAAACCGCGCATTTTCGCGCCCCTTGCCCATAGAGGCCTTCGCCTTGAAGCGAATCTCTTCAGCCTTCCCCGTTGCATGTTTGGGTTTTAGTGTCGCAATTAGACAAGTGTCGCCAGTTACAGGATCTGCCTTGAAGAAACTACTTGTTGAAACTTGGATCTTTGAATCGCCTTCTACCTTCAGAACAATGATATCGGATGCCTTGACATCCATAATATCGTCTGTATCATTCACAATATCAAGATGAAACTCATATTCATCCTTATTATAATTAACTGGATCTTCGATATTTACTGGAAGAAGACCAATACGATGTGCGAGCATCTCATTCGTCATTGGCGTCGTGTTTGCCTCAATTACGACATCGGTCGTGAGGCCATCTTCGCCAATATCTGCACGAAATCCGACAGTCTCTACCCCAGTAATCATAAGGCGCACAAGAGTGTTTGCATAAGATACATGGGTTGGTGAAAGTTGAAATTTGAGTGTATTGTTGTTGATATTTCTAATTGACTTGAATACACCTTCCCGAGACATTTCTATATTAACTATTTAACTCGTTTTTAGCCTCAATTTTATGATGTGCGGCTATCTTATTCTTAACCATTTTAGTTGTTAAGTAGATGTCAAGAGTCGGGAATCCTCAACATATTTGTTATTATAGTAATAAATGTAAATATAGCAAGACTTTTATTGAACAGATTGCTGCTACATCTTATAAGAATGAATTCGCATTTTTGTGTGTAGATCCGAGTCCAAATCGCCCAGCCCTTCCGTCTTTTTTGAAGAAGGTTCCAACTCTTATAATCAAGGGTGAGCCAGAACCTTTGACCGATGGGGAGGTTTTCAACTGGCTTTCGATTCGCAAACTTCAGGACAGTGGTGGCACAAAGGGGCCAGATCAACGGACTGGCGGTGGAGTCGTCGATCCAGAGGCATATATGTGGAATGAAATGGGAGGAAGTCTGACAAAATCATTCAGTTTCGTTGATAATTCTTCAGACGCTCCACAGGGCAATTTTGAATTCTTGAATGGTGCTGGTGCGCCAGGAACACGCACTGGTTCTGATATTCCAGATGGGAGAGAACAGAATCAACAACAGAAGTCGCGCAAATCGGCCTTATTTGATAAGCAGATGGAGTCATATATGCGGAGCAGAGATGATGGTATGCCCCCTCCTGTGGCCAGACAGTAATGTCACAGTTATGTCACAATTATGTCACAGTTATTAATTTAATAATTTCCCATTTTTAAAGCACAATGATGCTTAATAAATGGGAAATTATTCAATTAATTCTGTGACTATAAAAGGCCTAAACTAATATTATAATAATCTAAGTAAGAAATGTCCTATCTTAGTGCTTTTAACAGCCAGCTAATTAAGTTTTTTGAAGATCTTTCAGAGACTTTTCCCGAAGAAAAAGAAATTCGCGCCAGCCTTGAGGGTCTGCAGTTCGCCAGAAAGGCCAATCCCAGACTTATCCTGGATCTTTTCTATGAGCATGTTGCCAGAGATCTTCGCGAGGCAATCCTTTCTGAGAATGAGAATGAGATTATTAAGGTTGCGAAAGTGAAGATAAGCACGCAATTCAATGAGATTATGCCCGCGCTTTCCATTTTTGAGAAGCACTGGCCAACTCTTTCCGATGTAAATCGCCAGGCAATTTGGAAATATCTCAAAATCCTTATTGCTCTTTCTGAGAAGGCGCGGGCTATCGCCTAATTCTTAATTTAAGAACTTGAGAGGGGGCGTAAAGATTCTACACAAGGCTTATTAAGTCTTATATAGAATGACCTCGTCTGAGTCTTTTAAAGATACATTCACCATGAAATACAACGATTTTTGCGAGGACTTGCGCAATGCTCTTCCTGAACTCGAGAGCAAACTCGTTGCCGCAAAGAAACTCGGATTTGAGGAGCGTGTTTCTAAATTTAAGCAGCAAGTTCTTCCGAATGCTGGACCTCTTCGTGATGCAAAGAAGTGCCCTGGCTTCGTTCTACCAGATGTCGAGATCACAGAAGTTATTTGGTCAGATATAAGTGATAGTTCTAAGGAGGCCATTCAGAAGCACTTGACAGTCTTGTCATTCATAACTCTATATGATATTCACAAGGATACTTCTAAGGACGAGGGATCTGATATGATGAGCGAAATGATCAATAAGCTCATGGGTGAGTGGGCTACAAAGATGGGTGGTGTCGATTTCGAGAGCATTTCAAAGAAGCTTCTTGAGACTTTTGCAAGCGGAGCCAGCACAGATGGTCTACCGAACACGAATCCTTTTGGTAATTTCAAGTTACCAGAGAAATTTCTTAAGGGCCACATTGCAAAACTCACAGAGGAGATCGTGAGTGCATTCAAGCCAGAGGATTTTGGTCTTGATGCTGCTACTCTTGAGCGCCTTGAGCGCGAGCCTGGTGGGGCGATCGAGCTTCTTATGAATATTTATACAAATAAGCCCCATCTAATTCAATCTGCAATGAAGAAGATTGTTAAGCGCATTCAAGAGAAGTTTCAGAATGGTTCTCTACGTCCCGAACAAATTGCCGCTGAAGCAGAGGAACTCATAAAGGAATTCAGTAGCAATGAGGAGTTTGTTAAGATGATGGAGACGTTCCGTAATACTTTTGGAATGGCTGACATGGCACAGGCTCGTAAAAATAACAGAGAGGGTGATGCTCGTGCGAATATTGTCAAGGAGCGCCTTCGTAAGAAGCTCGCCGAGAAGAATGCAAAGAAGAACGGCACTGCACCTTCGGTATCAGCCCCTCCTCCTTCTCCTTCAGTTCCGAAGGAAACGAAGGAAACGAAGGAGAAGGAAGTAAAGCCAAAAGTCCCACAAAACAAACACACGATTATCAATAACATTCCAGAATTAGATTAACCTTTGTTAGGAGAGGCTAGATGCCCGATTCTACGCCATTATGGGTAAATGAACCAATGGTATTGCTAAGCACAGATTTATCAATTCATACTACAAGTTATAATGCCACATGGAATAGCATAACACGCGCATCAATACTCATTTTAGTATTTGGCGCCCTAGGGTATCAAACTTTTGGTCCCAGCTGGCCCATTTTATTAATAGTATTAGGTATTATTTATTATAGTGATTTTCTTATGAAGCCACAGACAGGAAATTCATGGCAGCCTATAAAGGAAGGTTTCAAAAGCGAGAAGCCTATTAAGAAGATCGAGCCAGCCGATGTTGAGCCAGGCTTCGAATCTATTATACCAGAAGTGGGCCAATACCCATATGAGACGAATCCAAGTGCTAAGAACCCCTTTATGAATGTTCTATTGGATGAGCTCAATTATAATCCTGATAGACCTGCCGCTGCCCCAGTAGGTAGTCCGATGGTAAAGAGCACCTTGGCTGACTACTTTAAAGTCCAATGGACGAGCGATCCAACAGATGTTTTTGGTAGATCACAGAGCCAGCGCCAGTTCTATACGACGCCGAACACATCTATACCAAATGACCAGGCCTCTTATGCAAATTGGCTTTACCTTGTGCCTGGTAAGACCTGTAAAGAGGGTGGCAAGGATCAGTGTGTTCCTGGGACGAATGGTGGCGCGATTCCTTGGCTAACGAAGCCGAATTAAAGAGGGCAAAAAGTATCTTAAATTCATATATTATTGGTATTTGAATTTAAAAATAATAAGGAGTTACTTCTTTTGTAACGTCTAGTGCTTAAGTTAAGAAATCCCCATGAATAAGGCCACTTTGTGGCCTATATCATTGGAGTTTCATAATCTTATCGCTCTAGCATTAGAGCCATATTCTTAAATTAAGAATATGGCTGTGTCTTAAGAACTGGTCCCTTTCGGCAACTGAATTTTCGCAGTGTTTTTCCTCTAGACCAAAGAACTGACTTTGTGCAAATTGCAATAGCAGGTCCTTCTGTTTTATCCCGGGTTCTGCTCTTACTTACTTTTTTAACACATCTGCAGAATTTACGTGAAAGCCTTTCACGCATTGTCTAATTAGCCCAATGAAATATTGTATCCTATGGTTAGGAGTCTTTTATGGACATCAATCGCCTAACTCGCCCAAATGATGATCTTGCTGGCATACAGCAATACTATAAACAGTCTGTTGGTCCTGGTTCTTATACGACTACTAACCTTGTCCCGAATGCAAAGAAGGTGAATCCCGTAAGTGTAGATTCAGTTCTACTATTTCCTCGCGAGGGCTATGGCCAGAATAACAAGGAGGTCGATGTCGAGAGCATGATGAAGAATCATTCCGAGTTCAAGGTCAATAGATGCAATATTCGTTCACAGGCCAGACCCTTCCTATCGGTTCCATTTATGGGCGGTGGCCGCGGAAATCCTGATGTCGAGTCAAACCTTCTCCACAGCGAGGTCAGCCGCATGGGCAAGGCCTGCGACACTGTGACGGAACAGTTCTTCCCCCAACAGTATACTCCTCTTGTCCCCACTCTCCAGAAGACTATCCAGAATCCCAATAACCTTATACCAGAGGTTGCTGCCGCTGGCTGGATCCGTGGTGGTCTTCCGAGCCGTGAATATATTCGTGATGTAAACTGCTAAATCCAATAAAACCAACATAAATTAGAATGAAATCCTCGACAAAAAAACGTTTTAATCCTCTTTCAAAAAATAAGATTAAACGAAAAAAAACTATGAAGGGCGGTGTTATTTGCGAAAAAATCAAACTATTCACGTGGGCTGCCAATAGTTGTTATCTCGACACAATTCTTATAGGTTGGCTTCATTTTGCAGAAGTAGATCTTTTACAAAAGTTTCAATTAATGGAATCTTCTGAGGAAGATGGAAATAAGAAATCCCTATATAATATTTTAATAGAATTAATCTCACATCTTTCTAACTTCGCAAACCCAACCTTTAAAAGAAAGAACCCCACACCATTAAGAGAAGAATTTAGAAATACTCTACAAAAATGCGATGATTTTACTGACAGTATGGCTATACCTAATTTGAAGCATACACAGGACTCTGTTGAAATTTTCACAAAGCTTAGTGATTTTCTTAATATAAATGATATTATACTACAAAATAAATATATTCCATTTCGCGGATATTCTAAAAATGAAATAAATAGTTTAATCGCCGCAAATCCTGAAAGAAGAAGAAACCAAATTAATACAGAAGAACAAGGCGCCCTAAGACCACCGCAACCACAAAGACCTGGTGATATTGAGTATACTAATATTGTTTTATTAAAACCGATAATTGGATTAATTTCTCCACAAGAACTTATTAATACGAAGTTTGAACATACTCGAAATGATAAGAATGGGCACTGGTATCTTAAAGATAAAGAGATTTATGGAACAGTGCATGGTATATTACCAATAGGAGTTGACAGAGCAAGTGTTACAGGAGATGTTAATAAAAGAATTAATTTGGAGGAAATTATTCAACTCAAAGATGGAATTTATACTCTTGTGTCAGTAATCTGCTATGTTCCTGGGCATTATGTTGGATATTATAGATGTAATTCAGGAAATGATTGGATATTTTATAATGATCTGAATACCCCTACATATAGATTGATGGGGGGTGGAATAGAAACATGGGAAGGTTATAACATACCAGGTTATCGTGATCGTTTTCCAAGAAGATCTGCTACCCTATTATTTTACAAGAAAACCGAAGATTCAGAAAATATACCAATAATGACTAATGAAAATTTGGCAAAATTATTTCAAGAAGAGGAGCTTCTACATCTTAAACAAATAGAAGAAAATAAGAAATTTGCCAATTCATTGAAAAATAAACTATAATATCAATAGATATGCTTGCATTTACTGCAGCTAGCGCCGATTTTGACAATGATCCTAGCCCTTTTGCGGCTTCTTGGATCCAAAAAGAGAATACATTTAAATATCGTGAACTTGCGCAACAATGGGAAAGTCCAGCCCCGAAAAGACACCTTCTTGGCCTTGTTGGTGGCAATGAGGCTAGTGTCATTTCTGGAAACAGAATGGATATTGAAAGTGATCTAAGAGGAACAACTAGACCTCTAACTAACAATCCTAGCCTCGAACATGCGCCGATTCCGCCGAATGCAACTACCTTGCCTATAAGAAATCGCAAAACAAATATGACGATCAATATAAGACCCAAGCATTTACCTGAATATCAGATGTGGGGCTATGCTGGTGCATATAAGCCACTTCCTCTTGTCAAGGAGACTTGTGGAACGCCCCATAAGTATTAAGTGGCATCTGCTTATTTTATTATTAACGGATAGATGAGCGATTGCTCTACGCAACAACAATCACAAACACGTCCTCGATTTGATGATTTTCATCAAATGGATGATATGCGAATTACAAGTTATTCTTTAAGATATCAGTTAAATCCTCCAAGTGCTAATTGCCCAACAACCTTTCCGGTACAGCCAACAACTCGTATTCAGTTATCTGGTGATAGTTGGAAAGCAGGAAAATGGAGAACTGATGTTGAAAGTGATTTGAAGGGCATAAATCGCCTCAATAGTCGCACAAAAAATGACAATCTTCTATATAACCCAGATACAAATAGATTCAATAATACACCAACAGAGTCTGCTCCAGATGGTGATTTTCCGTTGACTTTCAATCGCCTATTTAATCCTCCCTGCACTCTACGCGCGACTGGCTGGAATCGCTGGGACCATCTACACCACGATCCACAGGAGACTTTCGAACAGCCATTCGATTTCTTCATACCAAGTCGCTGGAATGATCGTGACCGTTTTTCATGCAATAAGACGAGTCATAAGAATAAGGTGCCAAATATATATAATCCTATTACTTCAAGACAACTAAGTCCTGATAACGTCTAGTGTTAAAAAATTAAATATAAACACGTTTTTAAGTTTATTAAAAATATGTTTATATTTTCCAAACTACTCTACAAATTAGATGGAGACCGTAGCTGTTGCAGGCCTTGTTGGTCTTGGATATCTTGTATCCCGACTTGCAAATAAGAAAAATGAAGGCTTTAAAGATTCTTCAAACGATTATGGAATGTTTAAGAAAGACAGTCAGACAGTTGCCAGACGCGGGCCAACAGAATCCTTTATTAATAAGACAGCTCAGGGTGCAAATCCTACTGGACCAAACCCTGAATTAGATCTTCAATATCAACTCCCAAATGGCCAGACACTCCCAAGCACACCCAACCCAACTCCTTATGGGTTACCTATTTCATATTCCACACAAAATGCTCCATTGACGAATCCTACGCCTGAAGGAGATTTAGTTCCACCGCCAGTTTGCGGCGAAGATCAGACTGCCCAAGTATGTATTAATCCTGCGGGATTTGAAAGCAATCCTGTATATATTGACGGCGATGTTGTGAGTAGTCTAAGTGGAGAAAATATTGCATCTTGTGATTTCCGCCATAACAATATGGTCCCCTTTTTTGGCGGCCGTGTAAAACAGAATGTTCGGCCGAATGCGAATTCGAGTCGCCTAGACAGTTTTACCGGTTCTGGTGCAACTCAAATACGCAAACAAGAAGTCGAGCAGATGTTTAATACTAGCAAGACGCCTTTTGGCAATCCATTCGGCCTAGAGTCGAGCTCAGATTTCATTGAAAGTCGTATTAATAATCCTCGCAGCCGCAACGGTGAGCGGCCATTTGAGCCAGTAAAGGTTGGCGCTGGAGTTGGCGAGCGCGGCGGCATTCTTGGAAAGGGAGGTTTCCAACAGATCGAAGTCAATGAGGTAATGAGACCAAGAACGACAGACGATTTGAGAACGGCCAATAATCCCAAACTAACATACACTACGCCGATGGTTCCTGGTAAACACTTTGTGGGTGGTGCTATGGATAATGCTGGCGAAGTGCGCAAGTATAGACCAGATCGCTTTTACATTGATGAGACAAATTCGCGCGCAATTGCTGGACCTGCCGCGATTGTTAAGGAGGCTGCGAGACCTGTCCAAGTTCTACCTGAGACCACGCGTGCTACAACAAGCACAGAGAATTTTGGTAATGCTGCTGGTCAGGATACTTACCAAAGCTACGTTGCTGGTGCCTATCGCAGTCCTATGAGTCAGCAGTATGGCGGAGCTGGTTACAGAAATGCCGATATGAGTTCTTATATGACAAAAAATACAGATAGTCCTGAGGCAGATTATGGTAGATCTGGTTATGAAAATAGACCGAATGAGCGGGCGACGACCAATAAACGTAATATGGGCTTGAATTTGAAACCTGCCGAATCTGGCCAAGTAACAACTCGCTACACAGATAACGCCAGGCCGACAAGAAGAGCTGAAATGGAGGCTGGAACTGGTTCGCAAGAGTTCGGTCACGCCTACGGTGGTGCTGCGGCAGTTACTGTATGGGATCCAAATGATGTTGCCAGAACAACGGTCAAGGAGACGACGATTAATCTTAACTGGTTTGGCCCAGGTGAGAGTGGTTCTATGCCGAATAAGTTGAGAATATATGATCCAAATGATATTGCCAGACCGACACAGAAGGCGCAGTTATCACAGAGAGAATATACTGGATCTGGTTACAATCCTGGCCGTGGAATTATGAATGAGGATTTCGCATATAATATGCGGCTCAATCCGAATAAACAGGAGATTGCCAAGGGGCGTAAGCCTATTGCTGGCAATGGTTCTCTTGGAACATTCAATGGCACAGTGAACCAGCGTGCCAAGAAACTTACAGCGGATGATATTAACAATAGAACGAATGCGATCAATCGCGTGGAAAGTATGCCGCCTGGTCAAGGTGATATTGGCGAGGTTAAGTTCCGTGTTCCTCTAAATCTTGATGTAAGTTCTGAGAGATTGACTCCTGATATTGTTGCTGGGACCAATAACAACCCCTTGCAGCAGAGCCTTGCAAAGAATGCGGCGCTCGATGCGGCGTATTTATCTGCTCAACGTGGATATTAGGCCCTACTTTAAGAAAAACAAAGAAGAATTGCTATGAAGCTTGCTTGGCTTGTCTGTGGAAGCCCTGGAAGTGGAAAATCAACATGGATAATAAATCGCGCTAAAAAAGAGAATGCCAAACTTATAAGACATATTGTAAGAACAGATCGTTCTTTGAGAAAGGGTAGACCTTTGTTGTTCAGTCAACATAGATCATCTGAAAAGACGATAATTTGGCTAGAAGGGGCCGATACTCTTACAACAGACGCCCAGGCATTTCTAAGAAGAATTCTAGAAACGGCTGGAACAAATGTGGAGTTTGTTCTTGAAATAAGAGATGAAACGACGATGAATCCGCCGCTTCTAAGCAGATGCCAACGTATTTGTATGAAAGATCATAGTTACAGACAACAGAATATTGCAGAACTTGTTGATAAAAGAGGATTTGCAGATATTCGCAAAATGATTCAATTGGCGGACCAGCGTGAGAATATTTGGAACCCGTGGATAAATCCGAAGGAGAGTTTGATTCAGGCTCGTGCACAAGGGTTGAATCCAGAGAAACTTCTGAATAAGATTCTTAAAAAGGAGTCGTTCGACCTACAAAGAGATTATTATCGCAGACTCGGCGATGGGATAAGTCCATGGCTACTTTTGAGTTGGGCTGTAATGCGTTTAACAAATGAGAAAATGAAACAAAACGCCGCATAGATATGAACACGATGTCGAACGATATAGGAACATCTGTATTTTCCGAGGGGGGGCTATTATGCACGAAAATATTGACACATCAGATTTTATCACCTTTCCATCGTTTTTTCATAGATACTTTTGCGAAGGCTCTCGAAGAAGAACCAAATAATCGTAAGGTTCTTTCTTATTTTCAGGATCTGTTGAGCCAGATTCCCGAGTGGAATATTGATAAGGTTGAGCGTGAGACTACGAAAATAATCACAGAATCGCATTGCGATTATATGGAGGATATTGTAACTGCAGTATTTGTTGCACATGTTAAACTATTGACAGCTCTCCGCTTAAGCAATAAGAATAAGAAGGTTCAAATTACAGTGCCAAAGCTGAATCATTTTATTCACAGATCTTTAACCGAGTGTGGAAGATTACTATGGTCGAGCGTTTTCTTATTTCAGAATGATATTACGAGTATTGAGAAACAGAAAAATCATCGCCAAATAGAAAATCTTATTAAGGATGGCATTCAGCATGCAATTAATGGACTTCTACCAATAAAGAGTATATTGAAGGACAGTATTCCTGAGGATGACGAAGAGGAGGAGGATGATGCCGAGGCTGAGGCTGAGGTCGAGCCTGAGATCAAAAAGGAGGAAACTAAAGTGGAGGAGGTTGCTAAAAAGGAGGAGATTGAG
>Ga0114974_10002724_pt1 | contig 13594 bp, 12 predicted proteins | sample S_130206_EF_Meta_FD_87318 | JGI IMG/M metagenome (GOLD analysis project Ga0114974, IMG submission 87318) | Freshwater microbial communities from Lake Simoncouche, Canada to study carbon cycling - S_130206_EF_MetaG | ecosystem: Environmental > Aquatic > Freshwater > Lake | place: Lake...
AAAAATGTGCATGAGAAAAAAGATCTCAAAGAATCATTAAGATAAATGCTTTTTCAGAAAGTCGAGTGAACGCTTCCACGCCAATTCAGCTGCCTCGGGGTGATACTGTAATGGCGCCAGACCGCGAGCATCGGACTGAGGATTGGCAAAGGCATGTTTAGCGTCATAGCGATGAAATTCATGCTCCACACCTGCAAGCTTTAACTTTTTCTCTAGCTCATCTACACCAGCCGGAGAGAAAAACTCATCCTGCATCGACCAATGCCCCATCATGGGCTTAGTAATATTGTTTGCATCCACATACTCAGCAGGTGGATTGCCATACCAAACGACTGTTGCATCTAATTCAGGAACAAAGCACGCAGATAGCACAGTCAATGCGCCACCCATACAAAATCCGGTAACAGCTACTTTTGAACTGCCAGTAGCTTTCAAGTATTGGACCGCCCCACGAATATCTTGAGAAGCAGCATCACCAAAGTTCAAATCATTCATGAGATGCTCTGCCTCCTTGGCTTCCAGGGCCAATTTGCCGCGATATAAATCTGGCACTAAAGCACGAAAGCCGGCGCCCGCTAAGCGATTAGCTACCTCTTTAATTTGCTCGTCTAAACCCCACCATTCCTGAATCACCACTATTCCAGGAGCATTAGCCCCATTCGTTGGCTCCACTAAATAGCCATCTACTGTTTTGCCATCAGGCCTTGTAAATTGAACCATAGCTACTCCTTTACGTTTTTTGAGTATCCGAATGAATATATCCTACCAGCCAAATTGTTAGAAGCCCACAAAAAGCAGCCCCATAACCAACGATGTTGTAGTGGTCCATTTTGCCATCAGCCCCAATAGTAACTACCATACCAGCCAATACTGTTGCTATTCCAGACGCCAACATTTGAACCGAACCAACCAGACTCATGAAAGTCCCACGAGTTTTATTGTCCACTATCTGACTCACCATTGCCATTGCAGGAATCATTCGGCCAGATACCAAAATAAAGAATGCTGTTGAATTAATTAAAACAATCCATAAGGGCGTGACTGGTAGGTTCGTTACCACCAGCAATGGTATCAAGCTCACCACCGCCAAGACTCTAAAGACTTTCACCTTACCGTATTGATCGGCCATATGCCCAATAAAACGCGAACTCATGAGGGTTGCAATGCCACCACATAAATAAATGAGCGAGATATACGAGTTATCAATACCCACATTGGCTGTTAGGTAAAGTGCAATATAAGGAATCACAGAAAACCCAGTAATCATAATGAAGGCCATAAAGATAAAGGCCTTGATATGTTGGTGGGCCGTCATAATCCTAAAAATCTGACTGAATCTACTACCCTCATGCACGTGGTCTAGATGACCAGCGATCTTGGGAATATTGCGATACCCTAAGTACAGGATCACCATTGAGATGAGCGCTATAAAAATAAATGGGGCACGCCAACCCAATGCAGTGATATGGTCAGCCAGAAATAAACTTAAGGGCACACCAGCTACTGTTGAAACCGAGAAAGCGGCCATTACTGTCCCTAAGGCTTTACCTCTTCGCTCAAATGGAATGGAATCTGCCACGATCGTCTGCACTAGTGATCCTAAGATGCCACCAAATGCTCCCGCAAAGGCTCTTGCAATAAATAGGGTTTCGTAACTGGGCGCCAATCCACAAGCTAAGGTAGCCACAATGAAACAGGCATATAAGCTTAAGAGTAATTGTCGACGCTCAAAGCGATCAATATAGTAGGTGGCAAAGATCCCAGCAATTGCTGCAGCAAATGTATAGGAAGATAGTAAGAAACCAAATTGATGGGCATTGATATCAAATGCTTTAATAAATTCAGGACCCAAGGGCATCATGATCATGAAGTCCAAAATATGGGTGAACTGAATGCCAGCTAACGCAATTAAAAAGAAGCGCTCTTGCCTCTGGTCTATAAATGGTGGTGTGCTCAATGCTGGCTTTACTTGAATTGGGGGGTATGTCATTATCGTCCTTAAGACCGACCGCGAGGTGGTTAGCGCAATCAGATTCTGATATTGACCCCATATACTTAAAACAACTCCCATGAATACTGAATTGACTCAATTTCCATTTCTTTGGCCGCTTATCAAAGAGATTCTGGTCGGGACCGTCCTCTTATTAGTTGTGCTGATTTTTCATGGGAGCGCTATCAATCACGTCATCATGCGGTTTGAATGCCAAACTACAAATAACTTGGCCCATAAAGAGTACAACTGGGTATTTATTCACTTTTATGGGGCCTTCATCTTTATTGCCCTGATTCACATCATTGAAGTGCTGATATGGGCTTTCTTTCTGATGATGCTTGGTTTAATGAGCGACGCCCTAATAGCAATCGTATTTTCTGGGAGCTGTTACACCACTGTAGGCTTCGCCCCTGACAACCTTCCCCATGGATGGAAAAGTCTCGCATTCTTCATTGCCTTTACTGGCCTATTTTCATTGGCATGGACCACTTCAGCCATGATCAATATGACTAATATTTATAGACAGGCATGGAGAGCAAAATACGAACGCGTGCACCATTGATGTGTTGCTGTGCAGCAATTTTGGAGAATAAGGTGTATCATTAGGGTATACCCTTAAGGAGAAGCAAAATGATCCATTCCAATACAACCCCATTTCAAGGCACCCCAAGCATTAGTTTTAAGCCTTTAGTCGCAATTAGCGACTTTTTTACCCTACTTGCAGCTGCATGGGCTGAAGCAAAAGACATGGAGCAGGAAAGTCACAAAATCAGCGCAAATTGGTAAGAAAACTGTGTTTTATTGCTCTTTTAAGCAATAAATTGCCTCTTTAGTAAAAAAGCCTCTCAGAATGTTGAGAGGCTTTTTTATTGACTGAATTAATCATTATTTTTTACGGTAATACCCGTAAACACATCGCTTTCCACCTCTTGAGGGGTCATGTGTATCCTCAATAATTTCATCAACAATCGCTGTTAAGTGCTTGGAAACTTTAACAATTAAAGTTCCTGTTGGCAGCTCATCTGGCCTGAGGTGTACCTGACATCCTATGCCTACCTTCATGGTTGGCACCCATTCAAATCCATGCCCAAGAATATAGTCATGAAATACCTTGCGATGATTTCCATTGCGCGGAGAAGATCCTCTTTGATTTAAGAGTCTTGAGAGTTTGTTATCACGCTCTAGCGCATACCGGGCATTAGCCTCGCGCAGATCCTCATAGACCTGGATATAGGGTAGATTAGCCGCGATCGCAATAGATCTCACAACACAATCACCAGCACCCCCCTTAAAGCCTGCCGCTACCCTACCCCCATCATTTTGATGAAATCGGAATGATGGGTGAGATCGAAAGGGATTTAAGAAACTAAACATGTCTATCTATATTAATGCGCACCTCAAATAAACAATGGATTTGCTTTGTGGGCAAATCCATTCTTGTTTTCTTGTTTGGCATTGCCTTTGAATTACTTCGCTTGCGCTGCCTTTACCTTCAAGCGCCATGCATGTAGCAATGGTTCGGTATACCCATTTGGCTGCTCAAGACCCTTAAAGATCAGATCGCTTGCAGCCTGAAAGGCATATGAATCTTTGTAGTTTGGCATCATTGGCTTGTATAAGGGATCGCCGGCATTCTGCATATCAACGATAGACGCCATTCTCTGCATAGCTTCTTCAACTTCCGCTTTAGTGACGTATTTGTGTAGCAACCAGTTCGCAATATGCTGACTAGAAATACGTAATGTAGCCCGGTCTTCCATTAAACCGACGTTATAAATATCTGGCACCTTAGAGCAACCAACACCTTGGTCAATCCAGCGAACCACATAACCCAAAATACCTTGGCAATTGTTATTTAAGGCTTCGCGAATCTCCTCTTTAGTCCAATCAGGATATAGTGCGATTGGCACAGTCAAGAGCTCATCGGTTAAAGCTTCATACTCGGCTGCAGTATCTTGTATTTCCATATCCTTTTGGATTTGCTCAACGTTGACTTGGTGATAGTGCATTGCATGTAAAGTGGCAGCGGTAGGCGATGGAACCCAGGCGGTATTCGCTCCAGCTAGGGGATGGGCAGTTTTTTGCTCTACCATTTCTTTCATGAGATCTGGTGCAGGCCACATACCCTTCCCAATCTGTGCGCGACCACGTAGTCCACAATCCAAGCCTGCCAATACATTACGGCGCTCATACGCTCCAAACCATTTAGCGATCTTCATTCTGCCTTTGCGAACCATGGCGCCGCCGTACATCCCCGTATGCATTTCATCGCCAGTGCGATCTAAGAAACCAGTATTAATAAAAGCAACGCGAGCACCAGCTGCAGCAATCGCAGCTTTAATATTGACGCTCATGCGACGCTCTTCATCCATGATTCCTAATTTGACTGTGTTCTCTGGCAAACCCAGTAATTTCTCAACCCGACCAAAGAGCTCGCTAGCAAATGCTACTTCTTCTGCGCTGTGCATTTTTGGCTTCACGATATAGACAGAGCCTTTACGGGTATTACCAATCGCCTGACTTGCTGGACGATTGATGTCATACAAAGCAATCAATACGGTCACTACTGCATCTAAGATGCCTTCGTAGATCTCTTTGCCCTCACCAGTAATGATGGCAGGATTGGTCATCAAGTGGCCAACGTTACGCAGGAACAATAGTGAGCGGCCATGCAAAGTGACAACACCATCTTTAGCATTGACTGCACCAATACCTGCGGTGTATTTACGATCTGGATTGAGTGTACGGGTAAAAGTCTTGCCACCCTTGCTAACTTCTTCAACTAAGGTGCCTTTGAGAATGCCTAACCAGTTTTCGTAAGCCAGCACTTTATCATCGGCATCAACCACTGCTACTGAATCCTCTAGATCTAAGATCGTTGAGAGTGCAGCTTCAAGAACTACATCATTTACACCCGCTGGATCAGTTGCACCAATAGTTTTGTTCTTATCAATTTCGATATCGATATGAATACCATGATTGCGCAACAAAATAGATGATGGTGTAGCAGCATCGCCTTGATAGCCAACAAATTGTTTCTCATCAAGCAGACCAGTATTACTACCGTCTTTTAATTTCACGGACAGTTTTTGATCGACAACGCTATATGCCACCACATCGCTATATAAAGCTTTGGCTAATGGAGCAGATTCATCTAAAAACTGACGTGCATAAGCAACTACCTTTGCACCTCGAACAGGGTTATAAGTACCACCTTTAGTGGCGCCACCTTCTTCAGAGATCACATCTGTGCCATAGAGAGCATCGTATAAAGAGCCCCAACGTGCATTAGCAGCATTTAAGGCATAGCGCGCATTGAGCACCGGAACAACCAGCTGCGGGCCAGCTTGGAGGGCTAATTCATCATCAACATTCTGAGTAGTAGCCAAAATCTTGGCAGGCACATCATCGATATAGCCAATTTCTTTCAGATATTTGCGATAGGCAGGCATATCTTTGATTGGACCTGGATTGGCTTTGTGCCATTTATCTAAATCCAGTTGCAAGCGATCACGTTTTGCAAGTAAAGCTTCATTCTTAGGTGTTAGATCTTTAACAATCTCATCAAAACCTTTCCAAAAATCAGCACTCTTGATGCCGGTTCCTGGAAGGACTTTATCTTCAATAAAACGATATAAGGAAGTTGCAACTTGGAGACTATTACAGGTGGTGCGGGCAGTCATTTTGTAAACCTTGGTTTCTAATAAGGAGGTTAATAAAAAATTGAATCAAATATGGTGTTTTACTCTTCAAAAGGGTGTTGTAGCAAAATCGTTTCATCGCGGTCTGGTCCTGTAGAAACCATCGCAATCGGCTTCCCTGCGACTGCTTCAATACGTCTCAGAAAATTTTGAGCTTCAACCGGTAATTTATCCCACTCTCGAATACCGTAAGTGCTGCCTTTCCAGCCCGGGAAATCTTCATAAATAGGCTCACAACGAGCTACGGACTCAGCACCACGCGGTAATACGTCTAATTTCTGACCATCTAAGTGATAACCAACGCATAAACGAATCGTTTCAAAGCCATCCAATACATCAAGCTTAGTGATGCACAGGCCAGATAAACCATTAATCTGAATCGAACGTTTTAGCGCGGCAGCATCTAACCAACCAGTGCGACGCGGGCGTCCTGTCACCGAACCAAACTCTTTGCCGACTTCCGCTAGGCGCATACCAATTGGATCTTTTTTAGCGGGGTTGTCATGATCATAGAGCTCACTTGGGAAAGGTCCTGCACCGACACGAGTACAGTAGGCTTTTGTAATCCCTAAGATGTATTGAAGTGAATCTGGACCAACACCAGATCCGGCAGCAGCGTTCCCTGCTACACAATTGCTAGAGGTCACATAGGGATAGGTGCCATGATCAATATCGAGCAAAGTGCCTTGTGCACCTTCAAACAATAGATTTTGACCTGCTTGTTCAGCAGCATAAAGAGCGCTTGATACATCAACCACCATTGGCTTAAGACGCTCAGCGTAAGACATCGCTTCAGCCAAAGTCTTTTCATAGCTCACTGGCTCAGCGCCATAGTAATTGGTCAGCATGAAGTTGTGATAGTCGAGATTCTCCTTTAGTTGGAGAGCAAACTTCTCTGGATAAAACAAATCTTGAACACGTAAAGCCCGACGCGCTACTTTATCTTCGTAGGCTGGGCCAATGCCTCTGCCCGTAGTACCAATCTTCGCTTCTCCACGTTTTTTCTCACGCGCATGATCAATGGCTACGTGATAAGGCAAAATCAAAGTAGTTGCTTCAGAGATTTTTAAGCGGGACATCACATCTAAGCCAGCAGACTCAAGCTCACCAATTTCTTTAAAGAGTGCCTCAGGCGATAAAACGACACCGTTACCGATATAGCAGATCACCTCTTTGTGCATGATTCCAGAAGGTATCAAGCGCAGAATAGTCTTCTTACCGCCAATAATTAAAGTATGGCCAGCATTGTGCCCACCCTGAAAGCGTACTACCGCTTTAGCATGATCTGTCAACCAATCTACCACCTTACCTTTGCCTTCATCACCCCACTGGGTGCCAATGACAACGACATTACGACCTTTAACTTGCTGCTTTGAAGACATATTGAAATCCAAAAAGATAATTACAAAATAGGTTAAATTTTTCTAGTAAAGACTCGAACGCTTACTTTTTTTGAACAACTGCCCAAGCGTTACCCTGCTTTACTAATTCACGATCGCACTCATACTCAGCTGACTCGATTAATCCACCAGTCGACACCTGAATCACTACTTCACCACTATTACGTAACTGCACAATAGTGGCATTTAATGCTGCGTCATCAATCCAGGGTGCCGCAATTGCTCGCTTTCGCACATTGATGGGCGATAAGTGGGCAAGCGTTAAAAGGTCTAAAGAAAAGCCTGTTGCCGGGCGCGGTCTACCAAAGGCCTGTCCAACATGGTCATAGCGGCCACCTCTCGCAATCGGCTGAGGTAACTTGTCAACATAAGCGGCAAACATCACACCACTATGATATTGATAGCCACGTAAATCGGACAAATCAATACTTAACTCCAAGTTTTTAGACAGGCGAGCTGAAGACTCCACTAAACGGCTTAAATCAGATAGTGCTTGATCAATAGCAGCATGCTGAGGCAAAAGCTTTTTCGCATTTGCAATCACTTGTGCACATGGTCCATTGAGCTCTGTCAATGCCATAAGAGCTTCTATTGTTTTAGCTGGCAAGCATTTAGACCATTGACCTAAGCGTGGGCGATCTTTACTTTGCAATAAATCATAAAGAGACTCAATAGACTCTTTATCTAAGTTTTGACCATCCAAGATGCCCATCAAGATACCAGCATGTGACAAATCTAAATACACTTTACTTACACCTGCGAGCTCAAGTGTTTTTAAAAGTAATGAAATAGCCTCAAAATCTGCTTCCCAAGTTTCACATCCATAGATCTCTGCACCGAGCTGCAATTCTTCGCGTGCAGAACTTCCCACTGGTGTGCGGGCATGCGCAACCGAACCCGCATAACAAAGACGAGTTACTCCAGCACGATTTAAAAGGTGGGCATCAATACGGGCTACCTGAGGGGTAATGTCAGCACGCAAACCTAAAGTGCGACCTGACAATTGATCTACTAATTTAAAGGTTTGTAAATTGAGATCTGATCCAGTGCCTGTAAGTAAAGAATCCAAAAACTCTAGGATAGGAGGAGCAACTAACTCATAACCATAAGATTGATATAAATCCAGAATGGCACGGCGCAATGTCTCTACCTTGCGAGCCTCAGCCGGCAAAATATCTGCAATATCTTCAGGAAGTAACCAACGATTCATGATCTCAAATACTTGCTATTAGTTCTTTTTATTCATGAACTTGAAGAACTCGCTGCTCGGTTCAACCACCATCACGTCCCTCTTATCTTTAAATGAGCTTCGGTAAGCTTGAAGACTTTGATAGAACTGCGCAAACTGAGCGTCACGCCCAAATGCTTCCGCATATAAGGCAGTTGCTTTGGCATCGCCTGAGCCTTTGATCTTCTGCGCATCGCGATAAGCCTCAGCCAAGATTGTGTCACGTTGACGCTCAGCATTAGCGCGAATCTTGTCTGACTCTGCAGCTCCAGTTGAGCGCAATTCATTGGCTACCCGTTTGCGTTCTGCCTCCATACGGCGATAGACGGAGTCGCTAATTTCAGCCAGCAAATCTATGCGCTTGAGTCGAACATCCACAATTTCTACGCCAATCTCAGACGCATCCATTGCTACCTTTTTACGAATACCTTGCATTACTTCTTCGCGCTGATCCGAGATGATCTCTCTAACCGTGCGTTTAGTAAATTCTTCATTCAAGGCTGAGCGTACTAACTGGGTCAGGCGGTCTTGCGCTAAACGCTCATCACCCTTAAAGCTCACGAAGAACTTACGGGGATCAACGATACGCCATTTCACAAAAGAATCTACCAAGAGATTTTTCTTCTCGGAGGTAATAAAGCGCTCCGCCTCGGGCGTATCAATTGTCAAAATACGACGATCAAAGAAACGCACATTTTCAAAAGGCGCTGGGTATTTAATTTGGAGTCCAGGTTGCTCGATCACACGCACAATTTGCCCAAAAGAAAACACCACAGCAAAGTTACGTTGATCTAAAACAAAAATACTCGATGACAAAACAAAAATGAGCGCGACTAGCCCAGCAGCTCCAGCTAAGAGACGATTTGCATTCATTATCTAGCCTCTCTATCGCGGCTACGTAAGCCGCCATCACGTTTATCTGCAGCATTATTAGAATTTGCAGACCCTGAATTGAAATTCGGGGAAGTGCTGTTATTCGAGAATGGTGCAGCCGGATTACCAGTGGCACCACCTACAGTAACCGAGCCAGTCGGGGTACTCGCAGGCGATTGTCCAGTTGCTACTTGAGAACTTTCTGAGTTGACTTGCGCGATGATCTTATCTAAAGGCAAATAGAGCATGCTATTGTTCTTGGTATCCACCAAAACTTTAGTAACGTTGTTATACATTTCGCGCATGCTATCGATGTACATCCGATCGCGGGTAACAGCAGGAGCTTTTGCATACTCAGCGTACACTTGCTTAAAGCGAGCGGCATCACCTTCCGCAGTCGCCATAACGCGTGCCTTATAACCTTCTGCTTCTTGAATGAGTCGATCCGCTGTACCTTTGGCACGGGGGATAACGTCATTAGCATATGCCTGACCTTCACTCTTCAAGCGCTCCTGGTCTTGCCCTGCTTTTACAGCATCATCAAATGAGGCCTGTACTTGCTCTGGTGGCTGAACGTTTTGAACGGTCACGCTTGTAACGTAGATGCCTGTTTTATAGCTATCCAGAATTTTTTGTATCGTGGCAGCCAAATCAATAGCAATCTTTTCACGACCTTCGTACAAAACAGTATCCATCTTGCTACGTGCCACAATTTCACGGACAGCAGTTTCTGCGGCTTGCACTACAGTGGTATCGGGATCGCGATTGTTAAATAAATAATCTGTTGGATCTTTTAGGCGGTACTGAACTGCAAAACGCACATCAATGATGTTTTCGTCTTCAGTGAGCATGGAAGTATCTTTTTGATTGGTTGCTTTAATCAAAACTGAGCGACCAATTTCAACAGAACGCACTGCGGAAACATTGACAATTTGCTCAGCCTGTATAGGCCAAGGCATACGCCAATTAATACCAGAGCCTGCAGTGTAAGTGTACTTACCAAATGTCGTAACCACCCCAGACTGTCCCTCTTGAATAATGAACAAGCCGCTAAAGATCCAAATTAAGAAAACACCACCCGCAGCCACTAGTACGGTTGTCTTAGAGCTAAATGGGTTTGTGAAATTGAAATTGGGGGTGCCGCCGCCACCGCTACCACCGCCTTGTCCACCACGCTCCGATGGTGGTGGAATATCTCCAACTCTAGGTTTGTTGGCTGGCTTGCTAGATCCTGGTTTTTTCTTACCGCCGAAAATTCCGGCAAGTCTGTCATTGAAATCACGCCACAGCTCATCCAAATCTGGCGGGCCGTCTGGTTTTACAGCCGGCGGCTTTACTGGTGGAGTTGCCGTTGGATTGTTAGGCTGAGTTTCTACTGGTTGATTACCGTTTCCAGGATCTGTTTTTGGAGTCTGATCGCCCTCCTGCCCACCTTTGGCATCCTTAGAACCACCGGTGTTGTGGCTATTGCCCCAACCGGGATCGTTAACCGAAAAGAGATTTAAAAATTTACGCATCATTATGAAAATAGCTTTGGTTGGAAATCGGATTAAATTCAGAAGATTCTGGTCGTTCGGGTAAAGGGGCTAAAAACTCGTCCGGGGCCATTTGCGTCTTAGCACGGTTGTGTTCGACCCTAATTCTATCAGTCATTTGAGAGCATTCAGCTAGGGCCGACCTCAGCAAATCCAGCCCTAATCCAGCCTGGGCGGAGAGGAAAATCTGAGTAGGAATGCCATTAGCATCCCGCTCCAAAACAGCCCCACGGGTAAAGGTTTGAGGCATTAAGTCGATCTTATTCATCAACTCAATCCGGGGGATCTCATCAGCCCCAATTTCCTCCAAAACAGCCTCTACTTCGGCTTTTTGCTCCCTAGAAACAGGGCTACAGGCGTCTATCACATGCAAAATCAGGTCAGCATGAATGGTTTCATCCAAAGTAGCCCTAAAAGCCTCGACTAGTTGGTGTGGTAAATCCCGTATAAAGCCAACCGTATCAGAAACAACGATAGAGCCAATACCTTCCAGGTGCACCTTTCTAGAGGTGGTATCTAGGGTCGCAAAAAGCTGGTCAGCAGCATAAGCACCCGCTTTCGTGAGCGCATTAAAAAGGGTTGATTTGCCTGCATTGGTATACCCCACCAAAGATACTGAAAAAATATCCTTACGTTTACGCGCCCTTCTTTGGGTTCTTTGTTGGCGCTGTAATTTTTCCAACTCGTTTTCAAGACGCTTGGCTTTAGTAGCAAGCATACGACGATCAAGCTCCATCTGGGTTTCGCCTGGACCACCCCGCACACCAATACCTCCTCGCTGACGTTCCAAGTGGCTCCAAGCCCTTACTAATCGTGACATCCGATAACGTACTTGCGCGAGTTCAACCTGAGTCTTACCAATATGACTCTGAGCTCTTTGACTAAAAATATCCAAAATCAAGCCGGTACGATCCATCACATGACGGCCGATATGACGCTCTAAGTTACGCTGCTGAGTTGGAGATAGGGGGTGATTAAAAATGGCGAGCTCGGCATCATGCTCCTCCATTGCGCGCTTGAGTTCATTCGCTTTGCCCGATCCAATAAATAAAGCGGGATCAGTTTTACCTTTGCGCGCAATCACAGAGGCTGTGGGTATAGAGCCAGCACTATCAGCCAAAAGACTGAGCTCAGCCATGCTGTCCGCAAAATCTTCCCGCCCAGTGTCGACTCCAACTAAGACGGCACGCGGCGCATCTACTCCAGTGTTATACAGGGTTACCTTCTTCTAATCGAAAATCAACCGCACGAGCAGGAACAATCGTAGAAATAGCATGTTTGTAAACCATTTGGGTAACGGTATTACGTAGCAACACCACATACTGATCAAACGATTCAATATTGCCTTGCAATTTAATACCGTTCACCAAATAGATTGAAACGGGTACATGTTCCTTGCGTAATATATTGAGGAATGGATCCTGAAGTAATTGGATTTTGTTGTTATTCATACTGCTCCTTTTTGACTTTTTAGTTTGGGAGTCTTGCTTTTTTATTAATGCTGCCAACTGTAACGATGATGATCTATTTGGGGTGCTTGCTGAGTTCTATATTGTCCCGAATTCATGAAAATTCAAGCCCTAGATAAAAGCTTATCTCAAAATCACCTTTTTTTGCCTTTTTTTCCTTTATCCTCATCGACGTAAGGGTTCTTTGCTGTATTCATCTGAATTCTCAATGGGGTACCTCGCAACTTGAAAACATCCCTAAATCGACCCTCCAAATAGCGTTTATAGCTATCTGTTACGCCACTGAGCGAAGTACCATGAATCACCACAATGGGAGGATTCATGCCTCCCTGGTGGGCATAACGTAATTTAGGGCGTCCCATCCCAACCCGTTTAGGCTGCTGATGCTCAATCGCCTCTTGCAAGATGCGAGTCAAACGCGGAGTCGGTAGTTTTGCCATGGCAGCAGCATAGGCCGCATCAACATCTTTAAATAACTCTTTGAGACCAGTGCCTTTTTTGGCTGAAATCGGATGTACATTCGCAAAATCTAAGAAGCGCAGCTTTTGGGCAATCTCTAGACGAGCGCGTTCCTTTACATAAGAATCAATACCATCCCATTTATTCACTGCCACTACTAAGGCACGGCCCGCCTCTACAATAAATCCTGCAATATGAGCATCTTGCTCAGAGATATCTTGTTGAGCATCTAGCATCAAAATAACCACGTTGCAATCAGCAATGGCTTGTAGAGTTTTCACTACAGAAAATTTTTCAATCGCTTCAAACACTTTTCCGCGACGACGCAAACCTGCAGTGTCTACCAAGATATAAGGTTTGCCATTACGTTCAAAGGGCACTTCAATGGCATCACGTGTAGTACCAGGCATATCGAATGCAATGACGCGCTCTTCACCAATCAATTTATTAATAAGGGTCGATTTACCAACATTGGGACGCCCTACTACTGCAATCTTCATCGGTCGGTTAGGATCGTTTGCGACATCTTCCTGATCAGGTTCAGCAATCCCCAAGGAGTCTAATGCGTCATCAATCAGTCCGCGAACGCCATCGCCATGCGCCGAAGAAATCGGAAAAGGTTCGCCCAAACCTAGCTCATGAAAGTCTGCAGTAACAATGCCTGACTGCATTCCTTCTGTTTTGTTAACGGCCAAAATCACGGGGCGACCTGTTTTACGCAAGAAGTCAGCAATCACACGATCTTGAGGTGCCATGCCTAAGCGACCATCTACTAAGAAAATAATAATGTCAGACTCAGCCACTGCTTGCTTTGTTTGTTTAGCCATTTCGGCTACGATGCCAGTCTTAGCAACTGGCTCAAAACCACCGGTATCTACACAAATAAATGGGCGCTCACCAATTCGGCCTTTGCCATAATGACGATCTCTAGTCAGG
>Ga0114974_10002725_pt1 | contig 13593 bp, 11 predicted proteins | sample S_130206_EF_Meta_FD_87318 | JGI IMG/M metagenome (GOLD analysis project Ga0114974, IMG submission 87318) | Freshwater microbial communities from Lake Simoncouche, Canada to study carbon cycling - S_130206_EF_MetaG | ecosystem: Environmental > Aquatic > Freshwater > Lake | place: Lake...
GAAACAGAATGTCCCATACGCCATGACCTAGTTTAAGTCCGCGAGTTTCAAATTTAGTTTGTGGTCGATAGCTGGGACGAGGTGCAAAGTCTTGTGTAGTGTTCTCTAAGCCGGGCTCCGCACTGAACACTTGGAGAATTTGTTCGGCGTATTCAGCCCAGTCAGTGGCGGCGTGCAGGTAAGCGCCAGCTTTGAGGCGAGAGGCTGCCAATGCAATAAAAGGTGCTTGAATTAAGCGTCTTTTTTGTTGGCGTTTCTTTGGCCACGGATCTGGGAAAAATATATGCAGGCCGTCTAGGCTTTCAGGCATCAGCATGTCTGAGACCACTGCAACGGCATCGTGTTGAATAACACGTAGATTTGTGAGTTCTAGAGCTGCGGTTTGTTTGAGTAGGCTACCAACCCCTGGAGTATGTACTTCAATACCAATATAGTTGTTTTGTGGGTGTGCTGCGGCAATCGCTACCGTAGTCTCACCCATGCCGCAGCCAATCTCGAGAATGAGTGGTGCACTTCGCCCAAAAATAGCCGCACTATCGATGGTGTTGTTGCTATAGGCAATGCCTAGACTGGGGAGCAAAGTGTCGTGCGCGTGGCGTTGCGCATTCGAGACTCGACCTTGGCGCAAGACATAACTGCGGATCGCATGCGGTGCGGTCGGATGGTTTGTGGCATGGTCAGTCTTGCTCACGGTTTGCCGATCAGACCTGTAGTGGGCGAACTCGGTGAAGCTGAGTAGAGTTTTTTAGGCATGCGCCCAGCGCGATAGGCGTCACGCCCTGCACACACTGCTTGACGCATGGCGTTAGCCATTAATACGGGGTCATTCGCGAGCGCAATCGCGGTATTCATTAATACGGCATCGCAGCCAAGCTCCATCGCAATAGTGGCATCCGAAGCAGTGCCAACACCAGCATCAACCACCACAGGCACTTTGGCATTATCGATAATAATCTGCAGATTCCATGGATTGAGTATGCCCATACCTGAGCCGATTAAGGAGGCCAAAGGCATGATCGCGACACAACCGATTTCTTCGAGTTGTTTGGCAATAATCGGATCATCCGAGGTGTAGACCATGACTTTGAAACCGTCTTTGACTAAGACTTTGGCAGCAGCAATGGTATCGATGACGTTGGGGTATAGCGTGTGTGGGTCACCTAAGACTTCGAGTTTCACTAGGTCGTGACCGTCGAGCAATTCGCGCGCTAGTCGCAGCGTGCGCACGGCGTCATCTGCGGTATAGCAGCCAGCGGTATTAGGGAGCAAAGTGAATTGTGACATGGGTAGCGCATCCAACAGATTAGGCTCGTTGGCGTTTTGACCAATATTGGTGCGACGGATTGCAACAGTGATAATTTGTGCGCCACTCGCGTCAGCAGCAGCACGGGTTTGGGCAAAGTCTTTGTATTTGCCAGTGCCAATGAGTAAGCGTGATGCGTATTCGCGACCTGCGATGACAAAGGGGTCTGATGCAGCGATGGATGACATAGCGCTATTCCTTGGATTAGATCGTAGATAAATTGAATGAGGTATACAGCATCACTGAATTTTAAATATTGGATTTAACCGCCACCGACTGCAACGACAATTTCTAAGTGATCGCCATTCGCTAATATACAGGTGGGGTATGCGCTGCGCGGCACGATATCACCATTACGTTCAATAGCAATGCGTTTACCTGCGAGCTCTAGTGCGGTGACTAGCTCGGCGCAATTGAGGCTGTGGGGGAAGGTGCGGGCAACACCATTGATGGTGAGTTCAATCATGGTCTATAGCAAGATAATCAATAAAATCAAAAGGCCTGAGGAGTATGGTGCGCGCGCTCGTATTGTGCAAGAGCTGCACGCGTAGCAAGTGCTACAATCAGTTGCTAGCACGCCTCTGATTCGGCCCTGAATAATATAATTAACTAACTGAATTTATTGATATTTTTGGATTCCTGTGAGCGCCCATCAAACCTCAGATCAAACCCCAGATTTTTCAAATCGACGTCTGTTACAGTCAGTGGCTGTGTGCGTTGCCTTGGTCGTGATCTGGTTTTTGCTCCGACCGTGGTTACCCGCGCCGTGGCGCAAGCCTGGTAGCCCTGAGTTATATCTGCTTGGGGTGTTAGGCACGCTATTGTTATTAATGCCCTTGGTATTTACCGTGGCTAAGCGTAGCGGGCAAGCCGCGCACCCAATTTTTTGGTTCAACGCCCATGTCGGATGTGCCTTGCTAGGTATGGTGTTGATTGCTATTCATAGCGGCTTGTTGTTACGACGCGCACCCGCCTTGTTGTTATTGAACCTACTGGCGGTGTTGGGGTTGGGGGTGTGGGGACGAATTCGCGGTGCACGCTTGATGGCGGCAACGTTTGCCGGCGCTGCACCCACATTTGCAGCGCCGGATGCAGCAACTCGGGGGCGGTTGCAAGCATTATTGCGTGCGAAGCGGATGCTATTGGTGCAGTTAGCACCGCAGGCTTCGGAGGCGACCTTTCATTTGCGCGCTAAGCACTGGTTGCGGTCGCCTCGTTTGGCGCGAGACTATGCGCGTTTGGTTCAGCAAGAAACCCGTCTATTGGCGCGCCGGCAGGCGGTGAGTGCGCCTCAAGCGTGGTGGCGACCGCTACACATTGCCCTAGCCATGAGTTTTGTGTTGGGTTTAATCATACATGTGTTGGTGGTTACCTTTTTTGCCGGATATGTGGCTGCGGGTGAACCGATTGATTGGTGGCATTTACGCGAATGGTGATCCCATGACCCAAACCTTTAAACAAGTGCTCAATCAAAGCATTAGCGAAGCCGCCATAGACATGCCCAGTGAACGCTTGGCCTTAATGATTGATTTGGAGCGTTGCACAGGATGTAAGAGTTGTGAGGCCGCTTGTAAGACCGAGCATCGATTAGGGCCTGGGGAGTATCGGAATAAGGTGGTGTGGGTGAGTGCGCTAGAGCAAGCGGGTCTGGCGTTTTTAACCCATACTTGCCAACACTGTGAGCGACCTGCGTGTTTGCGCGCTTGCCCGGTTAATCCACCGGCAATTCATAAACATCCGGTCACTGGTATCGTCAGCGTTGATGAGTCGCGCTGTACCGGTTGTGGTGAATGTGTGATTGCCTGTCCTTATAGCGCGATGGGTTTTGATGCTGAGGGTCATCACGCTGTGAAATGTGATTTGTGTGTCGAGCGACGAAGCGCAGGCGAGGCGACGACCGCTTGTGCCAGCGTCTGTCCGACCCAGGCGATTCGGTTCGGTGCGCGTGATCAATTATTGGCATCGGCTGAGGCGGGAGGCCGCACTCCCAGAGATCAAGATCACTTTTTGCTTGGTCCTGCCACGATTTATTTAGAACCGATTCAGCGCGATGCCCATTCGATGGTGTTGGCGCAGCAGATTGCTGACGCGCCAAATGCGAGTGTTGAGACCGTAGCGCTGACTACTACGCTAGAGATACAAGAGATACAAGAGATACAAGAGATACAAGAGATACAAGGGAAACAAGGGAAACAAGATAGTGCCGCGCAGCCTGCTGCACCTGCTGTTAATCCCGCCGTTGCTGCTGCAGTGACTCCCGCCATGACTCCTGCTGTTTCCCCGATGGCAGCGCTGCTTGCGCCTGAGCGCACGCGTCGCCCCAGTTTTATGGATAGTGCGATAGCGCAAGCGGCGGTGCAAGCACAGGCGCCTGCTTATCCATACCGATCAGCACGCGCTGATGTGGCGCCTGACCGTGTTGTGCCTGGCGGTTGTAATATTTGTTTTAACTGCTGTAGCACCAAATATCACTTTAAAGACAATCAGCTTGTCAAAATCACTGGTAACGATGAAGACCCGTTGTTGCAAGGTCGTGTTTGTCCCAAAGCGCAGATGGCTTTGCAGATGTATCACAGCCCGCATCGTTTGCGCTATCCGCAGAAGCGGGTAGGTGCACGTGGCGAGGGGCGCTTTGAGCGTATTTCCTGGGATCAGGCTTTGGATGAAATTGCAGCGCGGCTCGAAGCGGTGCGTGCTCAATACGGTTCTGAGGCGCTGGCGATGTTTATCGGCACCCGCACCGGTATATTGGATTATCGCGCTACGACCAAAATGTTTGCGCAGCTCTGGGGTACACCGAATAAAGATGGCACAGACCCCTTTTGTGCCAGTGGTAAGAATGTCGCGTTTGAATTAACTCAAGGTGATATCGGCAGCGGCAATAGTTATACCGAGAACGATTTAGGTTCGGCGCAGTTGTATGTTTATATGGGCGACAATCAAGCGGAAACACGCCCCGTCTACTTTGGCATGATCAACGACTGGCGGATTCGCAATGGCGCCAAAATGGTGGCGATTGACCCGCGGCTGACTGCCACCGCGTCTAAGGCGGATCAGTGGTTGGCGATACGTCCCGGTACTGATATGGCCTTGGGGTTAGCGCTGGCCTATCACATCTTGCGCGAGCAGTTACACGATATCCAATTTTGTGAGCGGTGGATCCTAGGCTTTACGCAGTGGCGCGACTTTATCCTAGAGCGGGCTTACTCGCCGGCATGGGCGGCCCCGGTGACAGGTATTTCTGAGAATGAAATCAAGAAGTTAGCTGAAGAGATCGCGGCAGCTGACGGGTGTGTGATTTTTGCGAGTCGGGGGGTAAACCAACATACCAACGGCACCCAGACGAATCGGGTATTGATGTTCGTTGCTGCGATTACGGGTAACTGGGGGCGGCGCGGCGGCACCTTCTTCAACATGAGTGCGGGCACCCCGATCGCCGCTAAAGTGCCGCCCGAGCGGGTCGCGCCGATGAATCGATTACGGGTGCGGCGCTCGCCTGCGGGTTGGACTGAGGCTATGCTCCATGGCAAGCCGTATCCGATTCGTGCCTTGATTACCTGTAACAACCCATTGGCGCAATGGCCTGGTCAGACGCAGGTGCGAGAGGCGTTTCAGGCCCTCGATTTGATGGTGCATATCGAGCTATTTGCCAATGAGACCTCAGCCTACGCCGATTACTTATTGCCGGCGGCCAGTGGTATCGAAAAAGGCGAGATCGGGCGCTCAAATGATGATAGGCGGATTGTCTGGATTGATCAGATGATTGATCCGCCAGGCGAAGCCAAGGCGGATACGTGGATTTGGATTGAGTTGGGTAAACGTTTGGGTTTTGAGGATGTGCTGCAGGAGCGCTATAAGGATCCTGCGGTATTCTGGGACGAAGTGTGTAGACAAAGCGATGGCCTCCGAGGCGTGACCCAGAAGCGCTTACACGCTACCCCTTATCGTTGGGTGCGGCAGCCGGTGGCGACCGAAGATGCGCCAGAGATTGAGACCCTGTATTTAGAGGGCACCACAGTGCCGCACGGTAAACCGGGGCGGCGCTTTCCAACCGCCAGTGGTTTGCTCGAGTTTTGGACGCCAGCACTAGAGCAAAAGTTCAATACTTTGGGATTAAGTGCGTTGCCGGAGTTCTACTCTGAGCGTGAGCAGTTGCTCGACTTGCCGTATATGGAGTTACTCGATACCGATGGTGAGTCTGGGGTAGAGTCGCCCTTTTGCTCGCCGCCCACGAGTAGCTCACGCGGGCGTATAGTCGCCCCCGATAGCACGCACCCTGGCATTGGCTTGCGGGCACAAGGCTTTGATACTGAGTTGGTGACTGGGCGCGCTTCGGCTGCACATTTTCATAGTTGGACCCATTACTTCTGGCAAGCCCAAGAGATGTGGCCCGACCTGTATTGTCAACTACACCCTGACAAAGCAGCGGCACTCGGCATTGTCGATGGTGAGCGGGTGCGCATCACTTCGGCCCATGGCCAGATTGAGGCGGTGGCGTGGGTGCATGCGGGGATTCGTCCAAGCGCGATTTTTATTCCTATTGGATGGGGCGAGCGTCAGCCCTATAATCCTTGGAGAAGCGTGAATTTCCTTACCGATAAGTCACAGCGTGATCCGATTTCTGATCAAACCAATCTGAAAGTGTTGTTGTGTCGAGTAAATAAGTTGGACTCGAGTGCGGCCTAGCGGGCCTAGAGGATCTGGTCCTGAAACAGCTAACTATTTGAAATTATTGATTATTTTTATTAACTTGCTAGAGGTGTATGGATGTCTTCTCTGAAACCCATTCGGCGCGCAGTCATCGGCGCAGACGCCCAAGGTCGGGCACAGATACAGTTTGATGGTATGGCACCTAACGGCCACCCCAGTTCGATGTCCTCAGGACGTGGACACACTGATTTATGGGTGTGGACGGCCTCACCGATGGCGCTGGCGGGCACGAGTGATGACAGCTTGCAGACGTACAAATTTCCGGGCGTGCCAGAGGGCGGTCATCTGCGGGTGGTGCAGTCACATGGCCGCACCCCTGATTACAACCCCGCTACGGATCCTGAAGTAGTGCCGTTTCATGATTGCTGTGTGCGGCCCGGTACTACGGGTACGTGGGAGCGTGGTGGGAATAGCATGTTTACTTCCTCTATGCATAAGACCCAAACCGTTGACTATGGCGTCTTGTTGAACGGTCAGCGTGACTTAGTGTTGGATGGTGCGCGCACCATGATGCATCCTGGCGATGTAGTGATCCAAGTCGGTGCTTGGCATCAGTGGTATTACCCGGTAGATGCGCAAATGGCTTTCGATATGATTGGTGCTGACTTTGTCGATGGACCGCAAGGCGTGGCGCAAGGCCAAGACAAGCCGCTGTCACCAGTGCCGGCTGCGCACTGGCCTGCAGGGGTGCGCCCGACGCGCCGAATTGTGACGATTGATGAGGCTGATTGCCGCAGTGTCATTGTCAGCGATGGTCCATCACCCGATATTGTGATTGACCCCGCACGCCCTGGTTTTGTAGCGCAACGGATGTGGGAGACGGACAGCGCACCTGCGAAGATTGTCTATGAGACCTTGCACTTGCCGCGGCGCTTAATCCCGACCCATGGTGGCACGACTTTCCGTGTTGATATTGTGCCACCCGATAGTGCGTGGCTACACCAAATTACCCCCCAAGCAGTGGCTGAGTATTTTGCGAGCATGGGCTCACCCCAAGCCGCATTGACTAGCCCGCGTCATCCCTATATGCAGCACACCGGCACGTTTGATTTCTGCACGGTAATAGAAGGTGAGTTGTGCTTAGTGCTAGAGCACACCGAGTTGGTGTTCAAGGCCGGCGAAGTGGCGCTGATTAAGGGAGTACCGCATGCATGGAGTAATCGTAGTCAGAGTGCAGCTCGCATTGCAATTAGTAGCCATGATGGGCAGCGCTAAGATGCGTTGCTTATTACCGATGGTGCAGAAGTTGTTGGTGTGCGCACTTTGCAGTTTAGTGCTCACGTTCAGTGGGATTGGGGTGAGTGTTGCTGCCGACAGTTATCCAAACCGAGGGATTCGGATTGTCATGCCTTATCCACCAGGCGGTGGTGGCGACACCATTGGCAGACCCATTGCTAAAAAAATGTCTGACCTGCTCGGGCAGTCGGTGGTGATCGACAATCGCGGCGGTGCAGGCGGCAATATTGGGATGGAATTTGCCGCGCGTTCTGCCCCGGATGGCTATACCTTGGTCATGGGGCTTACTGCGCAACTCGCAGTCAATCAAAGCCTATTTAAAAACACTGGCTATGACCCGGTTGCTGATTTTGAGCCCATCTCACTGATTGCCAATGGTGCGTATTTATTGGTGGCGCATCCTTCGCTACCCATCAAAACCATAAAAGATTTAGTGGACATTGCCACTAAGCGGCCCAATCAAATTTTATACGCATCCTCTGGTAATGGTTCGGGTGCGCACTTGGCCACGGAGTTAATGAAGACCATGACCGGTATAAAACTCGTGCATGTGCCCTACAAAGGCGGCGGCCCAGCCTTGGTGGACACCATCTCAGGACAAGCGCAACTGTTGTTTGCCACCCCGGTGGCGGCTGGCGGCCACTTACGCTCTGGGCGGGTGCGCGGGATTGCGGTAAGCACAAGCAAGCGGGTGCTGAGTTTTCCAGATATTCCAACGGTGGCCGAGTCGGGACTGAAGGGTTACGACTCAGGGGTTTGGTATGGCTTGCTCACGCCCAAAGGCACACCAAGTGCGATTGTCGGACGCCTGAACAGTGAGCTGAAGAAAACGCTGACTGACACCAGTGTCAGTAGTTTTTTGAGTCAGAATGGGATCGATGCGATTGGTAGCAGTCCCGAGGTCTTGACCCAGTATATGAAGTCTGAAATGACTAAATGGAAAGAAGTGATCAAAGCGGCTAATATCAAAATTGATTAATGGCTGATCGTTATCCCTTATCCCTTATACCTTATACCTTAATCCTTCATGGCACTGCGCCCACTTAAATGCGTGCGTCATGCGGCCGGCATAATTTTAGGCTATTGCTGCTGTTCGGTATGTTATGCTTGAACATCGAAACATGAATAGTTAAAAGTAGAGGTCTGATGACAAACTGTACGCGCACCATGACCATAAAACACTCAATTTTTCTTTGGGTTGCGTTGCTCAGCGCGTGTGCTGGTGGTGGGGGTAGTAGTAGCACCACAACGACGACTACCGACTCCACTACGTATACCAAGTTGTTGAGCGCAACTGCAAATACCTCGACAAGCTATAGCGCTTACTCATTGGAGGATACGAGTGTTACGCTGAACTCCTCTGGGGTTGTGACTACGGATGCGCCCTCGACACCTGCTCTAAAATCCGATGGCTCACTAGCCGTCGCCTATAATAGTTCGGGTGTCCTCAATCAATTGACGATTACCGCTAATGCAACCACCACATTTAGTACCACATCAAGCGCTACTTTTGGTGTGCAGGTTGGTAGTGTAGATAGTCATGTGGCTGCAGTGTACAACAGCAATGTCCTTAGCTCCGCTACGGCTATAGCTATTTATCCAGTCATCAAGGATATGACTACAGCTTGGGAATATCAAACCTTTGGCGCCTGGGAGACTGGACGCACGACAACGAGTGCCACCGTTGGCGCAGCCTCTGTGGGTAGTGCGACGAGCTATGCGGGTATTCCGACTACCGGTACTGGCACGTATAGTGGTGTTTCGGGGGGCGTCTATGTCGACTCCTCGGGTGGTGTTAACTTTACCAAGAGTACGGTGACCTTAACTACAGACTACGCCAACAAATCGATTGCGTTTGTTACTGCGAGCACTTCATCGGTCAATACAACAACAGGGTTGAGTGCGACTGCGATCACCAGGACAAATTTAGATTTAACCGGGACTCTTAGTTGGTCTTCGAGTAACTCTTTTTCTGGTACTGTTGCTAACGCTTCCGGAACTTCTTTGAGTGGCAATGCTTATGGCCGTTTCTACGGACCTGCTGCTGTTGAGGCGGGTGGAGTTTTTTCAGTGAAGACAGCATCAGGTGTCGAACGCTACATTGGGGCCTTTGGTGCCACGAGTAAGTAGCCGCGGCTGGCGATGTCGTCTGCAAGCGCCGTGGGCGCTTTTTTTTATGGTATGCGTTGTTTGCGCCCAAGCAACAGATAGCCTAAAGCCATCTGTTGTAGCGCCGCCTGCTTTAAACCCACCTACCTTACAAACGCTTCCCCCCCAAGAGTATCAACGCACCTTCGATTTAGGTATGTCTGCCATGGATGCTGAACCGTTGCGCGCGGCTACAATTTTTAAAGCGCTATACCAAGCCACTGCCAGCATTCGAGTAAAGTTAGAGTGGGCGCGTGCTTTATATACTGCACGTGAGTACGTGGCTGCGCGCCGTTTATTTCGAGAGATTTTAGACGAAGACTTGCCGATTCCTGTGCGCGATAAAGTGGAGGCCTATGTTGCCGAGATTGATGCCATTGAACGGCCATTTTCCTTAGGTTTTGGATTGGTGCGTGACACCAATCCGCGGGCCAGCCCCAAAGAGCAGCAGATTACTTTGTTTGGTCAGACTTTTGATTACACCCCAGCAGTGAAGCAAAGAACTGAATCTGGTTTATTAACCAGCCTGGCTTATATCTCTCCCCAAGCCCAGAACAGTTGGGCTAGCTTTGCCGCTGAGATCAATCAATATGATTACCCGTCCAAAGCCAACGATAGAACCGTGAACAAACTGACAGCGATGCGCCGCCTGCCAAGTCTGCCGGGTGTGGGTGTCGGTGTTTCATATGAGGACACATTATTAGGTTATCAGTCCTTGTATCGTGCGCCTTCACTGCTATTGGATTACTCCCAAGCGCTATCGTTTGCTTGGAAGTTAGGCTTGGGCTATAAGCGCTCGTGGATAGAGTATCCAGAGTATTCGTATTTGAACGCCCAATCCGATACCTTTGTGCTGCAATTGGCGTGGGAGGTCGACCCTTACCTCAAGCTATTTGTCGATACCCAACACGAGCTCAACCAAACGGCAGATGCTTTGTATACGTCGAAGGGCAGTGCTTGGGGCTTGGGTGCGCAGTGGGGAATACGGCGTAGCCCCTATCAAGTCACGGCAAAGGTAAGCAGTAATCGCCGCGCGTATGCTGATATGGATCCGTTTTTTGGGGTATATCGCAATGATCAGCGCTGGTCTGAGAGTGTATCCATCACTAAGCGTGATTTTTATGTATGGGGGTTTCGACCTTCAGTAGATGTGATGCGGGATGTGAACAGCTCCAATATCCCCATCAATAGTTATCAGAAGACCCTGATCACGGTGACAGTCAAAAAGGTGTTTTAGCGTAAAATAGAATGTCACAGGATAGAATGTCACAAAAAAACGTACCAGTGGTCTGTTTATCATAGATGGCTAAACTTTGGCGTACTTTGGTCGATACTCAGTGATTAGATGTATGTATTGATGTATTGATGTATTGATGTATTGATGTGTTGATTTATTGATTTATTGATTGATTGATTGATTGGGATTAGGAATAAATATGGAAGACTCTGCCAAGCAGTTAGCGATTACCGCATTAAAGACCTCGGATTTTTTTCCGGGTGTAGATACCGAATTTCTAAATCGATTTCTGGCTTATTGCGAGTGGCGTGAGGTGCGCGAGCACGATGAAATCATTATCGAGGGTGAAGCATCGGAGTCGGCATTTTTAATTGTTTCTGGTTTATTTGAGATTTTGAAGCGCCAAAAAGGAGTGAATCGTTTGGTGGCGCAGACGGGGCCTGGCACATTTTTGGGTGAAGTGGGGTTGATTTGTCATCAGCCCCGCTACGCCTCGTGTCGAGCCATCAAAAATAGCGCAGTTGTAGAATTAACTTTGAAAAACTTCCAGCGCATGGAGGCCAATGATCCCGATATCTATCAATTGCTATTGACACGCATTTGTCGCATGTTGGCGGATCGCCTGTTTAAGGCAACCGATGTGATTTCATCCCTCAAAGAAAAAAATGCAATTGCCTTAGAGTTTTTGGATTATGCCAATCGAATTATTAACACCGCAATTATTACTTAATACCAATGCGTGCTTAAAGTTTTGAACGATTGATCCGATACCTAGCATGTGGCAGGTTAAAGCTGCGTGATCACGTCTATCGATTTGATCAGTCAGCAGCCCTATAAATGCGGTAACTATATGATAAATATGAATAATTTATTAGGATTGACGGCGCTGTTATGCGCTAGTGTTGCGATGGCGGCGGAGACTGTGCCAGCAGCAGCTGTCGCTGCTGCTGCTAAAGCCGCAGCTACTGCAGCAGCGCTTGCGGCTATGCCTGCCACTACAGCTGTGGCTACACCTGCACCAGCACCTGTAGCTACACCTGCAGCTACACCTGTAGCTACACCTGCAGCTACACCAGCACCTGCAGCTACACCAGCACCAGCACCTGCCCCAGCGCGTGCAGCCGCACCAGTAGCTAAGGCTGATCCTAAAGCGGACCTTAAAACCGATCTCAAAGACGAACCAAAGACCGCAGCAAAATTGGCAGTTAAAGGCTCAGGTTGTATTGTTGCTAATTTTAAATCGGTTGCACTGACTGTGCATGAGCCGCTCGCGCGCAGTGCTAAAGCATTTCAATGGCTGCAGCAAAATGCGGGCATCTGTAGTTTAGATCAATTGATGTTTATTCGTGATAACAGAGCCTCATGGTTAGGCACTTCGGACTCCCCCGCAATGGCAGCATTAATTGATGCGACTGTAGAAGCGAAAGCTGGTAATAACCCCGGTTTGCTTGCTGAGATTTACGGTGGAAGAGGTAAAGACGCTAAGTTGCCTCCGGACAACATTCGGATGAGTGTGGAACCGATGTTGCCGAATATGATGCCCCCGCCGGTGCAAGGCTATGGTTACCCACCGCTACCGCAGAGCGCAAATTCTTCACAATTCCAATACCCGGGTGGTCAGGCAGGCGCATACGGCTATCCGCCGCCTGGCTATGGGGCACCTCAAGCTTATGAGGCACCACAGGCTTATGGAGCATACCCGCCAGGCTATGGCCAGCCAGCGCAATTCCCAGCGCGCTAGCGCATTCATGGTGTGAGATGCGCTTAGCGATCATTACCTGGTGATACGCCAATGTTTTTTGGTGAGTTTGATTCTTGCGCAAGGCATTGACTCTAAACAAGACATGGATCTTAAATAAGACATTAACCCCAAGAGCAATGCGCACATTGCCTTGTTGACGACGCAGTGCCAAGCGCTCTATGTGCATGAGTATTTTCTTAAGCGCTATCACAAAGCGTTTGTAGTGAAATTAAATAATACGGCGCAGGTGATTGATTGTACCTATGCATTGACAAACAATAATGGCTCTCGATCTCAAGTCACGATTGAATACGTACAGCACGCAGCCTTACAAACATGTAGTAGCCTGAGTGGCCCTGGACGCTGCGTCCTCTTCGCTAGCAACGATCGGATTGTGGGCGCAGACGCGATTGCTCAATAGCCTCTTGTTATAATGCTAGAGTATGCGATTCGGCCGTGATAGCCGATGTTTAAATCAATGGATGTGCTGACTATTTGTTGGGAGAAAATAAGATGAGATTTATATTAATCGCTGGTATTACAGCTTTGATGTCACTGGCCTCGATGTGGACATCGGCGGCGAGTTTTGATTGTGCTAAAGCCAGGTCGCCTTTAGAAAAATTTATTTGTACAAACCCCGACCTTGATACCGAAGATGCACGCATGGGCGAGGTGTTTAAAAGGCTCAACAAGTCGTTTCCATTGCCTGGGTTTATTCTGGCCACCCAAAAAGTATTTGTATCGGGTTATGCCTATTGCCTGCAAGCTGCCGGTAAGTCAGCCCCTGCTGCTGCGACACTGAATCAGTGCCTGCAAACAGTGCGTAGCCGGATTAGTGAGTTAGAGACTTATCAGTCAGCTAAAGTGTATTCGAATGCCAAGGCCAAATTTACCCCTGAGGATTTAGCAGTGTTGGTCTACATGGCGAATGGCAAAGAGAGAATTACTTTATGGGGTAATTGGATGCCTAACGGTAATCAACCTAAGCCATTCCCTGATGGCTCCTTGTGTGCGCTGGATGATCAGTTAAAGCCAGTGAAAGGGGGATTTAAAACCGAATCTACGGATGACAGTGTGATTAAAATAACAGATGCTGTATTGAATATCAGCGAGTTTGTATCGTGCACCCCTAGAAATGGTATTGCCGAGGGCGATTACAAGCGTTTTAAATAAGCCCCAGTCGATTGATAGGCAGACGCTGTTAACCAAGCGTCTGCC
>Ga0114974_10002726_pt1 | contig 13592 bp, 7 predicted proteins | sample S_130206_EF_Meta_FD_87318 | JGI IMG/M metagenome (GOLD analysis project Ga0114974, IMG submission 87318) | Freshwater microbial communities from Lake Simoncouche, Canada to study carbon cycling - S_130206_EF_MetaG | ecosystem: Environmental > Aquatic > Freshwater > Lake | place: Lake...
ATGCGGTTGGTGAACACGACCCCCTTCGGGGTGCCAGTGGCCCCCGACGTGAAGGCGACCAGCGCCGCGTCGTCGGCCTGACGGGCGATCGGGGCAGGGGGCTCGCTCGACGGCCGGAGCAGATCGCGCACCCGCGTCGCTCCGAACATCGGGAACCGGCTCGCCACGACACAAAATCGCAGCGAGCGAAACAGCCCGGCAGCCTTGAGCCGAAGGAGATGGGCCTTCGGCACGCCGATGAATCCGCTCGGCTCCGCTTCCCTCATGCAGGCAAGGACCGCATCGATTCCCATGCCGGGATCAATGAACACTGGCACGGCGCCGCGCCCCATCACGGCATAGCTCAGCGCGAGGAAATCGGCCCCCGGCGAGACGAGCATGATGACGCGTTCGGCGGCCCGCAGCCCGGACGATGCCAGGCCATGCTCGTAGGCGTGGATCCGGGCGGAGAGGGCGGCGAAATTGATGGCGTCGTACTTTGGCGCCCTGCTCCAGCGCGGAAACGAGGCCCGAGTCACCGCCGCCACCCAGGGGGCGGCCGCAGCTGCCGACTGAAGCGCCGCATAGAGCCCGCCAGATGCCAGACGGGGCTCGGCCTGATCGGCGGCGGCGCTCACCGCCACCGTGGGCCCCCCCGCTGCGTCCGGCCTGTCGAGGGCGGGCGCAGGAGCACTCTCCGCCGCGGCCGCGCGGAGAAACATGCCGACCTCGGCGACCACGCGCTGCGGCGCGTCCTCGATGACCAGATGCGAGGCATCGGCGATCCGCACCACCTCGGGCGCCCGAAATCGAGCCGCGACATGGCGGAGGATCTCGGGATGGAAACAGGGGTCGCGCATCCCCCAGACGAGCTTCACCGGCTTCTCGGCCAGCAGCGGCAGGCGCGACACCATCTCCTCCATCACGGCATGGGTCGGATGCGAGGCCTTGAAGGGGATGTCACGGACGAAGCCCCAGATCGCGGTCCGGCTGGCACGGGTGGGGTAGGGATGGAGATAGCCCTCCCTGACGTCGGCCGAGAGCCCACGGGCCACCCCCTGGGAGACGAGGAGCTTGAGAAACCAGCGCGAATGCTGCGTCAGCCAGCGACCGACCCGCGGCGACGCCGCCATCCGGATCATGGGCGGAAGGAGCGCGGTCTCCGCGAGCATCGTGTTGAGGTACACGAGCCGCTCGACATCGTCCGGGCGACGGACCGCCAACCCCGTCCCGATCGGCCCCCCCCAGTCGTGCATCACGAGCGAAAACCGGCCGATCCCGAGGTGGGCGAAGAGTTCCTCGAGATGAGCGATCCGGTCGACGGCCCCGAAGAGGATGTCGGCCGGCTTGTCGGAGAGGCCGCAGCCGATCTGATCGGGCACGATGACGCGGAAGTCACCCCGCAGGTCGGCGATCAGACGGCGGAACTGGAATCCCCAGGTGGGATTGCCATGGAGGCAGACGACGACCGGGCCGCTCCCCTCGTCGACATAGTGGAGGCGGTGACCCGACGGAGCGCCAGGCCCACGCCCCACGGCGAGGAATCTAGAGCGAAACGGATAGAGCGCTGCGAGCCCACCGGCTTCCGGGCTCCGCGCGTCCTCGCGGTCGATGGGAGGAAGTCCGTTCATGGCTGGGTCGGCCTGGCTCCTACCACTCGAATCCGAGGAAGCGCGTGTTGAGACCACTGCCGAAGGCGGTGAGCAAGACCTTCTCGCCAGGCTTGATCCCCTTCTCCTCCGCCCCGATCGCCAGGGCCGCAGGCAAGGCTACCGAGACCATGTTTCCGTAGCGCTTGTAGATCGCGTAGTCCTTGTCGAAGTCGAGCCCCATCTCCCGGTAGAAGGCATCGTTGACCTGCCGGCCCACCTGGTGGCAGAAGACGTGGTCGATGTGGTCCTTCGACCATCCCAGCGACGCGGTGACGTCTGGAAACGCCCGGCCGCCGAGCTTCGCCGCCGCCGCGATCAGCTGGGCGGCGTCGGAGGTCATGATCGGCGCGATCTCCTCCCCCTGGCCGACACTGAAGTCGCCGTTGCCGATGCAGAGCTTGTGGTGCTGCGAGGCCGACCGGGCGACACCACCGACGACCTTGTGCCCCCCCTTCGAGACGCTGTCATGGCAGAGCACGGCCGCCACGGCACCGCACCCGAGCGTCAAGGTGGGGAGCATCTGGAGCATCTTCTCGCGCGTGATTTCGGTGTCGCCGAGGATCTGGTCGAAGGTGGTGTGGACGACCTTCGAGATGTTCTCCCCAGAGCAGATCATCCCCACCTTCACCGTCCCCGCCTCGATGAGGTGGGAGAGCATGATCAGGCCGTCGCTGAAGCCGATGCAGGCGTTGGTGATGTCGAGGGCGAGCGACTCCTCGGGGATGCCGAGATTGTGGTGGACCAGGCAGGCCGTCGCGGGCTCGAAGTAATCGCGGGAAACCGAGCAATTGATCAGCGCGCCGACGTCCCCGGCGGCAAAGCCAGACTTCTCCAGCGCCTCCCTGGCGGCGATCGTCGCCACGGAGCTCGGCGTGACGTTCGTCGGCCACATGCAGCGCGTCGTCACGCCGCTGACCCGCTCGAGCGTCCCGAACGGAATCCGCAGCCGCTGGTAGGCGGGGGCGAGTCGTTCCTCGATCTCGGTGGAGGACAGTTGCGTCGTGGGGAAGTGGAGGCCGAACGCCTCGAGGCGAACATGATCGAACCGAAACGAGATCATCAAGTGCTCCTCACTGCCCCGAAACGCCACCGACACCGTTGAAACACCACCACATTTAGGCCGGCCCAACCACACCCTGCGAACCGCCGCAGCCCTCCGCGGCGGATCCAAGCAGGATATCCGATCCGCGCTCCCCCCACCGCGACGACGGCGAATCCGGCCCAGGAACGGCCTCCGCAGCCGCAGGAAAGGCCTCGAGCTGCCGCATCGTCGTCTTCCCAACGCAGACGTCGAGGAGCCTGCCAAAGCGGCGGAAAACGCTCTCCTGCCGGTAGACGAGGCCGTGGGCCTGACAGAGCGCCTTCACCCGCGGCTGGATGAGGGTGTACTGACGCATCGGCAGGTCGGGAACGAGGTGGTGCTCGATCTGGTAATTGAGCCAGATGCAGAGGTAGTCGACAAGCTCGGTGCCACACTGGTAGTTGGCTGACCCGAGCACCGAGGTGACGTAAAACTCCCCCTTGCCGCCGTAGTGGAAGCGGAAGCGGTAGAGATCGTCGGCGGTGTGGTTGGGGGCAATGACGAGGAAGGCGTGGGCGTTGGTGATCGCCTCGGCGAGCAGCTTGTTGACGAGGACGTACATCGCCGCCGTCGCCCCCAGCGGCAGGAAGAGGAGCGGAATGACGAGAAAATGCCAGGTGGCATACGGGGCATAGCACTCCAACCACAACCGGCGCACCGCCGGCCGGCGAATGTCGAAGACGCTCCCCACCGTGAGGGCGGCGATCGGCACCTCCCGGCGGCGCCGGTGGCCGCGGTCGTCAAGGACACCGAGGGAATTGGGGGCGTAGTAGATGATCTTCCAGGTGCAGGCGACGACGGCGATCAGCGCGTACTTGAGGGCCACCGGGATCCGCATCCGACGGAGAAACTCCAGATGCCGCTCGGTGACGTCCGGGTCGCCATCCTCGCCGGTGTGGTAGTGGTGGAGGATGTTGTGTTCGTGGTCCCAGGCCTCGGGGAGGAGCCAGTCGAACCAGTCGACATACCGCCGCCACCCCCGGGCAAACCCCTGGCTCGTGTAGCGGTGGGGGATCCCCGGCACGCGGTCGTACCCGCGGTGGAGGATGTGGTGGGCGAGGAGCCACCGGGTGAACTGCCCGAGGCTCAACAGGAAGGCGCTGAGCGGATTGGGGATCACCCAGGCGGTGGCGTAGCCGAGGCTTGTCGCCACCCGTCCATACCACTCGATCCGGCGCAGATGGCGGTAGTCGTCCGCACCGATGGCGGCGTGGGCCTCGGCCCTGATCCGGTCGACGCCCTCACGGAAGCCGGCAACATCGATCCGGCCGAGATCCCCGGCCGTGGTCTCCAGACCGATGCTCATGCAGATGGACCGTGGTGGGGCCGCACGGGCTGATCGATCGCCACCACCGTGGCCGGACGGTCAAACCAGCGGGGACAGGAGGCGGGAAGGGGCAGGGGACTGCGAATGGCTCGAGCGATCCACCGGGGTGACCGACCCCTTGGCGAGGCGGCCTTGGACCCCTGCATCCTACGCGGCGTCTGGGAGGGGGGAAAGTGACCTGCTGGGCTCGGCCCGAGCAACGGAGAAACGACGGGAAAACAACCTCCGACAGCTCCCGTCCACGGCCGCTCGGTGGGGCACCCTGAAGGGATCGTGAGTCGGTTTTGAATCACGGCAGCGCGCCCGCGGCCGGGTCGGCCAGCGGCGGGAGCGGCGCCTTCGCGGCATCGAACGCCCGACGGAAGACCTCGTACGAACTTCCCCCGACCAACTCCTCCCTGATCGTTCCCTCGGCATCGAGAAAATAGGTCACCGGGATCGCGCGAATCGTATTGAAGGGAGCAGGCCAGTCACTCCCCGCCACGATGGCGTACGGCATGTCGCGAGAGGCGACGAAGGAGCGGATCGTGTCGACGTCCTCGTCGCTGATCCCGATCACCACCCCACCCTCTTGGTTGACCTCCTTCGCCAGCCGGGCCAGATCGGGGATCTCGGCGACGCACGGGGGGCACCAGGTGGCCCAGAAGTTGAGGACCACCACCTTCCCGGCAAGGTCTTCCAGGCGGACCGTCTCCCCGTCGATCGTCTTCATCGTCATCGCCGGGGCTGCCTGTCCGATCGCCGCCGACCGGCCACCGAGCGGCCGATTGCCGACGATCTCTTTGATGTGCCGATCGACCCAGCCGGGAGCGATCACCTGCTCGGCCCAGTGGTTCGCCACGAGGCCACCAAGCGCCAGGGCCCCGGCGACCATCCCGGCAGACCCGAATCGCTCGGCCGCCACGCCGCCCCCGTTACGCTCCTCACCGGCCGCCAGTCGCGCTGATCGCCGAACCGCCCGATCAACCCCCCACACCGCGCCGACGACGCGGAGGAGCAACGCGATGCCCCAGATGAGCACGGCGAATCCGCCGAGGATCGCCAGGAGCGGCTGCCGCATCGGCTGCAGGGAGGGGACTGGATTGAAGGGTGAGGCGAGCAGCGCGACGATCACCAGCGCGACAAGAAACGTCGTCGCTCCGTGAACGAGTCGCTGGCAGCGCCCGGCAAGCGTCTCCCAGACGGCGCCGGGGTCGGTCTCGATCGCCCCCTCCGGGGAGTGCAGCGCTGAACCAGAACAGGCGGCGGCGCGCCTTTCGACCGAGGCCATCCACCGGCATAGCGTCCCGAGCATGCCGGCCAACAACACTGTCTGGATCGCCGTCAGCCCGATGCCGGCGTTGCCGATCGGCCCGCTGAGCGCCCCGAAGGGGAGATCGGCCGCATAGACGACCACCGGCCAGAGCGAGGCGAGCGCCGAGAGGGACAGGATGCCGATCCCCCACCGCGCGACGCCAGCCTCTGCCGGGCACGCGGTCATGAACAGGATGCCGACGAGCATCAGCCCCGAGGCAACAACGCCCATCGAGGCCAACACCGGCTGGAGCCAGCGCAGCGAGAGGCCCGCGCCGGGACTGAGGGCCGTCACGTAAAACAGGACGGACGTGATCAACAAGCCGACGGCATTGAGACCGATGCCAGAACGGAAGCAGCGCAGTCCGCGCCGCGTGTGGGGGAGGAATCGGTCGTTCATCGCGGCGCCTCGGTGGGATCACCCCAGATCGGCCAGGCCCGGCCCCCGCTGCGCTCAAGGCGCGTCAGCCTCGTGTCGTAGAGCGATTCGAAGACGGGCTGCGTGAGCACCTCGCTTGTCTTCCCGGAGGCGAGAACGCGCCCCGACTTGATCACGAGCGTGTGATCGAAGGCCGGCAGGATCTCCTCGACGTGGTGCGTGACGAGGATCACGGCCGGTGCCCCCACGTCCCGGAGATGCTCTCCGAGCCAGCCGAGGAAGCGCTCGCGTGCCCCAGGATCCATCCCGTCGCAGGGCTCATCGAAAACGAGCAGCAGCGGGTCGGCGACAAGCGCCCGGGCGACCATCACCTTCTGCCGCTCCCCCTGCGAGAGGACGCCGAAGGGGCGGTCGGCGAGATCGGCGCAGCCGACGCGAGCGAGCTCTGCTGCCCCCCGCGCCCGATCGGCCTCCGTAGGCTCCATCCCCACGAAGAACTTCAAACCGAGCTGCGCGAGCGTGCCCGACACGACCGTATCGAGGGCCGGCTCGTCGGCGGGGATCTCCCGGGCGATTCCCTCGGCCACCAGCCCGATCCGCCGCCACAGGTCGCGGAGATCCTGGTATTCCTTCCCGAGCCGCTCGATCCGCCCCGTCGAAGGCCAGAGCTGGCCGATGGCGAGCTTGAGAAGGGTCGACTTCCCGGAGCCATTGGGGCCCAGCAGCGCCCAGCGTGCCCCTGGAAGCACGCGCCAGTTCACGCCATCGATGATCCTCCGGCCGTCGCGCTCGAAGCCGACGTCGGCGAGGTCAAACAGCGGGGGGGCGGGGCTGGGCATGGGACCATCCTACGGCGGGCCGGGGGGAGTGACCGTCGGGATCGGGAAGCCCTGGATCGATGGCGGGAGGAGTCCGGCCGGGGGGCCACCGGGCGGGGGGAAGCCCTGCGCGGCGCCTGCCGCCGCAGCCTGCGCGGCGGCAAACGCACCGAGCAAGCGGAGCACGCCGGCGTCGGCATTGATGCGGAGCTCGATGCCGTCGGTGAGCGCACTGACGTCGGCCCGCAGCATCCCCTGATCGCCAACCGCCCCGGCGAGGGGCGCGGTGAGAGGGTTGGCGTTGGCGAGCACTGGCCACAGCTTGGCAAGATCGACCCGCAGCGAGACCGGCGCGACGTCGGACCCCGCCGGAGCGGCACCGAGCACCGCCTTGACCGGGGCCGCATCGGCACAGCCCAGACCGAAGACAAATGCCTCATCCGTGGCGCCGATCCGCGCCGGCTGCATGCCGAACGGCCCGACGGGTGCATTGGCCATCGCCACCGGCATCGCCAGGATGCCGTCGGCATCTGCCGCGTACGTGCCATTCGAGTCGCCGACGGACAGGAGTTGGCCGATCGCCGTCACCAGGGCCCGCGATTCCCCAAACGCGATCCGCGTCACGACCTGCGGCGCACCCGATTCGGCCGCCGAGAACATGACCTCCTGCTCGAGGTGATCCATCGCCATCATCCGCCGGACGATCTGCTCGAGATCGGCAATTGCCGCCGCCGCCTTGCCATGGTCGGGATGCCCCTCGAACTTCGGTAGCATCGCCTTCATACCGTCGATACCCCTGCCGAAGGTCGACTCGAATGCCATTCTCGTCAAGGCATTCGCCGGCAGCGACACTCCCACCCACCCGGCCCCCGCCTCTCCCCCGGCCGCGACGAATCGCGGGCGGAGGGTGCCGTATGCGGCGAGCGATTCCGCCATCGGCGTACCGCTGCGGGCGCGGATCGAGTAGGAAAGACTCGTCACTTTCGTCGTCGGCTCAAGGCTCGCCTCGAAGGTCGACCGGTCCGCGTCGATGGCCAGCGCCCGCACGACCGATCGAATCACCTTCAATGTCTCCTCCCTCGATCGCGCGGCGATCGGGGGAAGGCTTGGGGACTGTGGCACCGCCGCGAGCAGGCTCTCGAACTGGGCCAACGCCCCCTCGCGCACCTCCTCGGCGACCGCCGTGTTGAACGACTCGACGGCCACGTCGCTCACCACCACCGGCGCCGGCGGATCGGCGGCAGCGCTGCGGACCAGATCGGCGTCGTCGGAGAGGAGGAAATAGCCCGCGCCTGCCTTCGCAAAGATCCCCTTCCCCAACATCGCGATCTCGTAGGAGCGTCCCTTCGGGGTCGTCTTCGCGGGGAAGACGGTCTCGAGCGTCTTCTGGAATCGCTCCTTCCCCAGCACCGGCACCGCCACGATCGTCCCGGCCGGCTGCCCCTTCTCGTCGACATGGATCGTGATCACGATCGGCTTGGTGACATCGAAGCCATCGAGCGGCTTGCCGCCGGTGAGCGCCACAAAGAGCCCGGGAATGGCACCGGCCAGCGCCTGCTGCTTGAGGGCATCGGCGAGAAAGACGCTGTCGTCGACGAGCGCCTTGTAGCTGCGGAAGACCATCCGCGAGCCGACCGGTTTCGCAACCGCCCCCTTCGTAACCCCCTCGTTCCGCACCCAGTCGCGGTCCTTCTTGGAGAGCTCTTTGAGGGGGATCTTCGTCTCCTTGCCCCCCTTCAAGCGGATGTGCACCTGCCCATCCTCGAGCTTGAGAAACTCTGCCTCGCGCGAAAACTTCCCCGTGATGTCGGTCCAGGTGCGCGTCTCTCCCGCTGCGGCTGGCCCCGGCTTCTTAGCAGGCTCCTGAGCGGCGGCGGGCTCCACCCCTGCGGCGAGCAGGACGACGATCGCTATGACTCCGAGCCAACCCGTACGCCATGTCATCATCGAAGCCCCTCCACCCGCGAAGACTGGTCCCGCCGCCTCCGGCCCCAGCCGGACGTTATCCCCCGTGCTCGGGCCCTGTCAACGGAGCCACGCTCCACCAAACACCGCACGCAGCGCCGGTTTGTCGTCGATCCGGGGCTGCCCCATACTGCCGCTAACGATTCTTTCCACCGCCTCCCGATCAGGCCGCGCCCGCGTCATGGTCCATCCCACCGCGACCGCCATCGAGCCACATTGCCCCGGCGGCGTCATCGAGGGGTTTTATGGCCCACCCTGGTCTGACGCCGAGCGGCGCACGCTCCTCGACTGGATGGCTCGCTTCGGCCTCACCGTCTATTTTTATTGTCCAAAGGATGATGCCCACCACCGCGCTGCCTGGCGCGAGCCTTATCCCCGCGGCGAGGCAGAGCGGATCGCCAGCCTGATCGCCGACTGTCGAAAGCGGCGCATCGACTTCATCTGGGGGGTGGGCCCCGGCCTCGATATCCGGCATGCCGATGATGCCGACGTCGTGGCCCTCCTGGCACGTTTCGCCGAGCTCGCCCGGCTCGGCTGCCACCGCTTCGCCCTCCTCCTCGACGACATCCCGGATGCCCTCGACCCGGCCGATGCCGACCGCTTCGGCACGCTTGCCGCCGCCCAAGCCCACGTCGCGAACCAAGCCTGGGAATGGATCGCGGCGAACGTGCCCGAGGGCACGCTCCTCCTCTGCCCCACCCCCTACTGCGATCGGATGGCCGCCGCCGGCCTCGGTGGCGCGGGCTACCTCGACACCCTCGGGACGCAGCTCGCGCCGGCGATCGACATCCTCTGGACCGGCCCCGAGATCATCGCCCCCGGGATCACCCCAGATTCGCTGCGCTGCGTGACGGCGCTCCTCCGTCGCAAGCCCGTCCTCTGGGACAATTTTTTTGCCGACGACTACGACGGCAATCGGTTCTTCGCCGGGCCCTACTCGGGCCGCCCGCGGGATCTCCGGTCGGCCGTCCGCGGCATCTACCTCAATCCCAACAACGAACTACCGCTGAACTTCGTCCCCCTCCATGCCTTCTCTCAGTGGCTCCAAGGCGACGGCCCGTGGGACCCGCGCACGGCGTTCGCAACCGCCATCGGCGATTGGCTCCCCGCCTTCCGCCTTCTCGACGCCGCGCCGCACCGGCCCGCGCGCGAGCCCGTGTCCTTGGACGATCTCACCCTTCTAACCGACTGCTTTTACGGTCCCTACGAGCAGGGAGCCGGTGCGGTGGCCCTGCTGGCAGGCGCCGGCGGCGCCATGGAAAAACTCCCGGCCGTGTGGGGCCGCGCCGAAGAGGAGGCCCTCGACGCCGCGCGCCGCTTGAAGGCGCTCGGCTCTCGGCTCGCCGACCTTGCCGATCGCCCCCTCCTCCACGCCCTCGCCCGCCGCCTCTGGCCCCTCCGCGAAGAATGCACGCTCCTCCTCCATCACGCCGACAACAAGCTCCGCGTCGCCCGCGGCGAAGCCCCCCACCCCGATCACGATCATCTCCCCGGGACGTTCCGTGGCGGCCTGCTCGCCGCGCTCCAGGCAAGCGTGCCGGTGCCATGGGAAGCGGCCCGCCCCACCACAGCCACGTTCACGATCCGTCCGGCCCGCCCCGAAGACCGACAACAGGCGTATCGCGTCTGCCTCGAGACAGGCGACGACGGCCGCGACGGCACCCCTTCCTACCGCGACGATCCCGACGCGCTGCCGCGGATCTTCGTCGGCCCGTACTTTGCCTTTGCCCCCGACCTCGCCTGGGTCGTGGAGGACGACGAGGGTGTCTGTGGCTACTGCCTCGGCGCCGCCGACTCCGAGGCGTTCTATGACTGTTACGAGCGTCAGTGGCGCCCCGATCTCACGGCCCGCTTCCCCGCGCCGACCGGCCCCCCGGCGACCTGGACCAGCGCCCAACAGATCCACCACCTCTACCATCATCCCGATCACCTCATCCCCGGCCCCCCCGGCCACTACCCCGCTCACGTCCACATCGACCTGCTGCCACGGGCCCAGGGGCGGGGCTTGGGCAAGAAGATGATTGGCTTGGTCCTCGGGGAGCTTCGGCGCCGCGGCCTCCCTGGCATCCATCTCGGCGTCGGCACGGGCAACAGCCGCGCTCAGGCCTTCTACCGGAAGCTCGGCTTCGCGGAGCTGTGCCGGGTGGGCGGCGGCGATGGCTGTACCTACATGGGACTGCGGCTCGATGCCGCCGTGAGCCGCGCGGAGCGACGAGATCGATGACCGCTCCCGCGACCTCGCCCGCCGCTTCGACGCTTCGCCGTTTCGCCGAGAGGGTGACGGCGCTTGCCGACGCGCCGATCCCTGCTGCGATCCGTGCCGGAGTCGTCGCCGTCGTGCCCCTGACGATCGTCGGCGGCCTGTTCATGCTCATCGCCCATCCGCCGCTGCCGGCGCTCGAAACCGCGATCGCCCCCTGGGCCCCGCTCCTCGAGATTCCCGTCACCGCCACCTTCGGCCTCCTTGCGCTCTTTGTCGCTCTCGCCGTCGCCCACGATCTCGGCGGCCGCCGCGGCCAGGATCGGCTCTCGAGTGTCGTCCTCGCCGGCGTGTCGTTTCTCCTGGTCTCGCTCGACCCCGCCACCGCATCCCTCCGCATGGAGGCGCTGGGGTCGGCGGGAATCCTGACCGCGATCCTCGTCGCCGTCATCGCCGTCGAGGTGCAGGCCTTCCTGGCGCGGAGAGGCGCCGTCATCCGGATGCCGGGGGAGGTGCCGGAGATCGTTGCCGAGTCGTTTGCGGCCCTGATCCCTCTGGCGGTGCTCCTGACCGGATTCTGGCTCGTCCGCTTCGTCCTCGGCTTTGATCTCACCGACGGATTGCGCCGCCTCTTCCAGCCACTCGTCTTCGCCCTCGACACGCTCCCCGGAATCGTCGTCTACGCCTTCCTCGTCACCGCCCTGTGGAGCTTCGGCGTCAACGGCGACAACGCCCTCGACACGGTCGTCGCCCCCGTCTTCCTCCACTATCTCGCCACCAACGCCGAGGCCTGGGATGCCGGGCTCCCCGCCCCCCACACGACGGCGCTGGGGTTCTTCACCACCTTCGTCAACGTCGGCGGCACCGGGGCGACGATCGCGCTTGCCCTGTTGCTGCTCAACTCGCGCGACCCGGTCGCTCGCAAGGTGTCGCGGCTCTCGCTCCCCGCGCAGCTCTTCCAGATCAACGAGCCGCTCTTCTTCGGCCTGCCGATCGTTTTGAATCCGCTCCTCATGGTTCCCTACGTGCTCAATGCTGTCCTCCTCACGACGACGAGCTGGCTCCTCATGGAATGGGGGCTCGTCGGCCGGCCGGTCGTCGGCATCCCCTGGACGACGCCCCCGGTCATCGGCCACTGGCTCGTCACCGGCGGCGACTGGCGGGCGGCAGTCTGGGGCGTCATCTCGATCGTTCTCTCCATGGCCGTGTGGTGGCCCTTCGCCCGCGCCTACGAGCGCCGCCGCATGCTGACCGTGCCACCGCGTTATGATCCGATCGCCGACAAATCCCAGGAGCGATTCCGATGACACGCCCTCCCCGTCCGATCCACGTCACGGCGCTGCTCGCCTGCCTCTTCATCTCATGGGGCCTCGTCAACCGACACACGGCCCGCGCCGCCGAGGGGGTCGAGGAGGTGGAGATGTCGGGCTATCTCCTCGTTCCCCACGAGAAAGTCGACGAACGGTTCGACGCCGGCTTCTCGATGTATGTCGCCGCTTGGCCACTGGTGCGCGAATATCCGGGCAACCGCTTCCAGACCGGCCTGTTCGGCACCTGGATGTTTGCCAGGCAGGAGGAACCGAAGCCGAAGAACATCTACTCCGACATCGAAGGCGGGCTGGGGTGGTGGCGCGACACGCGCTTCGCCACCGAGACGCCGAAGTTCATCATGGGGGGCGTGACGCTCGAGTTCGACGAATGGGCCAACGGCCCCGGCGCCGGCAAGAGCCGCGACTGGAACGCGCCGCTGGGGGTGTATGGCGTGGCGCAGCTGAGCCCGCGGATCGTCTGGCCTGCCGACGGCCTCAACCTCGCCCAGGGGACCTGCGGCGAGCTGTTTGGTTACGGCTATCTCCCCCTTCCCCTCACCGACGCGCAACCGACCACCGCTGGCAAGCCGATCCCCACCGGCAATCAGTCGTGGACGCTGTTTGTCAACGCCGCCAACTTCAAAGGACCGATCGCCTTCTTCCTCCCCTGTTATTGGTCGCGGGCCACGCTCGACAAGCCGGAGCACGCCGGCCGCTTCCTCGATGCCCGCCCCGCCGAGCCGAACAAGGCGGTGCAGATGGAGACGCAGTACGTCCCCGCCGTGCAGGCCGTCGATGCCAACGGCGACACCTGGGCCCGGATCGCCCCCACCTCCTTCCCGCGCAACGCCGGCAGCGAGTCGGCCGTCATCCACCAGATCACCGCCTACGACAAGACCGCCCTGTGGGACTCCGTCAGCGCCTGGTTCGACGGCGGCGAACCGGTGAGTGGCACGATCGACCCGGCCGGGTCGGCGCTCCATCGCTTCACCGGCGGCGGCGGCTCGACCTGGCGGATCTATGCTCCCGACTCGCGCCGCGAGGAGAAGGTGGCCTTGGGGTGGAACTCCTTCGCCACGCCGATCGCCCTCGACGAGCACACCTATGGCTACAAGTGGAACGCCGCGACCGTCACCGAGACCGACTCGTTCTCAGGCCCCCTCGCCACGCTGCCGGAGTACTACCGGCTCGTGAAGGGGGAAGAGAAGTCGGAGTGGGTCGTGGTGGCGGCGGACGAAGTCCCTGCCGAGACGAAGCTCGCCGAGGTCGAGTTTCACACGCCCCCGGCCCCGCCGGCCGAGCCTTACGTCACCCCCGACAATCCCGACAGCCTGTGGAAGACTCCCGGCCCCGTCGCCGGCCCGTTCGAGACCCGCCTCGGCGACGGCAGCATCGTCACCTACGCCTGGTATCGCTTTGTCGATCAGCCGGCGATCCGCAACGCGAATCTCTCTGAGGACGAGCGAAATCGACTCCAGGCCCGTGTCGAGAAGCTCCACCGCCACTGGCCGATCGACCGCGACTATCTCCCGCCGCCGTCGCGAGGCGAGCTTGCCAGCCTCGACCCGGCCCTGATCGTCACGCCCCC
>Ga0114974_10002727_pt1 | contig 13584 bp, 21 predicted proteins | sample S_130206_EF_Meta_FD_87318 | JGI IMG/M metagenome (GOLD analysis project Ga0114974, IMG submission 87318) | Freshwater microbial communities from Lake Simoncouche, Canada to study carbon cycling - S_130206_EF_MetaG | ecosystem: Environmental > Aquatic > Freshwater > Lake | place: Lake...
ACCGCGCTGCCGCTCAGATTCCCCGTACTTTCCGAGAACGTATCCGCCTGCAGCTCCGATGGCAGCGCCACGAGCCACGTTACGCGTGTCCCCCTTCAGCAGTCCCCCCATGACAGCGCCCGTCGCAGCACCTGCCAGCGCAGACTGCCCAGGCGTTTCACAACCCGTGAAAGCGACAGAAACCACACACAGGGCGAGAACCGCAATTAACGGATTTTTCATGTTCCAAAAAATAGGCAGGTCCCCAATTTTACACACGCTCAATATAGGGCAATTTGTCCCAAGGCCCTCCCGCCTGACCAGCCGTCGCCACGATCGTGCGAGTAAATACCGATGCCGCCAACCATGCTTTCCGCCTGCGGCTCAGGCGGTACGCTTGTTCCCAAACGCGGAATCCGTCCCTTTCCATCTGATCGAGAAGTGTGCCGTAAACCTTTCTCATAATTTCCGCAGCAACCATCACTCGCCTCTGGCTTGAGGGAAGCGAGGCAATCGCAGCGGCGTAATGTTTCCGTGCGCGCGCAACCTGAAATTGCATGAGTGCGCGCCAACCCGGAGGTTCAGATTTAACCCATGAACCCGGTTCTACGCCGAATCGCAACAAATCTTCCTCCGGTAAATAAACCCGTGCGGACATGGAAAAATCCTCGGCGGAATCACGCAGAATATTTGTGAGCTGCAGGGCAAGCCCGAGCTCTTCAGCGTATACATCGCAATCCTGCCCTCCAAAAATCCGGGCGCTCACCAATCCCACAGCACTTGCAACCCTGTAGCAATATTGACGCAATTCTTCCCACGTCCGGTACCGAGTTCCCACAAGATCCATCTCGCATCCCTGAACTACGTCAGCCGCCCATTCCAAAGGCACCGCATGGCGAGCAAATACTTCGCGCAATGTCTGGGCAAGAGGCGGCTCATGATCACGCGTCGAGTTTGTACTCAACGCGTCTTTCCATGCCTGCAGACCCGCATGGCGCTCCTCAAAACTTAATCCAGGCTCATCGGCCAAATCATCGACCAAGCGGCAAAAAGCGTAAAACACCCGCATGTCGGCGCGCCGCCCTCGCGGTAGCACTCGCAGTGCAAGTGCGAGATTGCTTCCACTTGCGGCGGTAATGGCTTCAGCCTCAGCTCGCCTGGCATCACCCTTCTCAACGCTCATTCCCAGCGCCCTCCCTTACAACCCCAATACGCCATAAGCACCCCAACCAGAGCCTGCGCAGAAAGCACCCAGACGACCATCCCAATCGGCATCAAGGGAGTTTGTGTCATCTGCATCACTGCGTTGTAAAACCTCGTTTCTTGGAGCGTTTGCAAAAAACCAGCCCACCCCCAATAGGAGGCGATCAGCGGTCTCGTTATCTTACCCAGCCACTCGGGCAAGGCTAGAACCGCGCCAGATAGAGGCAATTGAAAGCCCACAAGATAAACCGAAACCAGAGAGCTTTGTTCGGCCGTCCGCATCACCCCAGAAATTCCGAGCGAAACCGCCGTCATCGCTGCATTTACCAAAACAAGCAACAAAGTCTGGGGCAGTAAGTTGCCGGGCATACGCACAATCGCGTTCACAAAAAGAGACATCCATACGGATTGGACAACCACCAAAACAGCCAGAAAACTTACCTTTGAGATCACATAGGCTACCGGACTCAGACCGGAGAACTTCTCCTTCTCCAAAATCAACCGTTCCCCGGCAATCTCACGAGCCGCATTGTTCGCACCCATCAGGGTCAAAAGAACCACCTGAAACATGATGAGTCCGGAGACCATTCCTCCCACCTTCAAATATTCCAGTTTACTGGAAAAATCGCTCATCAACTGTTTGAGCGGATCTTCCGGCAACTCTGCAGCCGCGCGGAGCGAGGGCAACCCATGCAAAGCAAAGACAACCACAAGACATGGGAACCCAAGCATCAAGGCGAGTTGGAGTTTGACCTGTCCCGGGTCGCGCCAAAACAGCTTCCACCGACGGGAAAGAAGCACACTCCACTGCACAAAAAAACCAATCCCTTCCACCACTTTTTCCGTCTCAGAGGAATGCCTCCCCGATAATTCTCCGGCTAGCTTCTCGTAAGAAACACGATGTTTCTTCCAAGAAGCATCCCATTCTGCAGGAGTGCGCTCCGCGAGGCGTGGATAGAGATCCTCCTGATGGCTGATTCCGAAATAGTGTAACAAATGAGCCGGTGAGGCGTGGTAAACCAGACGGCCCTGACAAAGTACGATCACAGAATCATGGACGGACAGATGTTTTAAGCTGTGAGTGATGTTCAGCACAATCCGCCCCTTCTCAGAGACCGCCTTCATCAGACCCGTCATCTCATCCTCTGCCTTCGGATCAAGGCCACTTGTCACCTCATCACACAAGAGCAGTTCGGGAGAACTCACCAACTCCATTCCTAAAGCAAGCCGACGACGCTGCCCACCAGACAAAACCTCCACACGCTTTTCTGCTATCCCCTGCATGCCAACTTCGGACAGCACCCGCTCCACCCTCACTTCAACTTCCTCACGACTCAACCCACCACACCGCAAACGGATTGCATCTTCAATGCATTCCCACACTTCCAACTTCTCATGGGCTATACTGAACTGGGGCACGTATCCCACTTCATGCGCCTCGAAGTCACCCTCCTCTGCAAGATCGCGCCCGTTCCATAAAATCTTCCCAGAGCTCGCTTCTTTCAGCCCTGCTATCACCTTCATGAGAGTGCTCTTTCCGCAACCAGAGGGTCCAAGTAGGGCCACTAACTGCCCCCCAGAAGGGAGAGATAGAGACACATCTTCTAAAAGAAAAACCGGCGCATCTTCCGTTCCGAGCTTGAGGCAAACATTCTGAAGTTCGAGCACACTCTTCCTTCTACTTAGAAAAGCTAAAAGCCAAACCAAAAAGACATTTTCCCGACAAAAACAAACTCATTATAAGGAACAACCTCTGACACGAATTAAAAAACAGGTGATCAGCTCAGACTAATAAAAAAGGGCGCAGACACCTCTCGGTATCTGCGCCCTTTTTTAAAAAACTCTGCTTAGCGGGAATACAGCTCGACAATCAACTGCTCATTCACAATCGGAGCAATCTCATCGCGGCTCGGAATCCGAGAAACCGTACCCGTGTATTCTTCCCGATTGAGCTCCAGCCAACCTGGGATGGGCGCTATCTGAGTCAACTCAAGACCGCGGGCCGCAAGGCCCTTGGAGCGTGCGTGATCCTTAACAGAAACCTTATCCCCTGGCTTCACGTTGTAGGAAGAGATATCCACCTTACGGCCATTCACCTTGACGTGACCATGACCGACCATTTGACGTGATCCAGACCGTGAATTCGAGAACCCAAGGCGATAGACCACGTTATCAAGGCGTGTCTCAAGCAATTGAAGAAGAATTTCTCCGGTCACGCCACGCTTGCGCTGGGCAAGTGAGAAGTAGCGGCGAAACTGTCTTTCAAGTAGCCCGTACTGATAACGAAGCTTTTGCTTCTCCGCAAGAGCTACAGAATATTCGCTGTGCTTGCGCCGGGAGCCTTTGGGCCCGTGCATGCCAGGAGGGTAATTTTTTTGCTCCAACGTTTTGTTTGAGCCGAAAATCGGAACTCCAAAACGGCGGCTGATTTTGTCTTTTGGACCGGTGTACCGTGCCATGATGCTTGTCTGTTCTAAAAGTTTCTAAAATCCAACAGCGTCACACGCGGCGCTGCTTGGGGGGACGGCAACCGTTGTGCGGCACCGGAGTAACATCCTTAATCAGTGTGATATCCAGGCCAACGGCCTGAACAGCACGCACTGCAGATTCGCGACCTCAACCAGGCCCCTTGACCCGAACTTCGACCTCCCGAAGACCGTGCCCCATCGCCTGTCGACACGCATCCTGCGCCACCATCTGTGCGGCGTATGCGGTGCTCTTACGCGAACCCTTAAACCCTACTTTCCCAGCACTCGACCAACCAATCACCGAACCACTATGGTCCGTGATTGTTACAATCGTGTTATTGAAAGAAGCGAGCACGTGGACTATTCCAGAGTGGACGTTCTTAGAACCCTTGGCCTTGATGACCTTGATCGGCTCGATGACGGAGTTAGGGTCCAAGGAAAGGTTCTCAGCCTTCTTTTCCTCGGCGGGAGCAGCGTCTTTCTTTCCCTTAGGAGCCTTTGCCTTAACCGCCTTTGGGGCGACCGCCGGAGCAGCAACCGCGGGGGCTTCAGCAACCGCAGGAGCAGCCTCAACGACTGGGGCTGGGACCGCCGCCACTTCAGGCGATGGACTCGTTATTTCGTTCTCTTCTGACATAATAAATCCTTCTTATTTACCGTCCTTGGCGCGTTGCACACCCACCGTTTTCCGCGGACCCTTGCGGGTGCGAGCATTGGTGGAGGTCCGCTGGCCACGCACAGGAAGACCCCTACGGTGCCGGATACCTCTGTAGCAGTTGATCGCCTGGAGACGCTTCAGGTTACCCTGAATCTCACGTCGCAGATCGCCTTCGATGGGCAATCCGCTGGCCGTGATAGCCTGGATAATCTGATTGATCTGCTCGGCACTCAGGTCTTTGGCGCGAACCTCAGGACTCACATGAGCCTGTTCGAGGATGCGCTTAGCCGTTGTCGGGCCGATGCCGTAAATGTATGGCAACGAAGCTTCAATTCGCTTGTCACCGGGGATGTCTACTCCAAGGAGTCTGGGCATATTCTTCTCTCCAATTAACGGGATTAACCCTGCCGCTGCTTGTGGCGTGCGTTCTTACAGATCACACGTACCACGTTCTGACGCTTCACGATGCGGCACGATTCGCAAAGGCGTTTCACTGATGCTCTCACTTTCATAAGCTCAATTATCTCTACTAAATTTCTCCAAAAAATGTGTGTCTACCGACTTATCCGAGCTGCTGCGAATCAACACTACACCCTTCAGGCTCAGGATGTTGAACGCTTAAAATGCGCCCAGAGGACAAGTCGAAAGCCCTCAACTGTACCGACACTTTCACGCCAGGCAAGCACTGAATCTGTCCTGAGGAAACTTTGCTTAAAAGGTCAGATTCCAAATGCCCCACAAACGTGTGGCCATTCGGCAGGCTGACTCTAAATAAGAAGGAACTCAGGCACTCAGTCACCGTCCCAACCGCATCTATCAACTCAAACCGCTGCATGTGAGTATCTCGGGTTCACCCCGGGTAATCAGTACAGTATGTTCAAAATGGGCAGACAAATGGCCGTCCGCTGTCACGACCGTCCAATTGTCACTCAAAACTTTTATTCCCGGCTTACCCACGTTAACCATGGGCTCAATCGCCAATGTCATACCGGGTTTTAGCCTGGGACCGTCTCCAGGAATCCCGAAATTTGGAACCTGCGGCTCTTCGTGCAACTTTTTGCCGACGCCGTGACCCACAAATTCCCTGACTACCGAAAACCCTTCAGCCACCACTGTTTTTTCAATGGAAGCACAAAGATCCCCAAGACGTTTTCCGCTGTGAGCGTGCTGAAGCGCACAGGCCAAAGCGGCTTGGGTCACCTCCAACAATCTTACAGCAGTGGGATTGATTGTACCAACGGCTACCGTTGTTGCGGTATCGCCGATCCAACCAGACTTATTGACACCAACGTCCAACTTTACAATGTCGCCCAACTGCAGGCGCCTTACGCCGCCAATGCCATGGACAACTTCATCATTTACCGAAATACAGATCTGACCAGGAAACTTTCTGTAGCCGAAAAAAGCGCTCTTACACTTTTCTTCAGCCATAAACTCAGCAGCAGCCTGATCTATCTCCTTGGTTGAAACACCTGGCCTCACCAGAAGTGCGACTTTCTCAAGAACGGTTCTAGCTGCGCGCCCCGCGGCCCGCATCAAAACTATCTCGCCGTCACTTTTAATCGGAATCACGCCAGGGGAAATCAAACGTCAAATCAACGACGCGCAATAAAGAGGATGACACCAACCAACAAAACAACTGCGAGGCCTACATAGACAGAAACCAAGGTCTTCTGCTCAGTCAACTCGCCCCGGCCCTCTGGGGTTCTTTCAGAACGCCCGCGAATCCTGCCGCGCTTCAAGAAGCCATCGTAATTTCTCTGGATCAAGTGCGTTTCCACCTGCCTCATCGTGTCCAAAACCACGCCGACAACAATAAGCAGGCTCGTACCGCCGAAAAACTGTGCAGTCACATCAGGGACATTCAACTGCTTGGAAAGCATCTGGGGTAGAATCGCAACCACCACGAGGAAAACAGCCCCTGCAAAGGTGAGCCGGGTCATTACAGTGTCTAGGAACTTGGCCGTGTCTTGCCCAGGTCTCACCCCCGGGACATATCCTCCATACTTTTTCAAATCATCAGCAATCTGCTGAGGCTGAAACTGAGTTGCCACCCAAAAATAACTGAAAAAGAAAATCAACGCCGCGTAGAGAACATAGTGCCAAAAACCCTGAGCCAGCAAGTTAGCAATCTTCTGAACCTCGGGAGAGTTCCTGAAAGCCATCATTGCGATGGTCGAAGGGAAGATCAAAAGAGCCTGTGCAAAAATAATCGGCATCACCCCGGCGTAATTGACCTTCAAGGGCATGTATTGAGTCTGCCCCCCGTAAATCTTTTTCCCAACCACCCTCTTGGCGTACTGGACACTGATTCTACGCTGCCCCTGAGTCAGACAAATCACCGCTGCAATCACCGCGAATAAAAAGATAATCAAAAGGACCAAAACAAGAGGACTCACCTGACTTGCGACTCGATCCGCGGGAACAAATGTTTTCCATGCCTGAAGCAAACCTGCGGGAAAGCGAGAGAGAATCCCCACGCTGATAATCAAAGACATTCCATTGCCTATACCGCGATCCGTAATTTGATCTCCCAACCACATCAAAAGCAACGTTCCCGCAGTCAATGTAACAACAACAATCAAACGGAACGCGAAACCGGGATGGTTAACAAGAGGGATTCCAAGCTGAGCGATCGTTTGATCGATTCCATGCAAAATCGGACTCTGGCCCGGATGTTCAAAGGAAAGAGCGAGTAAATAGCCCTGAAAAAGACAAAGCCCAATCGTCGCATACCTCGTTAACTGGGAGATTTTATGACGTCCGCCCTCCTCACGAGCCAGTTTCCCCAAGGTGGGCACAACCGCCGTGAGAAGCTGCATCATGATGGATGCACTGATATAAGGCATCACCCCAAGCGAGAACACCGCACAGTTTTCAAGCGAACCGCCACTGAAGATGTTGAAAAGAGCCGCTACACTTCCGCCCGACTGTGAATTCAACTGATTGTCAAACCAATGCTGTAGCACAGAAGCATTGACGCCTGGACACGTAATGAACGCACCAACCCTTACCACTACTAAAAGTGCGAAGGTGAAAAGTATCCGAACGCGAAGTTCGGGTACGCGAAATATGTTCGTAAAGGCAGAGATCATTTTCAGTAGGCAAAAAGAGGGGTGACAAAAGCCACCCCCCATTCGCTAGCACTGTTATTAGCGACAACTACTCCACTGTGCCACCAGAAGCCAAAACCTTGGCCCTGGCCGCAGCGCTCGCTGCAATACCCTTAAAATGAAGAGCATGAGGGAGTTCACCACCACTGAGAATCTTAACGATCCCTTTTCGATCGGGGATCAGACCAGCGGCCACTAAATGAGCTGCATCTACAGTAGAACCCGCTGCAAAATGAGGAGCGACACGCCCAAGATTAACAGAGAGGAAACCTTCGCGGAACTGGTTGTTGTTAAACCCCCGCTTTGGCATCCGCCTCATCAAAGGCATCTGACCGCCTTCGAAACCGAGACGAATTGATCCGCCGGAACGCGCTTTCTGCCCCTTGTGACCCTTACCCGACGTTTTTCCATGGCCGCTGCTCTCGCCGCACCCAAGCCGCTTTACGCGGTGCTTAGCCCCGGGACGAGGCTTTAAAGAACTCAAATCCATAACTAAATCTTCTCCCTAGAGTTTAAGCGTGAAGGGCAGCGGCAGGCGCAAAACCCCGTTCAATCAGACGATCCTGCCGAGTCCGAAGCTGTCCAAGTGCGGTCAGCGTGGCTTTGACAACGTTTGCGTGATTACTCGAGCCCATCGACTTCGCCAAGACGTCTCGAATCCCCACTGCCTCAAGCACAGCACGTACTCCCCCCCCGGCGATAACACCGGTACCAGGGCTGGCTGGCTTCAACAAAACTTTTCCGCCGCCAAACTCTCCGTAGGCCTCGTGAGGGATCGTGCTCTTTAGAACGGCGACCTTCACCATTGCCTTTTTAGCAGCTTCGCTGGCTTTACGAATGGCCTCAGAGACTTCGTTCGCCTTGCCAAAACCACAACCCACTTTGCCGGCCTTGTCACCCGTTACGATCAGGGCGCTAAAAGAAAAACGACGTCCGCCTTTCACAACTTTAGCGCATCGATTGATAAAAACGACCTTTTCGACAAGATCACTCTGCTCTTTGGGACGGTCGTCACGCTGACGACGACCGCGATTACCTTGAGGTGCTGCCATATAATTAGAAGTTCAAACCGGCTTCGCGCGCAGCATCAGCTAGCGCCTTAACTTTGCCATGATAAAGAAAACCACCACGATCGAAAACGACCTTGTGAACGTTGTGTGCGACCGCACGAGCTGCGACTTCCTTGCCCACCCGAATGGCCGTCGCAACGTTCGCGGCTACAGCACCGCCAGCCGCAAAGCCCTTTTCAGTCGTGCATACCGCTGCGACAGTTTTGCCGAGCGAATCATCGATGACCTGTGCGTAAATGTGAGAACCGGAGAAATGAACAGCCAACCGCGGGCGTTCAGAAGTCCCAGATATGCGCTTCCGAAGGCGGATATGGCGCATTTTCAGGGGCGAGATATTTTTAGTTGAAGCCATAACTACTGAACAGTCTTACCTTCCTTACGTTCGATATGCTCACCGGTGTACCGCACACCCTTGCCCTTGTAGGGTTCAGGGGGGTAATACCCGCGAATATTAGCGGCAACCTGACCCACCAATTGGCGGTCGATGCCCTCAACCTTTACCTTCGTGTTTTCAGCAACGGTCACCTTAATTCCTTCAGGAATCGGGAATAACACAGGATGAGAAAACCCGAGTGACAAATCGAGGTGGCTTCCCTTAACTGAAGCCTTAAACCCGACGCCGTGAATCTCCAGATCTTTCACGAAACCAGCAGAGACTCCCGTGACCATGTTGGCCAACAGAGCCCTACTCAAACCGTGCTTTGCGCGATCATCGCGGTCTTCGGTAGCACGCGTCAAAACGACGTTAGAACCATCCACATTCACGGTGATACACTTTGGCAACTGCCAAGAAAGTGTGCCCTTAGGGCCTGTAACAGAAACATGTCCTGCGGCGTCTACTTGTAACTTAACAACAGACGGCAGAGTGATTGCCTTTTTCCCAATACGAGACATATGAGGCCTTTCTACCAAACAAAAGCTAGGAGTTCCCCGCCAACATTCTTCCGCTTCGCTTCCCGGGAACTCATGATGCCCGAAGAAGTGGAAAGAATTGAAATCCCGATCCCGCTCAATACACGCGGAATTTCAGTGGCGCCTACATACCTCCGAAGTCCTGGGCGGCTTACCCGCTGCAGATTGGTGATTACCGAGCGCTCACCCACATACTTCAGACCAATTTGAAGGACTGGACGCCCCTCAACCGTATGAACGGCGACGGAACTTACAAATCCTTCTTCCTTCAAGATGCGGGCGACTTCACCCTTCATCTTCGAAAACGGAGCTACTACCTCAGGTTTGCCAGACCGCGTGGCGTTACGCACACGGGTCAGGAAATCTGCGATAGGGTCAGACACATTACTCATAACGACGATACCCTTTTTGTTTACTGTTTATCGACAGCGACTGCTGCCGGCGCCTTCACTGGCTTTGGTTTGTCCGTGAACGGCACACCAAGCTCAATCAAAAGAGACTTTGCTTCTGCATCAGAACGTGTGCTAGTGACGATTGTCACGTCAAATCCTACGTTCCTCTTGATTTTATCTAATTCGATTTCAGGAAAAATCGACTGGTCGGTCACCCCTAGGGTGTAATTCCCACCGCCATCGAACGCCTTAGGCGAAATCCCCCGGAAGTCGCGAATACGCGGCAAAGCCATGCGAATCAGACGCTCAAGGAATTCATACATCCGCTCACCCCGGAGGGTAACACGCGCACCAATCGCCTCGAACTCCCGAAGTTTGAAGTTTGCAATGCTCTTCTTGGAAGTCGTCGTCGCGGGCTTCTGCCCCGTAATGGTTGCGAGCTCATTCTTCGCTTCTTCCAAAGCGACTTTCGTGTCCGCCTGACTGCCAACGCACGTGTTTACCACAACCTTCACAACCTTGGGGATCTGGTGCACGTTTTTGTAACCGTGCTTCGCCTTAAGAGTCGGAATGACGTGGGACTTGTAAAAACTTTTGAGACCTTCTGGCATACAATTAGATGGCTGCGGGCACGACCAACTTCACATTACTGATGTGAATCGTCCCTTCTCTTTCAATAATGCCCCCCTGGGGAAGCGCCTGGGAACGCTTGGCGTGCTTTTTAATCATGTGCACGCCTTCAACGATCACCACGTGTTTTTCAAAGGAGACATCGATCACTTTGCCCTCCTTACCTCGATGGTTCCCCGCAATGACCTTAACGTGGTCACCTTTCTTGATTTGTTTGCTCATTGTCTAGAGGACCTCCGGTGCGAGGGAGACGATCTTCATGAAATTTTTCTCGCGCAATTCGCGAGCCACTGGACCGAAAATGCGCGTTCCCTTCGGATTTCTGTCCTTGTCAATGATCACAATCGCATTGCGATCAAAACGGAGGTATCCGCCATCTTCCCGCCGAACAGGGTGTCTTGTACGCACAACCACTGCACGCACAACGTCCCCCTTCTTCACCGATCCACCAGTGCTGGCTTCGCGGATGTGAGCGGTAATGACATCGCCAACTTTCGCCACCAATGTACGCTTTCCGATGACGCCGATCATCTTAGCCATTTTGGCCCCTGTGTTGTCGGCGACGTCGATCCTAGATCTGATTTGCAACATATAAAAAGGATCCTATTAGTGCTTTACCACTGACACCAAACGCCAGCGTTTGAGCTTTGAAATTGGACGCGACTCCATGATCAAGACGGTATCACCGAGCTTCGCTGTCGCACTTTCATCGTGCGCGTGGAAACGCTTCACCTGTTTGACGATCTTTCGAAAACGCGGATGTGGCACGCGGGTCGTGGTCTCGACTATAATGGTCTTGGCGTTTTTGACCGAGACGACTTCGCCGACACGCTCTTTGCGTTTGCCGCGAGCGGCATCGTGCTCCGTGTGGTCTGCCGTATGAGTGGCTGAATTTTCCATGTTCGTTAATTACTTAGCGGAGTGCTCCTGGGCGATTGTCAGCACACGGGCTAACTCGCGCCGCACCGTCCGTGAGCGCACGGGATTCTCCAGCTGGCCAATCTGCTTTTGAATGCGCAGATTAAACAATTCCTTACGGAGCTCTGACTCACGCTGACGCAATTCAGATGCGCCCAATGCTTTGATTTCCTTCAATTTCATCTCAAACTCCTATACTACGGCGGCGGCGTTACGCACAATAAAGCGCGTCCGGATCGGTAACTTATCAGCCGCCAGCCTAAGCGACTCGCGAGCTACTGACTCAGGAATACCATCCAACTCGAATAAAACATTACCAGGGCGCACAACCGCAACCCAGTACTCTGGGGCACCCTTACCCTTACCCATTCGGGTCTCTGGGGGGCGCGCTGTGACCGACTTATCGGGAAACATACGAATCCAGAGCTTTCCCTTACGCTTCATATTACGGGTCAGAGCAACGCGGGCAGCCTCGATCTGAGTATTCGTAATCCAAGCCCTCTCAAGGGTCTGAAGCGCATAAGCGCCAAAATCAATCTTTATAGCGCGAGTTGCATTACCAGCGCGGCTTCCGCGGTGGGTTTTGCGATACTTCACTCTTTTCGGCATCAAAGGCATAAAAATCCTCCTAAGTTAAAATTAATGGGCGGCCTGAGGAGCGTGTGACTGGCGGTCCCCCCGATCAGGGCGGTCCCCTCTCTCATGACGTTCGGGACGCTGCACCTGAGGAGCATCCGCTGGCTTCCAAAGCCATACCTTCACTCCGATAATCCCGTACATCGTATGGGCTTCAAAAAAACCGTAATCAATCGGAGCCCGAAGTGTATGAAGCGGAATCTTCCCCTCACGGAAACTCTCAGAACGGGAAATTTCTGCACCGCCGAGACGGCCTGCGCAACGGATCTTAATTCCAATCGCACCGAAATCCATGCTGGACTGAATTGTCTTCTTCATCGCACGACGAAAAGAAATACGGCGTTCCAACTGAAGTGCAACGTTTTCAGCAACAAGCTGAGCGTCTAGTTCGGGAGTCTTGATCTCCTGAATATCAATCTTTACAGACTTCCCGCCGCTCATACGCCCGATATCATCGGTCATACGCTCAATTTCCGATCCCTTACGGCCGATCACAACACCCGGACGGGCCGTGATGATCGTGACGCGGATGCTATTCCAAGCGCGCTCGATCCCGACGCGTGAAACAGCGGCCTGGCGGAGTTTGTCCTTCACGTAACGACGGATCGCAATGTCGCCATGTAGGAATGCTGGGAAATCCTGCGGGGAGGCGTACCAGCGAGAGCGCCAGTCGCGGTTAACCGCGAGACGATATCCAATTGGGTTTACTTTCTGGCCCATAAATTAAGAAATTAAAAACTAGCGGTGCTTAAGCCTGCTTTTCAATGAGAATGATCCGGATGTGGCTTGTCCGCTTGCGGATGGGACCTGCGCTTCCACGTGCTTTGGGCTGGAAACGCTTTAACGTTGGTCCCTCTCCGACTACGGCCTCCTTCACAACCAACTTGTCGGCGCGAAGGTTGTTGTTGTTCTCGGCGTTAGCGATCGCGCTCTTGAGAGTCTTCTCAACAAGACGGGCGGCTTTGCGTGACGTATGCGCCAGCAAATCTAACGCGCTTGAAACGCTCAAACCTTGAATTTCGCGGGTCACTTCGCGGCACTTGAATGCTGAGAGGCGGGCTCCCTTGTAGATGGAACGAATCTCCATGTGTATATAATGGTAACTATGCTTCTCGGAAAACTGGGATTAGCGAACTGCCAACTGTACGGGCAATCCCTCCAACGTGGCCAGCCTTCCCTTGTAAGAATTATCAACAAGCGCCGCGGAAACCGTTTCTCGCGACTCAACAATTTTTGCGACTACTCCGCGTCCTATAGAGACTAGTGCGCCCTGTAGTGCCCCTCGATTACTACCAAGGGACAGAATCAACATGCGCTCTGCTTCTAAGGAACCTACGACACTTGCAGCGGAGCCCACGTTTGTGCTCGGGACTGAAGGTTCACCCTCAGAGCCAGAAACTCCAGCGCGGGATAAAAGAGCCTCGGCGCGGATCGCGCGCTCTTTCCAAACGGTCAGCTCGCGGATCAGCGTAAGAACAGAAGACTCCCCTGTGCCAACAACAGCAGCGGCACGACCCTCGGAAGAATCAGGAGAACCTAAGCCCTCTGCGTGTACAGTATCAAGGGCCGCCAAACCAGCTCCGACTAGGAGCGGCACGAAGGCCG
>Ga0114974_10002728_pt1 | contig 13584 bp, 16 predicted proteins | sample S_130206_EF_Meta_FD_87318 | JGI IMG/M metagenome (GOLD analysis project Ga0114974, IMG submission 87318) | Freshwater microbial communities from Lake Simoncouche, Canada to study carbon cycling - S_130206_EF_MetaG | ecosystem: Environmental > Aquatic > Freshwater > Lake | place: Lake...
GGGAACCGACAAAACTTCTTTTAGTAATTCATAATTTCTTTCCATATGACAAATATATGAAAATTAAACTAATCTCAAAAGTTTTTTTATAATTTTTCTTCTTTCGTTAAATAATTCGTATTGAGTTTGCATTCTATGTAATTCGTCATAAGTCACAGAACGTTTTTCCTCACGATTATCATTTTTATTATTTCTGAAAGATATAATTATTTTATTTGTTGTGGGATCAACATCATCAACCTTAAAATATAAATTTTCTTTAGTTTTAATCTTGTTCCATTTATCAAAACCAAATTCTTTTTCTACCGTATTTTTTATATCGTAAAATTCCTCAACATCCACAAATTTTTCATCATCTAAAATATGATCATATATTCTTGTTAAGTTCCAATTCGCAGATCTATTAAATGATTCCATATCAAAATTATCACAGTTGGTATCCCAATACGATTCACCATAATATGAATTCACAGATACCTTGCTAACCTCCAATATTTTTTTAAATACATCAAAAATAGTCCCACTTTTCAAATCAAACATATCAAATAATTTTATTAAAACATTAACAGAACATTTGTATTTATATAATGGAACAACTTCTCTAATACCTAAATTATAAAATTTATTACTGAATTCATCAATAATTTCATCTCTGATAATATCCGTTCTACAATTGTGTTCTATGTCCGACCATTCCCACATTATATTGTCTATCTCACCTTCGTATTCCTTATATAACAATTTTGACTTACCCGCAAAATCCATTTTAACCGAATCTTTAGAAATAAAATACGCGATTCTATCAATAAGTTCTTTGTTATCATCGTTTAAATAATTCTGAATATATCCTTGTTCCCATTCTTCTTGTAATTGGTACTTATCAAAATCGTTTTGGTATTGATTAGATAAATATAATTTAAGATAATAAATGTCGTCGTCTTCTAGTAAATCAGAGAACAATTTAAAGTAATCGTCATAATCAGAAAACACAATATTTACACTACTTAGTCCAGGTTTTTTTTCATTAAATCTAATATCATCTAAATTCTCGTCATACCTTGAGTAATAAGCCCAACCTGGATCATATCCGTTTTTTACTCTAACCAATAAATCATATAATTCACTATTTTCCGCCATTACAAATAAATATCCTTGAACTTGGATATATTTAATATTATACTTATATTTGTAAACAGAATAAGTTATTTGACATATGGGGGTGGTTTTGGATTTGACAGGTATTGGCTGAAGAATAGGGGCACGTGGGGACTGAGTTAATCTCCTTAAAAACTGATTCAGAAAAACAACTGGCAATGTGCTAAACAAAATGGAAGTTATCGGATTAGTTCGTACTTCTGAAGTATCTGTAGCTTAATAAGTTTACGGAAACGGGGGGTCGGTGGACATACAACCTAGCAACAGAAGTCTTTACAAAGGTTTGTTCTACCAGAAAAGGAACAACGGTCTCGTTCAGAGGTCTACCGTAATACAAGTGAACTCGACACAGTTATTGGTTACGATGTCAAAATAGGAACCAAATATTTCGGAAGGTATGAAAAACCTTGACCTAAACGTGTAGTCCTTATCTGACAGAATATTATGGACGAGGGTTCGACTCCCTCCACCTCCACCAATTAAACCTCATCTTACGATGGGGTTTTTTTATGCGTTAAAATTACTAACCTAAAGATAGTATGACGTTTTTAATTTTAGATATAACATTACTTGGATTGGAAAAGTCCATATCACCAGTGTATAGATAACTTTTATTTGAATTATTAAATTCAGGTTTTAAACCCATAACGGAATTAAACACTTTGCTCTGAATCATGTCCTTTGTTAGGAACACGAAATTATTATCACTTGATAAACTTATTCCCCAATTCTTATCTTTCCCTTGTTCACTATTCGTACCCCAATTTAACGATGTCATTGGATTACCCTTAAACTTAAAGTTAATTACTTTAGGGTTATTAAAGCTTTTCAATCCCGATAAAATTGACGGCCAATTTTTACTAACGGAAGATCCCGTACTATCTAAATTAAGACTTTCTTCTTCCATAATTACACGTCTTACAATTCTTGTAAGATCTGATTCTGTTAATCTTATAATTCTTTTCATAATTTAATTTTATTATAAATATATCCACCAAACAAAAAAAAAACAAAAAAAAGGGATCAATTTTCATTGTCCCTTATTAATTTTTTTTATTATAAGATTTTAAACCTAAAAAAGAACGTTGAGATTACACGTTTCTGTGAGAACCTTTTGAAGGATTATTTTTTCCCTTCGTATCCACCATCTTTTGAATGGTACTTCTCAGTGACGATTATTTAGGTGAATCACTCCTTGAGGTATTAGTTACTCTCTCATTACTCAACTCTCTCCGAGAATGCCTTCCCAGTTGACCCTTGCGAGGTTAGAGGTTTTTGGTAAGAATATAGGTCAACTTGCGGTCTTCCTATGCAATGAACGGCTCATTACTATGTAGTCACCTTTCACTATTACCTGACGAACACTTTTGCTTTCTAGTTATAAGTTTTACCTTTTCTATAAAAGTTTTTGTGTCGTGGATTGATAGAAGTAGTGGTCCGTCTTTCAGCTTCGTTATCTTTTGAACAACGAAATACCAAACTACTCCTTGAAATGTCCCCATCTCCATACATCAAGATTACTTCGTGATTAACCCCTTGGTAGGGGTTTATCAAGGATAATGTCAGCACCACCCGTTTGTTATCATACCTTTCGGTTTTAAGTATCCTATCGTATTGGAACACGCAATAATAAAATTGGATAACTTTATTTTTTGCACTATTCCTACGGGTTATTCCTATTGGTGTTCCCACCTCAATCAGACGACCCACATCGCCCAATCGTTTAACCACTTTCCCTACATCGTTGACCTCGGTACTAAAGGTTATACGGTATCCCGCTTGTGTACTCAAGTTCAGTTTCCCAAACCGCAAATCGGTTACACTTCCGTTTCACTTTATCCTACTTTCGTAGTTTATTTTATGGACTATACACGGCCCAATATCTTTATCAGTTTCAGTCATAAACCCTAAGGTTTTATCTTGATCCTGAACGGATAATTCAATTTTCAAAGAACGTTTCAGGTCTTTTCCTGATTTGTTTCACAAAGTTACGACATTTGTTTTGTTTTGTCAAGTACTTTACAAACTTTTTTTTTAATTTTTTTCTTCGTAGACATCGTAAGTACCGAAGTGATTAGCACGAATGTTAGCAAATTCGAAGTTTGATGTCCAAAACATCTTTCCTTCAGAATTTTTGTAACCGTACATTACAACTTCCTTAGACTCTACAGTGTTGTCGTCTGACATCTCACTATAATTTAAAGGTTAATAAATAAAGAACTTTTCTGATTTGTTTTAACAAAGGTAATACTTTATTTTTAATTCGTCAAGTATTTTTTTATTTTTTTTGGGACTTGTATCTGAATCGTTACCCATCCCAAAACTTGTCTATCAAACCAACAATACAAATGTAGGTATTTAATTCTAATTGGACAATAAGTTAGATGATTTTTTTCATCAAATCTTTTACCCTATCCACTTCTTCATTTACACTTTTACCTAATTTGGCAATTTCAATAAACTTTTTGAGTAGTTCTAATCCTTTTTTAGCCTTTTCATCACTACTAATATTGGTATCATTTTGAACTTCATCCTCGGTATCCATTTCATAATCATCACTTTCACTACTATCAACAATCTTAAAGTTATTAGCAATGTCATTTGCTCTTGAGAATGCTCTACCACTAGGTGATCCTCCCGCATTAATTGTGACAAAATGTTTGATTGAATCCTCAATTGAATCAAATTTATTATTTAAGGATTTTGGATCTCCCTTAGCCAAGAATTTAATTGCCGCATCTGCCGCCCCATCAACATTATTTAAATCGTCAGGATTATTTTCATATCCATATGCTTTATAATTAGATCTACCTGTAATTTGGTTAAATCCTCTACCTCTGTATCTATACCCATCACCTGTCTGTGTATTACCTAATGATGTGCCCGAATCTTTACCATAAACACAATCAAAGAATTTTTCATCGTCACATTTATGTGATTTACATTTTTTACCTCTATTCCTAAAAATAGTTATAATATTTGCATCAGGAGTTGTACAATAACCTATCTCATTTTGAGGGATAAAATTACTTTCTTTTCCAATGGTTGCCAAAATACCAAGTTGTGCAATTGGATCTTTAATCCCCTTGTTTTTCATCTTCTTAATTAAAAGACGAATATTATTTGCTGCTGCCCCATTAAAACCACTAAAGGTTAATTTCTTTTTAATTTTAGGTTTTTTAACATCCGATTTACCATCAACTGTTTTTGATGGTGATTTACCAGATAAGTACGGTTCAGGGTTTTCAAAATCATCCTTTTTAAGTGCCCCCTTAAATTTTCTAATCTCAAGATGTAAGTGATGTCCTGTCAACCTACCAGCACCTTTTGCTTTACCTTGTCCTCCACCTGAAAGTGCTATTTGTTCGCCCTTTTTAACTTTATCACCAACATTAACTTGTCTGTCTGTTAAGTGTCCGTATGCAGATAAAAAATCTCCGTGATCCACAATAATGAAATTACCATACCCACCATAATCACTCATATCAGATCTAACAACAACACCATCATCAATAGAATACACTGATGTTCCATCAGGAACTCCAATGTCAATACCATTGTGATGTCTGTTTTTACCTGTTGTAGGATGTGATCTATAACCAAATGGTGATGTTATCACACCCTTTGTAGATAATGGGTAACTTAATTCCATATTAGTTAGATAAGTGTGTCATAAGTACACCACCAAGTGATGATGCGTGTACCTGTAGATGGTTAATTGATTCTATATCAAGTTTTGTTTTACGTTTTGTAAAATCAATACCTAATGTTCCGATAAATTTATCGTCTAATGTTTTAATTGCAAATAAATAACCTGATTTGCAATTTGTATCTTCCGCAATGTATTTTAATCCGTATGTTGAAATTTGATCGTCCTTGAAATCTGAAATCTCAATAACATCATTTAATAATAATTGGTTGATTGATTTACTGAATAAATTAACGGGAATGTTATGGAAATTTGATTGGATTGATCCAACCCCAGTATTTACCGATTCGTACATTACCGAAAATTTTGCCATTGATTTTCCTGTTGGGTAGAAGTTTCCTCCGTTATGGAATTGTGTGATCCATACACGATCTGCATGAAATTCTTCTCTTATGTGTTCTATTTTGGTAGTTATTAATTCACTTACTCTAAGTGTTTCTGTAACCATATCGGGTTTTTTCTTATTTTTTTCTAAATTGTACTTAACATACATAATGATGATTGGACCCAAAACACCCGTAATAAATGCGATTATTATTGCCGACATATTTTCAAACATAACTGATTAATTATTAAAAAGAGATTCATCTGATTCATACGAGTCGTTGGATCCGTATTCTTCGTCAAATTGGTTTAGTAATTTTTTTGCCGATCTTCTAATCATTCTATCATCCATATCTGGGGTGATCATTGGTCCATAACCATATATTTGTGGTGTTTCATTGTCATCAACATAATAAACAACAATTACTTCTTTATCTGTATCCCCAAGAGACATTGTTGATATACCCGTTTTTAATCCCGATTCAGATTCAACCCCTTCTATATCTTCAATGTCGGTAAAATCACTTGGTCCCAATTCCGTAATTTCACCTTCCTTGATCACTTTTTTAATTAATCCGATCAATTCTGATTCTGTTAAACGTATAATTTTTTTCATAAAATTTTTTATTATTATAAATATCCCCAAAAACAAAAAAACCCACCATAATTGATGAGTTTAATTATTTATTGGTAAAAAATGTGGTCCTTGTTGGAATCGAACCAACCACCCACAGATTATGAGTCTGTTGCTCTAACCGAATGAGCTAAAGGACCTAAAGTAGTCAGGACAGGATTCGAACCTGTGATAGACGCTCCTTAGAGTCCGCTATCTTGGCAACCAATTACACCACCTGACTAATTTAATTGGTTAGGGCGATATAGTCTCGACAAGAATATATTCACTAACTGATTTCGTACAGTACCCTAAGTAGTCAGGGTGGGATTCGAACCCACAATGAGAAACCTTATAACAGGACTCGGTACCATACCTCATTACACTCCTGACTAACTGCCCTATTATTTCTTCGGTTGAGCTTCCGCCTGTACTCGAAGAGGGACTCGAACCCTCACAACCCACTGGTCAACAGAACTTAAACCTGTCGTGTCTACCAATTCCACCATCCGAGCATTTGAGGTTGAGTTCCCCTGTGTTGATATACTATTGTGACTTAACACTTACTTATATTATAATTTGATAGTTCCTTTCTCAAGGGAACAACACAATGTTTTATTTCAAAACCATATATTTAACACCATCAACAATCTTGACCATATACTTCCCCTGATCCTTTGTATTGTTGTTTGAACGTTTTGTAGATCTTGCGGTCTTTGTGTTCTTCTCTGTTTCACCATACTTGTTGGCGATCAGTTCTTTCATTGAAAATCTTTCCATATCTTTTTTGTTTCTACAAACTTAATCATTTTTTTTCATCATCAAGGTATAAATCTTTAAAAAATTTATTCCATCTGCCTAATGCTGGTGAAACGATTAACATATACCCAACGATCCCAATAAAAATTGAGAACAAACTAATTGGTGATGCAATATAATAGGTCAATGACCCAATTCCAACAACCATTATGATCATTACGATCAAAAAAACACCTATTCTTTTCATATATTTAATTTTGGCGGTCCCAACGGGATTCGAACCCGTATCTCGCACCGTGACAGGGTGGAATTGTAACCATTCAACCATGGGACCAAAGTTTCCCCACCTGAGATTAATGGTGAGTAGATATTCACAGTTTTTCTGTTTCAAAACCCAACGTGTCTTACCACTTAAAAGTCAATCCTATACTTGGGGGATTGGAGGATCTTCCATCCTGATTCCCAATGAGTACCCCTTAACGTGGATAGTACAAGCTCCGTTAAGTTTTGTATGAACTTAAAAACATCTTGAGTATCTCTCACTCATTGTAGTCCTACGGGGAATCGAACCCCGCTTTCCAGGATGAAAACCTGACGACCTAACCGATAGTCGATAGGACCAAAAGTGTGACGGACTTTGGGTATATCCGTCACTTTTACGTGAATGAGGTGATCAAACCTGCTAACGACACGGGTGTAAGTTTGTACGTCAAACTATCTCCACAAAACGTTAGTTTTTATCTCTAAAACTAAAAAAACGACTTGACACCTTGTAACCCCCCTTTTAAGTGCGTGTTACCATCCTTTCTCAAGTAGAATATACTGCTTACACTCCCGTACTGACGGTTGGATTCGAACCAACGTTTGCAACTTACCTCTACAGGTATAGACGATATAAGCGTCCACTGGTACATCAGTATAAATTATCAGTCTTTCCTGATCGTCACCCCTAACCCACAGGTATTACCCGTATCGTAGTAAAGCTTGGTTGGCTATTTAGTAGTCAGTCCAGGATTTGAACCTGTATGAGTTTCTTTCACCTCTACCCACTGATGGGGCTACGTCTATCCAATTCCGCCACCTGACTATGTACGGGTCTCTCCCCGTTTGTCACCACTCGACATTTTGCGCGTCAATTTGGACTTACTTCCTAAAAGCTTTTCCTCTTATCTATTAGAGCTGCGACCGTGGTTCTCACTCCCCGTAGTCAGGACAGGATTCGAACCTGTGTTACCCTTAGTTGTATTTACTTCTCAGTAAAATGTGGGGTCGAACCACATCTGAACCAAATCTCCACCTGACTATATTAATAATGTGATTTAGTAGTTAACACACACTCTCGTTTCACTATCTTATGTTAACAGGTTGATACACTTTACGAGTTTCCCGTTTCTTACAACCACAATATTTTTATTTCAATGAACTTCTTCTTTCTTCACGGGAGTAGGACACCAACCTCTAACTTTCCTACCCCCGTTCTCTGTCTTACAAATATATGTAATCACTTTTGATCTGCCAAATCTTTTTTAAACTTTTTACAAAAAAATTTTAATCAACAAAAAACCCACCTCGTAATTGAGATGGGTTTCTATGAATTTATATTTTATTTTATTGGGGTTTATTCTTTTCAATATAATTTATTACATTTTCTAATGTAGAATAACACCATTTATAAATTCCTATAGGTGAGTAATTCATTCCGTCATATGCAACACAATTTTTTGATATATCAAGTTGTGTAAAATGGGTAAGATAATATTTACCTAATGTAATTTCCACTTTTTTAGTACTTTGAGTTTTTTCATTATCCCAAAATGGATATCTAATTTTCATTTGACCCCAATCACCAAAATTCTTAACATAAATAGTTTGATCCTTTGGTGTATAATAACTATTACTTACCATACCTTTAGTTTCGGTAAACCCTTTTGATTTTAATAAAGTCTTCATTTTTTCCCAATCCTTATCAACCGATTGCTCATTAATTACTCTTTGAACTATTCTCGTCAAATCTGATTCTGTTAGTTTAATAACTCTTTTCATAAATTTTGTTTTTATTTATTTAGAATGATTCAAGATCATCAAATTTTTTGGCGTTTACATACGCCTTATCCGCATACGTTAAAAAATTATCACCATAAATCTTCGCCAATCTGTTCATAATCAACTGAGGATTCTTTCTCATATAACGTAAGATGTCATTTGGGATCTGGTCATCATATCTACCAAACATATTTTGTAATTGTCTCTCACGAGGAATTTTACCTACGTGAGGTTCAATTGAGAACTCATCTTCTTCTTCCTTAATGATCTTTTCAATCATACGTATCAATTCGTTCTCAGATAATTTTATTTGTTTCATAATGTAATTTTATATATAAATATACCATAAAACAAAAATGGGTGTCTTAAACACCCATTTTTTTACTTTACCTCAATAATCTTATAAGTACCTTCCAACACACCCCAAGAAGCTTCTTCGTGAAAGGTATAAACCTGACAAGAATCCTGTGGAGTCATTGGACGAGTTAGATACCAAATATCATCCTCCTTCCAAGTCACGTTAATCAACTTTTGTCCTTTAGGTAGTGTGAGAGTTCCATCACCACCAAAATTTCTAACTCGTGAGTTCTCAGTACACGATCCCAACATTACAATAACACCAATTACTAAAAACAGTTTTTTCATTTCTATTAAATTATTTAGTTAAACAAATTCTTAATTGTACTAATGCCGCACAAGACCAACCAATAATATTTGGTGCAAATCCTATAGGAATACTAACACATACGTTTGCCACAAATATCGCAAACAAAAACCAATCATAAATTTTCATATTTTCCATATATCAATTATAGTTTATTAATTTTTAATTATCAATTGAATAACACTTTTTTGTGTTTTGTTTTTCGGGTGTAAAGGTTCTTTGGTTTCTCAACACGGGACACAAATCTCCCATCAAAGAAACCTGCCTCAACCTGATCCTTTCTTACTTGTGTTCTTTTCATCTTATGTTGGTCATATGTCTTCATCACATTTGTTTTTTACAAAGATATAAATTTTTTATTATCTACCAAATTTTTTTTGTACTCCTGGAGAGATTCGAACTCTCACACCTTACGGCATCAGATCCTAAATCTGAAGTGTCTACCGTTCCACCACAGGAGTATTCCTTATTTAACCAAAAACGCCGCCTTCATAGGTCGTTTTATTTTGATCGCATCCTCAACATTCCCAATAACAACACCATCTTTAATTGTGAAGGCGTGTCCCTTAACCAATACGAAGAATGTTCCCACAGGGTTCTTCTTTACAAACGTACCAACGGTCATTTGTCTTTTAACCACCTCACCTTTAACTTTCACGTCATAAGCAAGTGAAAATGGGTATGCAATACTTTTTGTATTAAATTCACCCATTGGGTTAATTGTTTTACCGTTTACTTTAAACATACCTTTAGATAACTTAACCATTTTAGATGCGGTAAAGTATGTACCCTTTCTTGGTTTTCTTTTAAACTCTTCCGCAACATACTTATGAGCATAATCATAAGAAATATCAAATGACGACGCAAAAGCTCTAACTACACAATCGTTAGTTTCCCCCTTAGCGGTTACTGACTCGGCATACCCCTTGATCGCCTTTCCTGTTGTCTCGTATGGTAAATTTGTTTTCATACTGTAAAGATACAAAAAGTTTTTTAATTGGCAAAATTAAATTTTAGCACGTCCCCAAGGTTTCGAACCCTGACCGATGGGTTTGGAATCCATCATGCTACCGTTACACCAGAGACGCAAATTTGCCCGACCTAGCTCGGGACCGACATCGGATATTTAAAGAATTTTGGTCAACCACTCGCATCCCACCGATCTGTTGTATCAAACTTTTTGTAGTCCAAACGATTAATATCTCCTACGACTCATTCTCAACTCACTCGCCTAAGCCTTGTCCGTTGTAAATTCTTTTGTGCGTATGACGGGTTACGATCCCATTACCTTCGGTTCCACAAACCGACGCTCTCCCGATTGAGATACATACACCATATGATTTATTTTTTCTCTTCTTTTCTTTGTTTATAGGTCTTATTTACTTTATGTTTTTCAATTTCAGAGTTAAAATCTGTAATCTCCTTTTCTGTTATATTATTAATTCTATTGTTTGCATTAGTAATATATTCTTCAGATATATCTATACCAAAATAGTTATGACCTAATAATTTACAAACAACGGCCAATGTACCACTACCCATATAAGGGTCAATTATGTTACAATCTGTTTTATCATCCAAAATTGAGTATATACATCTTGTTGGGATTTCAATAGGGAATGGTGCTGGGTGGTCTGAAACTGTCTTCTTATTCATTTCAGGTCTCAACTTCCAAACTGAAGTCAATAATGCGTGTTTTGATTTTAACTCCTCCCCATTATCTTTTTTATTTAATGGTTTGTAAAGCCAATATATGCGTTCTTCTACTTGCCAAAATCTCCAACCTCTAATATTTGCAGCAATTTGTCTATCCCAAGTAATTTCTTGTTTAATTTCCCAATTACTTTTTCTTAACCAATCCATAGGGTGGAACATTTCACCTTTATCCCATCTAATCTTATGGTTATAAAAAAAAGATCCACCAGGTTTTATAACCCTATAAATCTGATTGAGTATTTCAATTTGTTCTATTTGATATTCAAATTCATTTTTATTATCTGTTATATCAGAATACTTAATGTCCTTAACTAATACTCCCTTTCTATTATTTTGTTTATTATAAGGTGGGGAAGTAACCCCCATATCAAAAATATTATCTTCAATAGTTTTTAATATTTCTAACGTATCACCTAAAACAATGTTATTTTTTAATTCCATATTTTTTTAATTTGTTCAAATAAGTGTAAAGTGTTTTAGTGATAAAGTCACGATATTTTTCAATGTCTTTATTTAAAAATTCTAATTCAACATCTTTACATTCTTGTATCACCTTTAGTGAGAACGTCATGCTTCTTAAGTAGTTATTTTTCACATCACCATCAGGTAATCTTTTATTTAGTTGTTTTTTAAAATGTTCACCTAAACTATTATATTGAATTTTAAGTTGATACATTAACCTTCCATTAACAAATCCTCCAATGTGGATTGTAGGGTTATCTAATTTAAATTTTTCATCTCTTTTATGAGTCATATCTGAATAGTTACCAGACCCATTAAGTTTTTTTGCCTTAGGGTTAGACGTATCAAAGTTTTTTGGTTTATTTTCGTCATTTGTTGTTTTACCGTCATAACCCAACTTATTTGGGTTTGATTCAATACCGCTAATATAACACATCATTTCTTCTCTCAAAGTTGATGAGTTTTTGTCGTTAAAATATTTTGAAAGGAGTTCAATAAAATGTTCTTTTGAAATTTCAAATCCTTCAAGTTGAGTATTTCCCATTGAATACTCGCTAATAATTTGTCCAAGTGTTGTTTCCATAATAGAAATATAATATATTTTTTTGATAGAGGAAATCAGTGGTAACGATCCACAATCGGTTTCTCACCGATCACATTGTTTAGCAAACAAGTCCCGTCGCCTTCAGGGATTACTTTCCATAGAGTGTGGTACTACTGCAGTAGTTGGGGCGCCCACACAAGTTACCCCCCCCCTTTTTTTGTGATCCCGAATGGATTCGAACCATTGACCTATTCATTAGAAGTGAATTGCTCTATCCAGCTGAGCTACGGGACCATATTATTAGATTTTCTTAACCTGATATTTGTGTCCCGAATCTGAATTGGCTTGAAATATTTCCTTCATATGTTCTGCCTCCTCTTCGGTTTCAAATTCCCAAACCTCAGTATCACTATTCAACAAAATCACAGGTAGATACTTTACGGGTACTGAATTTGGTTTTAAAACGTTTTTAATTATTACATACATAACACAAATATATGAACGTTATTTTGAAATATCAATAGGGTATAAAAACAAAATGGGAACCTAAGTCCCCATTTTGCTAGATAATAAACATCCCCTTCCTTTTGGTGGTTTATTCTTATCCGACAACTACGTCAGATAAGTGTTTTTGGTCATCGTCTTGTATTTTTAATTTGTCTCAAGATTGATTCAACCATAACATCTTTCTTTTTATTGTTAATTGCTTCGTAAATTTTTCTTCCAACTTTAGTTTTTAAAGATTCTGAAACAACAGTTGATTTACAACTATCGGTACCAAAATACATATCACGATATTCTCTATTAATACTTACTTTAAATACTTCTTCACCTCTTATAAGTTTAGACATTTCATTCCAACCTAAGTTTTTATTTGATAAACGTCTAAACAATTGTTTTTCAGGAGCAACATTCTGATCAATAGATCCACTCTTTAATTCAATTTTTCGCTTAAATAAATCACCAATTTTCTTTCTTGCATTCATATCATTAAATCCACCTGTCTTATAACAATAACATAGATCCTGTTTTTGTTTAACAATTTTAGCACTATTTAATTTAACACCCTGTAATCCGTCAATAATATAATTAACTAACATCTCATCTGTCATTGAGCAATCGGGAGGAGTTGTTGTCTGTTCACCTGAAGTTACTCCTGCATCTGGTTTTGGCGATGCAGTTTGATTTGATGCAGTTTGATTTTGATTTGTAGATTGGTTTGTTGAAACAGATGGTTGTCCTACATAATTTTTTTGTTCTTGTTGTATTCTACCACATTCTTTTTCAATTTGACCAATTAATTCCAATAATCTATTTAACTCCTTTTTAATGTATTTAGCATTTTTATTTGTTGTCATTAGTGTGTTTATCTGTTTTTTTGCGTCAGATAAAAGATCGGTATTTTCAGGACTACAAACTGTTGCACAATCAATTTTTTCCATTTGATTTATTGACAATTGTAATTCTTGTTTTTGATCGGAATTAAGTAAAGGAATTCCAATTAGATTCATATTCTTTAATTTTGTAAGTATTTCAATTGACTCTTCTCTTCTTGGATTAACGTATGAACATAATTTTTTTGTATCTACTTTATA
>Ga0114974_10002730_pt1 | contig 13580 bp, 9 predicted proteins | sample S_130206_EF_Meta_FD_87318 | JGI IMG/M metagenome (GOLD analysis project Ga0114974, IMG submission 87318) | Freshwater microbial communities from Lake Simoncouche, Canada to study carbon cycling - S_130206_EF_MetaG | ecosystem: Environmental > Aquatic > Freshwater > Lake | place: Lake...
CCGCTGCGCAAGCGCAAGAACCACGACGATCATCTGCAGCAGATGCGCCAGCGCCACGGCCCGCTGCGCCAGCGCCACGGCCCGCTGCGCCAGCGCCAGCGCCACGGCCCGTACAGGAACCCTCCGCAGAAATAATGGAAAAAATAGAAGAATATAGGCGTAAACTGATAGACCCTGTAGACCCTACATTTAAGGGTAAGGATGATCAAGGTCGTGCAGAGGATCTAAGAAAAATATACAGTGAGATTCAGTTTTTAGTGAGTGATCGTAATGCTCGCGATTGGGATACAAATAAACAAGCACTTTTAAACTTACTAGAAGCAGTATATGCAAAGTATACAAAAGAGAGTGAGGATATTCTGCGCTACGAGGCTAGCCGTTCATCCTCTGCTGCAGCAACGGGGAAAAACGAAGATCCCATTACATTACCAGAAAAAGACCTTCGATATTTTACAAGATTATCTAGTCGGATTAATATGCAATTACCTACAACCATAGGTGAATTAAAAAAATTTTATAGAAAAGCTGCTATGCAATTACATCCTGATAGAAAAGGTGGTACTGATGAAGAATTTAAAGAATTGAAAGGCATTTTTGATAACCTTAAAACAAAATACAGATTTGCAGGAGGAACACGACACCGTTCCATTAAAAAACAATTGAATAAAAAAAGCCGTTTTTCTAAATCAAGAAAAAATATAAAAAAATCACAGTAATCTTCTAAACAAAATAAGGTGCGATTATTGTTACGGATGTTATTTTTAGTATATTATTTTCTACACATCAATGTTTAGAAAATAGTATATTTCATTTTTGTCCAAAGGCGTAAGAATGTGCAAAACAGAAAGAAGGATGTGCAAGCACAATATCAAATGCATCCATTATAAACTATCGTAACAACCTTTTTAGATACATAAAGAACATTATCGCATATATCCTATGAAGGTTTCTATCTTTGGATCATGTAGACAACAGCCATTATTGGAACACTATACAGGTACTTCTATTCAAGAAGCACTAACTTATCCACACTATACAAAAGAAATTATTCAAGCCATTGAGTTCTGTAAAGGTATGCCTATCTCGACCCTTACTACACAGCATTGTTTTCGAACAGATATTTTACAGAATAGCCCTATTACAAATCAAGCAGACCTGCAAAGAGAATATGAAGAATCAGATGTGATCGTTGTTGAAATTGCAAGTAGAACCTGCTATGAATGGAATCATGTATTTATGCATCATATTACAACAGAAGAACAATATGGATTTTATGCACGTGAACAAATTATACAGCGTGAATTATCCGATGAAGAAATCGAAGCGGACCTTTGGAGGATTAAACAACTTGTTCAAGGAAAGAAACTATTAATTACATCACATATCTACACAAAGGAGCAAGGTAAACGATACGAACTTATTAAATTAATAGAGCGACTTTGTTTAAAATATGATATTGCATTTCTAAGTCCATCTGAATATTTGGTACATGAGACAGATGTGTATCAAGAAGAACCAATCTTAGCGCACTACACAGACAAAGGAAAAGAGATAATTGGTCATGTATACAAAGATGCTATTGACAATCTTTTTAAACCATATACGGTTGTCCTCGTTGTAAAACAACAATATGAGAATTTTCCTCAAACATCTACTTCTAATTTTTGGGGAATCGGCGATATGCTACGTAGTATTTATGGCATGTATAAAAAATCAAAATACTCGAATTACAAACTACGTGTTGATTTATCTCACCATCCTATTGCCCCATTTTTAATTCATTCCACTACTACATTACCCGTCGATCTCCATACGATCCCCTTTGTTGTAAATGATGAAATTGATAGGTATATCCACACTGCTCTTTGTACACAGAACACAGTATATATGGGGGTACATTGCAATTTACAAGCCTATCATTCTTGCGAACACGATACATTACTTAAAATACTTATGAAGAGGCATATTCGACCAAATCATGAATTTACATCATTTATGAATGAATATGTGCAACATATACAACCTCTATCAAGTGCGACCGTGTTGCATTATAGATTAGGAGACAGTGAATTAGTGAATGGTATAATAGATACTAATAAGTTAGATACATATTATGCACATTTATTAACGCATATGACAGAACACAGTATTTTATTAACAGATTCATCCGTATTTAAATCATTTGTAAAAGAGAAAGGATGCACGATCGCCATGTTCGATCATGTAATTGGTCATACTGGATACGATTCATCGTATGATAAAATTAAAAATTCTTTATTTGAGTTCTTTATTATAAGTAAGGTTAAACAAATTAAAACATATTCAATTTATGAATGGATTTCGGGATTCGTATACAGTATTCATAGACTATTTGATATACCGCTTGTTTCCATACGATAATTAATCAATATCCACATGTGTATGTGTACCATGCTGCTCTATATCCCATATATTATTATTTGTATATCGATAATACAGAATAGTAAATAATGCCTGATCTTGTCTGTGATTCGCACGCGAGCTCCCCTCTGGAGCAATACACTCTTTAATATGAGCCAGACGGCTATATTCTTTCATAAATTCCATCACATCGTGTCGATCCAGATCAAACCCCAAAATTGCACCATTTCGTGGAGGAAAGGATAGAACATCATCCTGACATCCAATATTTAAAAAAGACTGCATAAGAGGATGTGTCCATTCATCCACGGAACCCAATGAAATGGGAGAATAAATGCCTTGTTGTTTAATAATAGGAAAAAGCTGATAGGATTCCTCTGTTAACACATTACCTGCATCACACCATAGAAGCACACCTTCTTTTACCGCTTGAGCAACTTCCCATAACAACGCCGGTTTCCATGCATATTCGCCTGCATTTACATTAATATCAAAAAAGGATGGATAACGTGAATAATCAAATCTTCGAAGAATTATTCTAAAATTTTTAGCGATGTATTGATAACTTTCCTCGGTTAGACCTAAATCATATACAAATATAATATCAAACATGGGTCGTACGTTTGTAGATGATAATAGTTGACATAATGATTTAAAATGGTTCTGGGAAGCTCCTGTTACTAATGTGTGGACCATATTATATCATATATCTATATCTCTTTAAATGTATATCTCTTTAATTGTATAGTATAATATAAAGGGAACTTACCTCTCCTATACATTGAAATGAAACGCCTTGTCCAATTGTTACAGATTCCTGAAATAGATCCGTTACCTGTAATGAACTGTGTGTTTTCTGAACTTTCAGGCGCATTTAAGGATTTTAACTGTAGCATTCGTATTGTTAAGCACCTTTCTGAAATGGAAGATGGTGGTATTATTTTTCTTGATGATGCTGCAGGCAATTATAGAAATAACCGCTCTCTTTATGATCGTATTGCTCTATTATGCCCTACGTCGATTTTCATTTGCTGGTACTGGAGAGATTTGACCTTTCGTCCTTTTACTAAAATGATTCATACAGGCGAATATTATATGAATCTCACACCCAGTTTATCAGATTATGTATACATGAAGGACCCCGCATTTGTCCCTTTAAAGCTTCGTGCAAATGATCCGCCTTCTAGGATTGGCAGCTATCCGCGTTCTTTAAAACGTGATTACTGCTTTATGGGCGGTGGCTACAAAATGGACTGGATTCCTTCCGAGTTTACAGGCATCTATCATCAAGTAATTTGGAATAACTATTTATCCTACGATGAGCGCCGCGCCATTTATTTGAGTTCCATGTTTGCACTCGGATTTCAAAGTGATGAAAATATTCGAACCGGTCATTTATCACAACGGCTATTTGAAGGCTTGGCATATGGATGCATTGTATTGTGTGAAAATCCCCTTGCAGCTGAATTCACAAATGGCGCAATTGTTCATGTGACTTCAAAGGAGGATCTTATTCATAAAATGCGATTCTATAAAGATAATCCTGATCTCGTAGCAAAGAAACAACAAGAGGGATATGAATGGGTAAAACATTATGGAACAAATCGTGTCACTGCTGCACTGTTTCTTGATAAAATCAAAATGGAGTTTCATGAAGAATTTGACGAAACAATGAATGATCCTGTTAAAAATGGGACTGTATGTGTATCTGTATCGGGTGGACTAGGCAATCAACTTTTTCAACTTGCAGGAGCATATGCTTATGCCAAGAAGGAAAATGCAAACCTACAGATTATTCATGCCGCGACGAATGGCAATCATTCATTCTACTGGGATACACTTCTAAAATCAATGAAGCCCTATTTAGTACCAAGTGTACCTGCCACGTTGCAACATTGGAATGAATCCTGTGCGACACAGTATACAGAGATTGGTCTCTTACCTCCAGCAGGTATCTTCTTGCATGGCTATATGCAAACCTCAAAATATTTTTATAATGATGCGATTAAAAAGGAGATTCGATCGATATTTACTCCAATTTTAGCCCCAGAAGTTGCGATCTCCTATCGTCATCTAATCTCTAATAAACAGCATGTGGTAGTTCTTCATGCACGCCGAACCGATTATTTGAAAAATCAAGATATCATTAATTTTCATGGACCATTGAATGGAACCTATTATAAAAATGCAGTTGCGAAGATGCTTACTCTTATTCCAAACCCAATTTTTCTGCTATGCGGAGATGACAACCAATTTTGGCAGGAGATTAAAGAGGATATTTCAGAAGTATACAATCGACCATATGTTATATTAGAAGGAGAAAGCGATATTACTACCTTTACTCTATTGCAACAATTTCCAAATGTTATTATGTCAAACTCTACATTTATTTGGTGGTCATCGTGGTTATCCAATGCCAAGAATGTGATTGCGCCTTCCAAGTGGTTTGGACCGACTGGTCTGAAACACTATGAAGATATTTATGAAGCGCATTGGATGCGTTTATAATACAATTCGTTTTTTAAAAATTGCAGATAATATATTTGGAAGAGGATACACGGATGGATTATGTCGAATACTATCCTCAAAAGAGCTGGTGTATATGCAATCATATCCTGATTCATTAAAAAACTGTTTCAAGGAATGTTCATTAAAATGATAGAGATGTTCATTTTCTCGACGATGATGCCATTCTTTGAACCATTCGTCAGATAGATAATGACACCATGGTACTGAAATAAATACATACTTTGTATCTAGCCCTGAAACAAAAGACAGATCTTCAAAATGCTCTAAACTATCAAAAAAACAGGTAACATCTACTTCTTTAATTTTATTCAACTCAATCTTTTCTGAACCGGCAGGAATAGGATAGTTTGATACATCGCAACCATAGGTATGTTCAATTGTTTTAGTACAGACTGATAAAAAATCACCATTTCCATATCCTACATCTACAATACTTTTAGGAGTAAAGCCAATATTTCCTAGAAGAACACCCAATCGTAAATAACTTAAGTACTTTCCTTTTTCTCCATATGAATTATATATATTAGAATAATCATAATCGTATGTAATTTTTGCACAGTTGATTTGCTTGATCACTCCATTTGCGAGTTTTTCATAGTTATCTAACATTCTATTATAGAATTTGCAATATGTATTTAGGTTGATCCTATTGGGCAAAACCCAAGGCAGGATCACACTCTGCATCGTTGAATTGTATTTGTAGTTGATTTTCCATCAATATAGTCAAAAATAAGAACTTCATTCGCGTACTCCTTGCCAATAACAGATTCTTTCGTATAATCGCCCCCTTTTACGAGATAATGTGGTTTTAATACTTTTAAAAGTTCCAATGGAGTATCCTCTTCAAAAGGAATAATAAAATCAATATACTCAAGTGCTTCTAACATTTTAATTCGATCCTCTAATTTAAAAATAGGGCGTGTGGGGCCTTTCAAACGACGAATGGAATCGTCAGAATTTAATCCGACAACAACCATTCCTCCTAGTTTTTTGCAAAATTTAAATAGTTCTAGATGCGCTGAATGTAGAATATCAAAACAACCATTTGTAAATACAATAGGATACAATCCGCGAAGTGATTCTAAAAGATGCGGTAATTGATCTGGCAATTGTTGTCGCAATTGAATTTGTTTGGTATGATGAATCGCACGATAGGTCTGCAAGAGGTCGTGTTGAGTAATCGTGTATACACCAATATGACTAATCGAAATGGATGCTAGATGGCTTGCAATTTTAATAAGTAGGTCGATATCTTTTATGAAGGGATAATATACACCTAACACACTGCACACTACATCACCTGCACCCGTGACATCAATAATTTCTTTGACTTCCTCCTTATAACAATGTAATGAACCATCATTGACAGCAGTAGAGTAGGCGCTAATTCCATCCTCTGATAAGGTAATAACGGATGTTGTACACCCTGTTTTTTCATGTAATAACCGATGCCCTTCTTCCATTGTACTTAACTCAATTCCAAAAATATTTTTTGTCTCCATTCGATTCGGGTTGATCACCGTGCAGTTGGTATAATGATTCTGTTTTGGATCCACAATAGTAGGTACAGACTTCTGATTACAACGTGCAATGATGCGCTGACAAAGTGATTTGGTCAAGAATCCTTTTTTGTAGTCCGAAAAAACAACGGATGTAATAGACTGTGTTTCAAGAATCTTCGTTATATTTTCTAAAATAGTATCTTCTTGTGCTAAGGTAGTTTCTTTATAGGATTCATTATCATATCGGCACATTAGTTTTTTGTCACTATAGATTCGGTGTTTGGTAGTAGTGATAGTATTTGGATCTACTATTAGATAATTCACAGTATCTGCCGGCAGAAGGGATAAAAGCTGTGTACCATGTTTATCTTCGCCAATACTGGAAAATAGAAATACTTTTTTTGCTCCCAATGCAAAAAGATTTGTTAGAACATTTCCGCACCCACCGATACTGTAGTTCTCTTTTACACAATTAATAACAGGAATAGGTGCTTCATTTGCAATACGACGACTTGTACCTTGAATGTTATGATCCAGCATGATATCGCCTAATAGAATAATGCGGGGCATCGCATCTTGAATATAAACATTCATTGCTATTTACATAGTAAGATGAATCTTTATATTGATATTGATAATACCATTTGTATTACGCCAGCCGAAGGTAATGATAAGTATGAACGTGCTGTGCCACTAATGGAGCGCATTGCAGATATCAATCGCATGTACGATGAAGGAAAAACGATTACCTATTGGACCGCGCGTGGTCAAGCATCCAAAAAAGACTATACTGCACTTACTATAAAACAATTGGCAGAATGGGGATGCAAATACCATTTGCTTAAAATGAATAAACCGTCCTATGATTTATTTGTGGATGATAAATGTTGTCATTCAGATTCCTTTTGGAAGAAGCCACTATCAGAGTATCAAGTGCACGGACAAACAGCAAAACGCGCGCAAATGGTGCAAAAAGGATGGGGGCATGAAATTGTCTTTGTAAACAATGAAAAATACTGTGGAAAAATTCTACACTTTCATAAGGGTGGTAAATTTAGTATGCATTATCATATGCAAAAACAGGAAACCTGGTACGTAGATAGCGGTGTATTTACGTTTCACTACATCGATACCACAACGGCAACCATCGTAACCCAACACCTTATGGTAGGAGATGTTATTACCAATCAAATTGGACAACCGCATCAGCTTATTTGTGAAGAAGAAGGTGATATTTTCGAAGTATCCACTACACATCATGATTCTGACAGTTATCGTATATTTAAAGGTGATTCACAAATAAATGTATAAGTAGATGACAACAGAATACCATTTTTATAATTTATTTCATTATGGGGATACTATGTTAAACTTAAAATTCTTAATGAATCTTGTACCAATTCTTCAAGACTTTAATATTATAATCTATTATTATTATAATCAACATTATAATAAAAATAAAAGGGAATTTGAGGTCTATCTTCAAGACACGAATAACATCCAGTTACGACCTATAGAAGATACACCTGCACATGCTACCCATTTATGGATAGGACAATATCCTACTATTGAAGGCGTTCCTTATTCTGTGTATGATACCTATTATAATCTTTATTATAAAAATATGTTAAACATGATGAAACTAGATAATTTGGGGATCAATATTTCACAAATTAATACATCTCTTTATTTAGAGGACCAGAGTATTATTGAACGATATCATTCTCTTCCAGATAAGTATAAAAATGTGGAAATTTTAGTCTTAAACACACCGCCACAATCTGAACAGATTACGTATGACAAGCAGACATGGGATGAAATGTGCTATTTTTTGGCTCTAAAACATAACATTGTAACTGCGCAACATGTGCATCCTGACATTGAATGTACGATGAGAGATGGCTTAACGATGCGTGATATTGGAGCGATATCCACACACTGTACGTATATTATTGGTGTACATTCTGGACCAATCGCGGCATGCTACACGGCCTATACACAAAAATCTGTGAAGAAATGGTTTGTGTTTTGTGATAAAATTAAGCATAATGATATTGATGTGGTTGATCATTGTACAATGCCACAGGTTTATGACTATTTTCGCACTATTCGCAGTCAAAATTAATTGTTGAAGGATACTTCAAAAAACAGAAATCTCGCCAGGTGGTATAGGGTCCATAATTTCGATCTCGCTCTGTCCATCCAAATAGTCTGGTTCGATTATCAGCAATATGTTCTGGAAAGGGTTTCCATACTTTATGCTTAAAGGTAAACAGCAAATTCATCACGGTCATTTCATTGCATCTGCAAATGGGGTAGGTATTCATGGTATCTACCAAATCCTGAAATGTAATGGTTTGAAGAAGTGCGGTATCGTACACCCAAATGCAATTTAGAAAGTAGCGCTCTGACAAAATCGACGGATGATACTCTTGAAAGAGGCGAGATACAATCTCTGGATGGCGGTCGGTTTCAATAATCCCACCAAATCTTTTTTCCAGATCGTACGCAGCCGCATCATCTGGGGCCATCAAGGAGTTTTCGCAAGGAAGATTTGCAAGATGATAAATGGGTTGAAAACAACGCAGCCCCGCATCGAGATAAACCACCCTATCCCATTTCTTAAAATAAGGGTCGAATACATAAAACTTATCCCACTGAGTTAATTTACCATATTCGCGATTATCACAAGTAGGACGAATGGGGTCTTTTTTATACTGTTCTACAAGTTGCGACGTATCAAGATGCTCTACACGAAAGGGGATAACGCGATAAAAATCCAGAAAGTTAGGAGGAGCATCAAATCCGACAGTAATGAGAACCAGATCCCCTTTCCATTCTCCACGACTGCGAACATCGATAATGGTTCGTTTGGCTTTTTGATAATATCCTGCATCGGTTAGTGTCACGACCACCGATGATACTTGTGATACTTGTGATACTTGTGATACTTGTGCCATTTTATGATAGACATACTGTATTGTTTTTAGGCCATCTTTATAAAATTGATAAAGAACATCTGACAGACAAAGATAACCATACATGTCCTATCTCATTCAACCCGATTTATCTACACCTCCCACTTCTCACTTTGTGAATCCCTACACCTTCCCCCTCGATGCCTTTCAACAACATGCCTTCGCCGCGATCTCCAATGATGAAAATGTTCTCGTCTGTGCCAAAACCGGTTCTGGCAAAACACTGGTCGGCGAGTATCAAATCCATCATTCTCTCAAAAAAGGAAAACGCATCTTTTACACGACTCCCATCAAATCACTCTCCAATCAAAAGTTCCATGATCTGAAACACTTGTTTCCTGAAGCAACCGTTGGTATCATGACAGGCGACATGAAATTCTGTCCTGATGCACAAATTGTAATCATGACCACCGAAATCTTGCGAAATCTTCTCTATAAAAAAGGGACAACAACCGAACATCTTGGTCTAACTGCATCATTGTCCTTAGAAGAATTAGATGCAGTCATCTTTGACGAATGCCATTATATCAATGACAAAGACCGTGGTACCATCTGGGAGGAAACCATGATCTTACTTCCATCTGAAATCAATATGGTCATGTTATCAGCCACCCTGGATCATCCTGAGTACCTTGCATCATGGCTCGGTGCATTGAAGAAGAAGCCGATTCATTTGATCGAAACCCACTACCGAATTGTACCACTCACCCATTATCTATTAGATGAGGACTATAAGTTGGTTACACTCATGGAACCGAAGAGTGGAAACGATGTGTATCATGAAGGCGTATACAAAAATTGGTTCAAAGAGAAGCAGGGGCTAAAAGATGCCGAATATGCATTTCAGCAAAAAGTGTCAGATGTTAAAAAAGGAGGGGAGATGAAAGGGGGCGTGGAAGGGAAAGTACACCGTTCGCATTTTGTACACCAACTGAATGAAACGGTTGCGATGCTGGAAAAGAAGGAATTGTTGCCAGCTCTGTTCTTTGTCCTAAGTCGCAAACAGTGCGAATCCTATGCGGATAAGGTGGAGCATACGCTCTTATCGCCAGCGGATATTGCCTCTGTCAAACACCTGATTGGATTTCATCTGCATAGGCATATGGATGTACTTGAAAAGGTTCCTCAATATCATCAAATCTATTCATTGTTGTGCAAAGGTGTCGCCTTTCATCACAGTGGGCTGCTTCCCTTGTTAAAAGAAATTGTAGAAATTCTCTTTTCCAAAGGGTTGGTAAAAATCATGTTCTGTACAGAGACATTCGCAGTGGGCCTGAACATGCCTACAAAAACGGTTTTATTTGCAGGGTTCAAAAAATACGACGATCTAACCGCCTCGATGCGTCTCTTGCGAAACGATGAATACCTGCAAATGGCGGGTCGCGCAGGGCGGCGTGGAAAAGACGATAAAGGAGTGGTGATTTATCTACCTGATCGCGAGCCTGTTTGGCCAATCGATATGCAGACCATGATGAAAGGGGCCAAACCACCGATCCAAAGTCGGATGGATTTTCATTATGACTTCTTTCTAAAAACGATTCAAGCATCCGATGAACCCCTAAAGTGGCTTCAGATCATGGAACAGAGTTATTGGTTTCGGCAACAACAAGATGAAATCAATCGCCTTCAAAAAGAACGGGATCAAATCAAGGTAAGTATTCAAGACATGAATTTGGTAGAACCCTTCTTGAGTGAATGCAAAAAGAGACAGGAGTTAGAACAAGTCATTAAGACAACCGTGAATGCGGCACGGAAAGATGCTCAGCGTCAACTGGATTCCTTAAAAAATAAACAGGTTGGTCCAAAATGGACAAAGGCATGGACGGATTATCAGAGCCTACATGGACTAGAAAAGAAGATTGAGAATCTAGAATATGATATCGCTTGTTTAGAAGAGCATGAAAGTAGTATTGATCCAGTTATTCAGTTCCTTTATGAAATGGGGTATATTAAGCATAATGATTCTCATACATTGACAAATAAAGATCTGACCTTAAAGGGGATTCTGGCGACAGAAGTGAATGAGGGGCATGCGATTCTGATGACAGAATTGTATACAAAAGAACTATGCCATGCACTATCTGGTGTAGAACTGGTATGTGTGTTGGCGTGCTTTCAGGAGAAAAAAGATACAGAGGACAATCCGGCTCTTTATGATATTCATGTGTCAAGCGACGTAAAAAATGTCATTCTGAGTCTGGAGCAAATGATTATACAATTCAAAACGCTAGAAAGCAAGGTAGGGTATCCGATCCGAAATTATTGGACAACTTCCACCAAGATGATCGAGCCGATGAAGCGATGGTTAGAGGGTGAGCATGCATCGGTTATTTGTTCTGGTCATGATCTCTTTGAAGGAAACTTTATTCGTTCTGTGATGAAGATTGCGAATATGTTAGATGAATGGCTCGCAATGGCCACCTATTGTCAGCATACGGATCAGATTGAAAAAATGATGGAAGTACGATCCTACTTGGTTCGCGATGTAGTTGTATCAGATAGTTTATATTTGCGACTATAATATAGATAGGTAATGGCAGAAGAGGTACAAAAAAAAGAGGTAGATGACAAAGAAGAGAAACATGAAAAAGAAGAAAAATATGATACGGTATATGATGATAAAACGTCTCTTGAAAAAATGGATAGTATGCTAAATAAATTTAAGGTATTACGTAGCGAAAAGGATATCAATTCCAAATTTTTTAAATTATTAAAGGATTGTGGTGCACTTATTGCAGGAGGTGGTGTATTAGATGCTATTCATGAAAATGATGTTATGGAAAAAATACTCGAAAGAGGTAAACAGCCAAATTTCTATACTTATAGACTCCTTGATGTAGGTAAAAAAGATATTGATATTTATGTATCGGCTACATATATAGAAGCATTTATAAAAGGATTATTAGAATTAATAGATATAGATAATTATTTTTTAGATATTAAAGAACCATCATTGTATTGCAAATCGTTTTTAAATAAAAATGGCATTAAATTAATATTTAATATTAGACATAAAAGACGGGATCCAAGGGATTCCACTCCACCAGATACTCCCAGAAAAAAGTTATCGCTCCAAAGTATAAAATATGAAATTGATATTATGGTTGTACGCAATCGTAGAACACCCTTACAAGTTGTAAATAATTTTGATTTATCTTTTTGTCAAACATGGTTTGATGGAGAACGTATTTATGCAAGCTATAAAGAGGATGTGCTTACTAAAAATGGAACGCTTCAGGGAGAATATATTCCACTGTATTTAGAGGGTAATTTTTTCCTCAAACGTCGTATAGATAAATATGCAGCAAGGGGTTACACAATACGTATTCATGACAAAGAATATGCATCTTATAAAGATGGATTCATTATTAGAAAACCAAATGAACCAAATATAACGAAGAAGAAATCTATGAAATGTTTTAAATACGATGACAAAACCTTATTAATGCGGTGGGTATCACATGTTTTATTAAAATGGGTAATAGGTGTAAGAGACAATGTGAAGCCATCCCCTGACATCGATAAACCAGAGGAAATTACATGGGACAATATATTAGCACTTCCTTTGAGATCATCAACTACTTCATTATATATGCTTGATGCATTTGGCGGTAAACCCTCTTATCATAGAAATGTATGTATACCTCCATCAGATACTAAAAAAGAGACTGTAAAAGAATATATGCAACAGGCAATCGTAGCAGGGTATGATTCAGAAGATTATGATATAACACACACAATTAATGTAGCTCCTAATAATAATAATTATGGTGGTATAGAAAAGAAGTATATTGAAAATGAAAAATTAATTACTCTTTTTTCTAAGATACATAAAATAAATGGAGATGCTGCAATACTTGCATATTATCGTTCTACAAATTTATTATTATTACAAAATACATGGGAAGATATAGAATATGTAGTAGATTGTTTGGATGGGCTTGCCTATAATTCAAAAACACTATATAAGTTAATAAAGGAGGTGGCTCGGTTACAAAGACTGGAATTTGGGGAGAATGTGAATGGGCATAAAAAAATCGATCCGTTATTAATGACGTATTATAATGCCTTAAAAGAACGGTGTTTACGACATGCATTTTGTATCGGATGTAGTACTATTACATCTGTCTATGATTTTCATGAGCATCGTTTAGATGAGGCCTTTTGTGGA
>Ga0114974_10002731_pt1 | contig 13577 bp, 13 predicted proteins | sample S_130206_EF_Meta_FD_87318 | JGI IMG/M metagenome (GOLD analysis project Ga0114974, IMG submission 87318) | Freshwater microbial communities from Lake Simoncouche, Canada to study carbon cycling - S_130206_EF_MetaG | ecosystem: Environmental > Aquatic > Freshwater > Lake | place: Lake...
ACATATGTATATGGATGTAACGTCGCAGAGATAGAAGTGGACGCGGCAACCGGCAAGGTGCTCGGGGAGGTCTCTCATCGCGCCAGACTGGCCGAATCTGTGAACGCCTCCTCGCCTGTCCTCGTGGGAGCGAACAAAGTTCTCACCACCGAAGCGTACGGCACTGGCAGTGTGTTGAGTGAGATCGGTTCGGACGGCGCGCTTCGCTCGGTTTGGACGACAGTGAAACTTGGGGCGCAGTTTGCGACACCCATTTACCGGGATGGAATGGTGCTCGGGTTCGACGGGCAAAACGTGCGTTTGGCGGAGCTTGTGTGCCTGGACGCGGCCACTGGCGAGGAGAAGTGGCGAGACGATCTGGGTGGCAAATTTGGGCGAGGGAATTTGGTCGATCTCGGGGAGCATGGGGTGCTCTCTTTGGGTGAGACGGGTGAGATGGTGCGTTTCAAGACCGCTGCGGGAAAAATGGAGGTCGTTCAACGGGAACGGCTTTTTGAGGCGCCTGAAACCTGGTCGATTCCCGTTCTGGCCGGCCGGCGACTGCTGGTTATGCAGAATGAGCGCTCGAAGGACGGCGCGTCTCCCCGCTTGATTTGCTACAGCTATTAAGCGCCGGCTGGCTCCGGGGCGGAGATGGCTTCTGGCGCGCGACCGGCGGCGGCGGATCGGATGCGGCAGGCCAGAGCGTCCAGAAGCGCGTAACGCTGGCGGTAGGTGGAACGTTTGTTGGCCTTGAGTTCTGCGATGTCCCGGACAGGGGGTGTGATGGGCAGATTGAAGAAGCCGTCGGCGTTGAGTGTGCCGCCAGACTCGAGCCAAAAAGCATCATAGTCCGCCGCGAGATCCTTGCGTTTGCGGGCGGAGGTGTAGATGTGGAGCGTGTTTCCAACGGCGAGCAGGGAGGTGCAGCTCCATTCCAGGGCGATTTGCCTGAGGGCAAAAAGCAGCAGCGCCTTTGGGCGCAACCCCTTCAATCCGCGCGTAATTCCAACGATCCGGGCCTTGTCGTCTTCGAAGTCGTGGCCCTGCAGACCGCCGATGACGATTTCCCTGACGGTGGGTGTGCATTCCACGAGGGTGAAAGTCGCGGTGCACATCATTTCTTGGGTGGTCAGACTCAGCAGGGAAACTGCGAGTTCCCCTTCTTTTTCATAGTTGGCCTGTCGGAGGACGACTCCGAGCCGTTCGCTCGAATCCAGATTGAGATCCAAAAGGGGCCAACTTTTGCCGGATGAAATCGTCTCTTGAATGGATGGCGAGAGATGTTGGGTGAAAAAGCCGTAGTGGGCGCGGAGTGCGGCCACCTTCTGGGGGTTGGTGTGGCGGCTCGTGATGAAGGGCCACTGGAGCTTGCTGACGAGCCTCGGGTAGGCCTTGCAAAGCGCTGCGAGCCGGGGATCAGAGAGCAGCACCATCAGGGCGGTGGTGTCTCTGGCAAACCAGAGCCCCCGGAAGATGTACTTGAGACGGTTGAGTTTTTCCTTGAAGCGCGGGTGTGGATAAATCTCCGGGGCAGTGCGCCGCAATTCAGCGAGGAGGACTCGGAAGGACAGCATGAGGGCCTACCTTGTCCAGGTCGGCTCGGAGATTTTGCCAAGATTTCCGGCGATGCTGTTGCGCTGCAGCGTGACGACATCCAAGAGCACCAGGGAGCTGCCAGTTGCATAAACGATGTGCTTGGAATCGGGGCCCCAAACCGGGTTCTGCCCCTCGCCAACGAGGCGGACCTGGCCGCTGGCGATGTCGAAGATCGCGACCTGAAAGGAGCCGCCTTCCCGGACATTGAAGGCCACTTTTTTCCCGTCGGGAGACCAATGCGGTTCAGTGTTGTAGGAGTGTCCCGTGCGGATCTGGTTTGGGGAACCGCCCGAGGCGGAGATCCGGTAAAGCATGCAGGAGCCTCCGGCATCGCTGGAGTAAATGATGTCGCGGCCGTCGGGGGACCAGGTGGGGGAGCTTTCCACGCCCGCCGTCGTTGTGAGCCTGCGCGGGGAATCTCCATTGGAGCCGGTCACGTATAATTCGGGATTGCCGTCCTTGCTGAGCGTCACCGCAAAGCGGTCCCCGCTCGGGGAGTAAGCGGCGCCGGAATTTGTGCCGGGATATTTCATGATCCTCCGCCGGGAGCCGGAACTAAGCTCGATTTCGTAAACGTCCGCGTATCCGCTCTGGTACCCGGTGTAGGCAAGCCGCCGTCCGTCTGCGGAGATGCGTGGTGCGACGCTGATTCCGGAGTCGCGGGTCAACTGGGTGAGACCGCCGCCATCGGATTCGACCAGATAGATTTCCTTGTGCCCTGAACGCGTCGCCACAAAACCGATGCGAGAGCCGGCAATGCCTTTCACCCCAGTGATCGTTTCGACGATGTCGTTTGCAAAGGCGTGCGCCTGCGCCCGCGCGTTTCCGGGATAGGAGCGTTCCAAGATCACGCGGCCGCCGCGTTCGGTGAGGAGGCCCCGCAGGCTTGATCCCGAGGAGGCGCCGGATATTAGATAGCCCGCGGTGGGGGACGTGCCGATGGAAAAAGCCCCTGAAAGTTGGAGGTCTTTTTGAATGGTTTGGGAAATAACGGCGCTTTCCGCGCCGCTGATAGCGTTCAGGGCGAGGGAGATTTTATCGCTCTTGGTGATAGTGATCAGGGGCGCCTCTTGCGCCCGGAGGGGAGGATTAGCGGAGAGAGTGAGTCCCAGGGTCACTGCCGCGACAGCAAATTTTGAGAACGCGTGAAATGCGGGAAACGGGGTGTGGGACTGACGCTTCATAAAAAGAGATGGGAAGTTTATCGCAAATTGCTGGTTATCCAAGTCGTTTGAGCGACGGCGGGGCTGGGGATGAACGCCAGCCCCGCTGGCACTGGAAGGGTGGGAGTTAGTCTTTCTCGACGCCGCTGTTCCAATATTTCTGCATTTCCTCAGGAGAGGGGGTTTTGAGCGGACGCACCACGCGGAAGCCCAGAAACTGGGCGTCGGTGTGGTACCAGATGCTTTTCGGGAACTGCGGATCCTGGATTTTCCAGTCGGGATCGGAGAAGCGGCGGGCGGCGACGCGAAGTTTTTCTGCCGCATCGTCGTCCCAGGATCCCCCGCGGGCGACGTGAGGGTAAGGCTTGGTTGCCTTCACCCAGGGGTTGGCCGTGGCTCCGCTGGCGTAAGTTGTTGGGGAATACTGGTCGAGGGTCCACTCGCAGACGTTTCCGAGAATGTCGTGGAGGCCCCAGGGGTTTGGTTTTTTGCGGCCGACCTTCTGGTATTTGCCTTCGCTGTTGTTGGCCCACCAAGCGTACTCGTCCATCTTGGAGGCGTCGTCGCCCCAGAAATAAGTGGTGGTGGTGCCAGCGCGTGCGGCGTATTCCCACTCCGCCTCGGTGGGCAGGCGGTAGAAGTGGCCCGTTTTGGCGCTCAGCCACTCGCAGTACTTGTTAGCGGCGTGCTGGGTCATGGAGATGGCTGGGAATCCATCTTTGCCCATGCCGAAACTCATTTCCACATAGGGTTGAGTCGGCCGTGAGCTGGCATCGGTGAGGGCGTCGATTTTTTCATCCACCTTGTGGCTGGCGCGGATGCGCTTTTCCTCGGTTGGATACATGAAGAGCTCAAATTCGTTCCAAGTGATTTCGAACTTGCCCATCCAGAAGGGGGCAATCTCCACGTCGCGCTGCGGGCCTTCGTCGCTGCCGCGGCCCTCTTCGCCTGCGGGACTTCCCATTTTAAATTTACCGCTGGGAATGGAGACCAAGTCGAAATTCACGCCTGTTCCGGGGATGGATTCGGAGTACGCCTTCATTTCCTTTTCAGGGATTGCAGGCGAACTGGCGACGATCCGAGCGTGAATGTCGATGACAAGCTTGGGCTCGTCGACTTTGGTGGTTTCTTCCTTTTTCTTGGAAACTAAAACCAGATCCGCGGGCCATAGGGCGCCTTCATCAATCCACGCGCGAACGAGTTCTGCGGTTGCTTTGGGGAGTGGACCGCCTTTTTTCTTGGGTGGCATCAAGAGGTCATCGTCCTCAGGCAGCACCATCGTGGTGTACATCGCGCTTTTGGCGGACTTGCCGGGAACGAGTGCCGGGCCGTTGTCTCCGCTGGTGGTTGCCTCTTTGAAGGTATCCAGCCGGACTCCTCCTTTGACGTTTCCCTTCCGGTGGCAGGAGACGCAGTTGTTTTCGAGGACTGGCTGGATGTCTTTAACGAAATCCACGGCAGCACCCGCGGTGGATGCCGCGGTGGAAAGCGCCAGTGAGGCGAGAGTAGTTAGGCGGGAGGCAAGTTTCATGCGTTAGGGAATGAGAGCTTCGAGAGCGCCCTGAAGTCAAGTGGAGGGAATGAATACAGGGGCTGGCTTTGTGGAAAAGATAGGCTAATAAAAGAGAAGCTGAACGCGAGTTCTTCTCCATGTTTCCAAAGCCTTTTCGCTCTTCCCGTTTGAGAATCCCCCCTTTTCGTTGATCGAGTTCATGGCCCAAGATGTTCATTACGACTGTCAGCGCTGCACCGCGTGCTGCCGGTGGCCCGGCCAAGTAAAAATTGGCGATGGAGAGATTTTGGAGATGGCCGGCCTGCTCGGGGTGCAGGAGTTTGAGTTCATCCAAAAATACACCCGCCTGCGCCCCCAGCGGGATGGTCTGGCTCTGAAGGACAAGCAAAACGGCGAGTGCATTTTTCTGGAGGGGCGCGACTGTCTGGTTCAGGCGGCAAAACCGATACAGTGCAAAGGGTTTCCAAACACGTGGAGTTTTCCGGGCTGGCGTGCCGTTTGCGAGGCCGTGCCGAGGCTCCTTGGCGATACCGCTTCCAGGCGTGTTGGCGATGCCGCCTCAAAGGAAGGGAGTGCGGCGTGAAAAGGCGCGGCACAACCAGTGCCGGGTTTACACTCCTGGAAATCAGCATGGCCGTTGTGATTGGGTTGATGATGCTGAGTCTGGCGTTGCCCAGCATGCGCGGGCTCTTCGCCGAGCAGCGCCTGCGTGAGCGCATGGAGCAGTTTGAAAAGTTTGTCGGCCGCGCCGCAGATTTGGCGCGTACGTCCCGGAGAGAGGTCCGGTTGCGCTGGGAGGCGGGAGGCGTCCGGATTGTGCCCGAACAGGACCTTCCGGCGGACGGGCCGGCGCAAGAGGAGGGATGGGATTTTTTCTCGCTGGAAAAGGAAGAGGTGCTGGAACTGGCGCGGACAGCAGCGCGCGACCCGAAGCCTCTGGCAGAGTGGAGTTTTTGGCCGGAGGGCATCAGGGAGCCGGTGGAGTTGGCTTACGCGGGGCCGGGAGGCACCTGGGCGCTGCGCTTTGGAGCTTTGCTGGCGGAGCCAGAAGTTCTTGGTGTTCAGGTGCGTTGACCTATGGATGCGCGCTTTTCAATCCGTGGGATCCGAGGAAATCGCAGACGCGGAGGCTTCATTTTGTTGGAGGCGATGCTGGCGACGGCAATTTTTGCCATGGCAGTTCTTGCCTTGGCGCGGTGCATTGAGGCGGGTTTGCTGGCTGGGGTGGTGCAGCGGGAGGATGGGAAAGCGCGGCGGGCTCTGCTGAACCGGATGGGGGAGCTGGAGTTTGGCGCCCAGCCGTATGCGGATATACCATCGGGGGTGGAGCTGAAGGGGGAGTTCGCCGGAATGCGCCTCAAGCAGTCTGTGGTGCCGCTGGAATTGACGGACCAGAACAAAAAAATCATCAACGGTCTGCTGGAGGTCACATTGGAAGTGAGCTGGCCCGGGGGCGGAGATTCGCGGGCCTCCAAGCAACTTAAATTTTATGCTAATCCTTCCGCAGGTTAGGCAACGGCGGCTGCGCTGCGCGGGGTTCACCTTGATGGAAATCATGGTGGGTGTCGGCGTGCTTGGAATGCTACTGGTAACGATGTACCGCCTGGTGGGTACCCAGTTGATGGCGCTCCAAATTTCACGCGACAGCCAGTTGGAGTCGGTGGCGATGGACGGCCTTGTGCGCTACGTGCAGGGGGTGTTGAATAATCTGCCGCTGCGGCAAAACGATGTGCTCCGGGGAATTCCGCACGTGTTCGGAATGGCGCCTGCAGACGAATTGCAGTGGACGGCGCGCCCTGGTCTTTCCCTGTTGACCTCGGCGGCGCCGGAGGACGACTACGCGCTGACCCTCACCATTCAGCCCAAGGCCTCAACTTCCCGTTTGCAGGATTTGGGGATTCGGCGGCGTCTGCTGACTGAGCCCGACAGCACCTACGAATGGATTCCCATTCTTGCGGATGTTTTCGCTTTGGAGTTCCGGTATTTTCAGCCCTCTTTGGGAGCGTGGGTGGAGCGCTGGGACGACGCCAACGCGCGGCCCACACTCGTGCGGATGAAGTTGTGGCGGCGCGCCGTGGACGAACCCTTCGAGGTGGTGCTGCCGGTGCCTTCGGCCCGCATTCAATAGCCATGATGAAAATGCAACTCACTAGAGGTGTGCGGTGGCAAAACGGGCGGCAGGGGTCAGCCTTGCTGGCGGTTTTTTGGGCGGTGATTGTGTTGACCATGGCCGTGTCGGGCTGGTTTTTTTGGCTCCAGCAGCGCGTGCAACAACACGGCGAGGACACCCGGGCCGTGGAGGCTCTGGCGATGGCCCACTCCGGAATCGCGCTGGCCCTGAACCCGAAAGTCGACCGTTACAGCTCCCTGTTGGAGGCGGAAGTTGCTCCCGCCATGGGTTATCGAGTGACTATTGAGAGCGAGGGCGGGCGCATTAATCTGGCTTGGATGTTGAGTGGAAACGACCACTCAAGAATTGGGATTCTCAAGCAGTGGCTGGATCTGGTCATCGGCGTCGAATTAATGGATGGTCAACGTCTGCTAGATTGTTTGCGCGATTATGTAGATGCGGATAACATAGCCAGACTCCATGGTCAGGAAGACTCCAAGGACTACCACCCCGCAAATCGAATGTTACAAAGTTTAGAGGAACTCAAACGGATTCCCGGGATGGAACCGTTGTTAACTTATCCGGGGTGGCAGGATTTGTTAACTTTAGAGAGCACGGGGCCTTTGGACCTGATGGAGGTGCCCGAAGAGGTGCTTCGGCTGCTTCCGGGCTTCAATGAAAACAGGGTGCTGCGGTGGCTGCAGATCCGTTCGGGGCCGGACCAAATTCTTCACACAGAAGATGATCCAAAATTCACGGGGGCGGACCAGGTGCGTGCGGCGCTCGGGTTTGATCTTAAAAGCTGGGAGCGCTTGGCCCCCTTGGTGACGGTGAATGAGCAGACCATTCGGATCCGTTCCGAAGGTTATTCTGGAAAAGTCATTCGACAAGTGCAGGTGGTTGTACGAAAAGGCACAGGAACTCCGCAGATACGCTCTTGGAACGAATGAAACCCCGTGTAGGCGCACCGTTAGTGCGACTGTCTCCGTCCCCCGAAGGGTGGCGCGCCCAAATCGGTGCGGATCTGTGCACCGGCGCGACGCTTCATGAGCTTGCGGGCAAATTGCATTCTGCGCTGCGGGCGGAACTTCTGCTTCCGTCTTCCGCAATTGTGACGGAGAGGATTACGCTCCCGAGGGCCCCTCGGGAGGATCTCCTTTCGATGGCGCAGCTGCAGCTGGAAAAACTGCTTCCTTACACGGCGGAGGACTTTGTCTTTGATATTGAGGAACTCGGAGGAACCGAGGCGGACGTGCATATTTTGGCTGTCACGGTGCCGCTGCCTGAACTCAAGACCTGTGCCGAGCCTTTGCGCGCCTCCGGGATGGGACCGGTTGCGGTGGGGGTCTATGCCGTCCAATTGGCTAGGGAGCTGGCGGGGAAGGGGAACGTTCTGGCTCTTTGGCTGGAGTCGGGAAAACCGTTTATTCTTCTGGCTTCGGATGGAAAGCTGCTCTGGCTGGAGGGGCTGTCCTCCGACCCTTCCTCGCCGGATCCCGGCGAAGTGCAGCGTGTGCTGCTTGGGGCGGAACTTTCCGGGGCGCTTCCCGGGCGTCTGGATCGCGTGTGTGTGGCCTCGCCGCAATGGGTGGCGGCCGTCCGTGCCGCGCTCCCTGAAATGGCGATTGAGGAGGGGCCCATTGAGCCGCGCTTGGAACTGGCTGGAAACTGGCTGCCCCCGGCGTGGGCCGAGGAGGCCGCGGCCCTCACGCGCAAGTCGCGCCTGATTGAGCGTCTGCAGTGGGCCGCGATTGGATACGTGGCGTTGCTTGCCGCGGGCTTTTGCTGGTTGGCTTTTGAGAAGTCGCGGATTGCCAAGCTGGACCGGCAGATCAACGAGCTGCAGCCTTTGGTTGAAGCGACAAAAGCCCGCCAAAACCGGTGGAGAAATTTGGAGGCGGCGGTGGAGCCTTCGCGTTATCTGATTGAACTGCTGCACCAGGCCTCGAAGGCGGTGGGAGCTGTGGACATCCGGATCACCGAGTTCCAGATGAACCCGAAGGAGTTTGCCTTTTCCGCGGAAGCCTCAAACGTGGCGGAAGCCATTGAATATGTTGGAAGACTGAAAAAAGAGGCGGAGCTTTCCGCTTTCAAAATCGACTCCCCCAACCCGAACATTCTTCCGAACGAGCGAGCGCAATTTCGCGTGACAGGGAAGGTGGATAACACCGTGTTGAAACGATGAAACTGAGCGAACTATCCACGAGTGAAAAACGGTTGGTGGGGATCGTGGCCACGCTTGCGGCCGTGCTCCTAAACGTCCTCGTCGGCAAATTTTTTCTCAACACACGCAGCCAGCTAGCCCAGCAGACCGTGCAGAAAACGGGCATGTGCGACAGCCTGCGTGGTTTGATGGAAAACGCACCGCTTTGGGAGGAACGCGCGAACTGGATGCAGAAGCGTCAGCCCAAGCTTGAGAGCGATGCCGCTCAGCAGAACGAGGGCAACGCCCTTCTGAATCTTCTGAAGGAAAACGCCTCCAAGCACGGGGTCTCCCTTTCCAAGCAGCAGCTTGTTTCTGCGAAAACAGAAACGGGCGCGGTTGCGATTCCCGTGCAGTTCGAGTTGAAGGCCAATTGGAAAAACTTGTGCGGCTTTTTGGCCGACCTTCAGGCTCCAGAGCGGTTTATTGTGATTCAGCAGTCCAGAATGCGCATCGACCCTGCAGACGCCACCCAGATGCTCTGCGACATGACTGTCGCCAAATGGTTCGCCGCCCGCTGATGAAAGCGCCTTCCTTCATCTCTTCAGCCGCTCTTTGGGTGGCCCTTTGGCAACCGATGTGCGGCTTGGCACACGCGCAGGATGCCGCCGCTCCGGGGCCGCGCCTGGCTGTTCCGGTTGCCGAAAAAGCCGTTCCAGAAAAGCCTGTTTCAGAAAAGCCAGTTGTTCCCAAACTGGTTGTGGAAAAACCGGTTGTGGAAAAACCGGCGACGCCATCGCCGACCCCGGGAGTCGTTCCCGTTCCCTTTCCCGCCCAGCGGTATGGGGCCTTGCTGGAAAAATCGCCTTTCGCCATTGCGAGTGCGCCGCCGGAGCAGGCCGCCCCGGCTGAAAACTTTGCCACCAACTGGGTGCTCGCTGGAATTTCCAAACAGAAGGGCAAGGATGGGACAGAGCATTACACTTTGTTCGTGCGGTCGCGGGATTTGTCGACTCGGCTCGTGATTTTTGGAGATCGTCCCACCGACGATGGCGTGTCGCTTGTTTCGGTGGATGAGAATCCGGTGGCGGCAAAATCGACAGCCATTTTGCGCAAGGGATCGGAGACGGGGCGCGTGGAGTTCGACCAAGCGGCCGTTGCCGCCAGTGTGGCGCCACCACAGCAGATGCAGCCTGGAAAACCGGGGCAGCCCCAAGGCGTTCCTGCCGTCCGGAATTCCGCCAAGAGTGCGCCAATTCCGCGTCCGGGGATGCAGGGAACCGTGCCGCGCCCCGGCGCTTCCGCGGTGCCTCCCCAGGCAGTGCCGCCTCCTGCAGGCGGTGCGACCAACGCGCCGGATTCCCGCCGGAGGGTCCGGCCGATTCAAGAGCCGCCGTAGCCGTCGCAGCCGCAGCCAGTGCGGCTTTTAATCCCAACAGCAGTCAGGGTTGCGCTCTAGCTTTTTTTAGCGCAGCGGATTTCCGTGATGGCAGCGCTCATGTCCGGAGCGCGGAAGACCGAGGTCCCCGCGACAAGTGTATCGGCTCCCGCATCGATGCAGTGGCCCGCTGTGCTGACCGTGATTCCCCCGTCGACTTCGATTCTGTAGGATAGATTTTTTTCGGAGCGAAGCTGGGCGGCTTCTCGGATTTTATGGAGCATATCCGTCTGGAAGGCCTGCCCTCCAAACCCTGGCTCCACAGTCATCACCAATAACAAATCAATGGCGTCCAGATGCGGCGCAACTGCGGAGAATGGGGTGCCGGGCCGGAGGGAAAGACCGCAGGAACGGCCGCTGGCTCGGATCGCTTGGAGCGTTGCTGTCACGTCGCAGTCCGCTTCGATGTGGATGGTGATGTTGTGGGAGGATTTCAAAAAGCGCGGGAGATAGTGGTCTGGCCGCGAGATCATCAGGTGGGTATCGACGGGCACTTTGGCCACGGCGGCGGCGGCGTCCACAAAGCTTGGCCCGAAGGAAATATTGTCCACGAAGTGGCCGTCCATCACGTCGAGATGCAGCCAGTCGGCGCCGGCTGTTTCGACGCGGTGGATTTCTTGATGGAGGTGGCCAAAGTCGCAGGCCAGGATGGATGGAGCCACTAGGATGGAGTGCATTTCAAAACGAAGTTGGCGGTGGGCAATCCACCATGGCCAGCGGAAAAACGGGATTCTGCAAAAAGGCGCGCTTTAGCAGCAAAAAATGTTGCGTGAGAGGCTGTGAAACGGCTAGAAAGTCTGTCCCCGCAGCAATCACATTCCTGGGTAGCTCAGTGGTAGAGCGATCGGCTGTTAACCGATTGGTCGTAGGTTCAAGTCCTACCCCAGGAGCCATTGCTCCTTTTCAGAGCTTTCATTCGGAAGCTTTGAGTTCCTCCATCATCTCCAAGAGGTTTTGTGTCAGGATGACAGACGCTTGTTCCTCGACTACGTTGGTTCCCAGCCAGGTTTCATAACCTCCAAGCTGATGTTGTTCAAAAGTAGGGAGATACCCGTGTCGTCCGTTGGCCAGGCCGATGACTATGGTTTTTGGGAAAGGACTGCGTTTTTTGAGATCCAGCCCCATTTCTACGAAGGTTTCGAAGGGCACCCCGCATACGGCAACATCGCCGAGGCGGATGGCCTGCAGTTGCACGGAAAGGGTGTCTTGCGGGCGTTCTGCGGCGGCGATCGTGCTGCGGGCGTAGTTTTGAGCCAGATTGGGCAGCTTCTCAATATCGGCTTTCTCTTTCATTGCGACGATGGCCCGGGCTTCGGCTACCTGCTCCTCCGTGGGGCGGCGGTAGTTGAGGACAACTTCCCGCTGGACCATTCCGACACGAATATCGGAGCGGTGGGCGTCTATTTTCCGGAGAGCGAGCCAGGCGGTATCGGCTGCTTTTTGAGCGACGATCCGAATCTGCTCGAAAGGCTCGCGCGGGGGGCGGACGACGTTGAAGGGGATGTTGTTGATATTGCCGGAGGCTCCATTGGACATCATTGCGACAAAATTTTCGCCGGCTCCAACCCGGGAGGGAAACACCCTCGCGAACTCGCCGAAATAATCGGCTGAAAGCTGGGCCCGGGGTGAACCACCGACGTAATGGAGGGCGTAGTTGGCAAAGAGGGCGAGTGGTTTGCGTTTGGAGTCCTGAAGGGAAAGCACGTCGATATCGGGATCCGTTGGTCCGGCTGGGCGCTCAAGGACATCGGGTCCGGTGCCTGGGTTCATTTTGACAGCGTCGAGTTTACCAAAGGGATTGAGCGGCATTTTGCCCTCTTTCAAATACCAGCGGCGGTTGAAAACTTCATCGGGAAGCGCATGCGAGGCTGCGCCCAAAGAGGCCGGTTGGAGTGCGGCATGCGCACGGATGATGGACTCGGCGAGGCCTTCTACAAAGACCTTGCGGTAGGCGACCGCCGCGGCGGGCCCTTCCTTAGGATGCGAGGGGGCGGTGTGTGAATGCGTCGAGCAGACAAGCATTTTGGAGATCGGAATTCCGGTGCGTTCGGAAGCGATGGCCTTTGCCTCGTCCAGCACTTCGGGACCGGCGCCGAGAGTATCGACGACGACCATGGCGACCTGCATCGTGCCCGATTCCAGAACGAGCGCGCGGGCGTTCAACGGATCGTGTGCGCTTGTGGCCAGGTTTGCGGAGAAGCCGCCCGGCATGTTTAGCGGAAACTCTCGGGGCGTGATGTCTACGGCCGCAGCCCCGGCCCTGAGGGGGGGATTTGCCGCCGGACTTTTGCCCTGCAGGGTGATGGTGAGTAGTGCGACGGTTAACAAGAGGGGGGATTTCATAGGGGGTGGGCTGATTGGCTAGCGCTTCGCTTCAAGTTCGTTCCAAAGTGGGTCTCCGATCTCGCGCATGCGGTTCAGGATCGACTGGTCGAGGCTTTTGACAGCCGCCAAAACAGCAGGTTCTGAGGATCCGATCAGGTTTGTGTTTTCTTCAGAGTCCTCGGAAAGGTGATAAAGTTCATCCCGGCCTGTGTTTTTAAAGTCCCGGATGAGCTTCCAATCGGCCGTTCGGTAGACGCGCATGTGTGTGGAGGATTGGTGTTTGGTGGAGTATTCCGCGTAAAAATCGGCGGGTCGCTCGGGCTGGGCCGGGTTGGAAAGAAGGGGCACCAGGGATTTTCCTCTCAAGACGGTTCCCGTAGCGACCTGCGCTCCGGCGAGTTCCGCGAAGGTGGGAAACCAGTCGAGATGGGAGATGACGTGTTTGTTCTCCGCGCCAGCGGGGACGTGGCCGGGCCAGCGAAGGAGCATCGGGACTTTGAGGGAGGTGTCGAACATATTGGGGCGCTGTCCCTTTGGAATGTTGGTGGTGGCTGGGGGTAGGGCGGCTTCCCGCAGGATCCAGTGGCCGTTGCCCTTGTGCCAGATGCCATGGTGCCCCATGTTGTAACCGTGGTCAGAGGTATAGACGACAAGGGTGTTTTCAGAAAGACCGAGGGAATCTAGTTGGTCCAAAATTCGACCCAGGTTTCGGTCAATCGCGGCCACGGAAGCCAGGTATTCGCGCATCAATTTCCTGACCTTCTCAACATCCGTTCCCGGGTACAAAGGCTGTGGGAGCTGGATTTCAACGTCTTTGACCTTTTCCCAATCTTCGGCCCGGACCGGAAGGTAAGCCGCGTGGGGTTCCCGGAAATGCACACTCATGGCGAAGGGTTTCTTTTGGTCGCGTTTTTGAAGCCAATCCATGGCTTCTTCCGCGACAAGATCCACGATGTAGCCTTCGCGTTTTTCTGTTTTCCCGTCCTTCTCCAGCACCGGATCCTTTGGGCTGGTGCCTCCACCAATGAAACCCATGAAGTAGTTGTAGCCGCGCTTTGTGGGATGCTGGGATTCTTGGTCTCCGAGATGCCATTTTCCGATCAGAGCTGTTTGATAGCCGGCCTTGGACAGGAGCTCGGGCCAGGTGGGGATGGGTAGAGGCAAGCCCACGCCCGGGTCGTTTTTTGGGTGAATCCAGTCCGTGATTTTCAACTCGGAGCCATAACGGCTGGTCATCAGCGAGGCTCGTGAGGGGCTGCATACAGGCGTGGGGGTGAATGCATTGGAGAAGCGCGAACCCTGGCGTG
>Ga0114974_10002733_pt1 | contig 13574 bp, 19 predicted proteins | sample S_130206_EF_Meta_FD_87318 | JGI IMG/M metagenome (GOLD analysis project Ga0114974, IMG submission 87318) | Freshwater microbial communities from Lake Simoncouche, Canada to study carbon cycling - S_130206_EF_MetaG | ecosystem: Environmental > Aquatic > Freshwater > Lake | place: Lake...
ACGCTTTTCCGTACTGATTTGCGTTGCGGTATACTTGCCCAAATCTGCGCCACGCGCCAGCTTCTGGGTCACGGTGGTCAGCGCAGGGTTGGTTGTGGTAACTTGTGCCGTGATCTCCAATGGTCTGCTTATACCAGAGCGTAGTTTTTGGCGCAAGTGGTTTGATATTGACGTGATGTGTCAGACGCAATTTAGTGGCTGCGATGAAACACATGATTCGAGAGTTGATAGTGTTGGGTATCGCGGTGGCCTGTGCCGTCGCTGTTGGTTTTTTATTTGGGATTAGAAATATGCAGAACGAGGCAGTTAAGGTAGGCCACGCTCACTGGGTTCTGACCGAGAATCTGCGCGTGCAATTTGTGTGGGGGGCGAAGCCATGAGTACTATCATCGACGGCGGCGGACCAGCTTTTCCAACTCTTTTTATTGAACCAAAATACGGATCGGGTTACAAGGGCATGACCCTGCGCGACTATTTTGCTGGGCAGGCCATAATTGGAATTGCTCCAAAAGACCCTATCGGAGCAAGTACTTGGATAGGATACGCGGCTTATGAAATAGCAGACGCAATGATCAAAGCACGAAATCGGGAGGCCGCCAAATGATCGCGCTCGCATCTATAATCTTAGCTTGTGCCATCATCGTTGGCGTGGCATGGGCCGCGCTGACCGTCATCTGGTACGGCAAACAGATCGATGACGACATCAACTCAGATAGCCCCTAGAACGCCATCCTAAGCGATTTGCTGGGTTTTAACCTCCCGCGAGTACCACCAGCCCAATCTTCAATGGTTGGGCTTTTTTATGCACCCAAACTTCCGTGCCTTTTTATTTGTTTGATGGTGACCCCGTCGCCTAAAAGCGAGAGGGGGAACCTTACCCTCTCCTTTAGGAGAGGCAGCCCCCACACATAGCCCCCTAAATCACCCTATCGTCATCCTATCGTCATCCTTTTTGTTGGTTAACGTGACTTACCAAGGCATTGAAGTTCTCAACTATAATATCATTAGCGGCTTGCAGACTCCTGCACTTCGCTAAGTTTTCCTTGCAGATCTTGTGCAGTTCCGCGATCTCGGAAGCCACCCTAGCCCTAAATTGGCCGTCATCTTCGGTTGGAATGTACTCGGCACCGGACCACTTCCGGGTGCGGCTGTTGAACACCAGGTGGCCCTTGTTTCTGAGGTAGTGAAAGGTGCGTGCGGTCTGCTCAATGGACTGGCCGGTGATCTCCGCTATGTGCGCCAGCACCTCGGATCGAATGAACACGCGGTCGTGTCCGAGCGGTGGCATAAACCTAAATTTGTCGGACTTCATTTGATTGGCCTCGCGGTGAACATTGCAGGTGGGGCGTACTCCCAGCAGATGCCGGTGCTTGAGTGCCTAAGCCGGGCCACGCTGGTCGGGTTGCCCATCGCGTCGATCATGCCGCTGCGCTTGCCGCGTTTGGTGAGCGTGAATGAGTAGACCTGCTCGTCTGACTCGCGCTGTAGCACCGCAACCTCACGCGACCAGTTAGTCAGGTCCGCTGAACCTGCGCCGGCGTAGGCCAGATCCGAGGTGGTCCCCTTGGCCTGCTCGCCCTTGTGTGGCTTGGGCATGTGGTGCAGCCAGACCCAGACAACGCCGGTCTCTTGCAGCACGGGGTTGAGCTGATTGCGCAGGAAGGTGGACATAAAACTCTGCTCGGAGATGTCGTCGCCGGCGTAGCTCAATAGAGGGTCCACTATAATCACGTCTGCCCTGTGCTTTGTGATGATGGATCTGGCCAGCTTGATAAACTCGGAGCCGGTCTTCACGGTCTCATCATAGAAACGCACATTCTCGTCCAACGTGACTATATCTGCGCCGCCCAGACGCATCCCGGCGATGACGCCCTTGAGTGCCTCTGCCATATCTCCGGTGTCGTTCTCTGCCTGCACCATTGCAACGCGCAAAGGTCTGATCGGCTTAATACCGAAGAATGGTTTGCCTAGCGCGATGGTAAGACCTAGCTGCATCGCAAACGATGACTTGCCCACACCGGACTGTCCGACGATTGTCATCGACCCGCCGCGACAGAGCCAGCGATTGCCCAGCACATTGTTCGGGTCGTTGTCGGTGTCGTAGGCGATGAGGTCGCTAGGCTTGGTGGGTTCCTCTAATTCATTCTGGTCACGCCAGTCTATCCACTGCTGCCATGTAGGCTGGCCAATGTTCAGTGCGATCAGGCTCTGCTCTGAAGCTCCACGCATGATGCCGGGAAGGCGCGAGAAACGTGATGGATTCTTATTTTTAGGATCAGGTGCAACGTCAGCTAGGTAGTCGTACACTTTGTCACGTCGCTGTTCCCACTCACTGGCGTCAGTGGCGTCAACGCGCACCCAGGCGTGTACACTTTTGCCACCGGAGTCGATGACCGCCGCCACCGGAAGCTGGCAGCGTGTGATGATGTCGATCTGCTCGGCCTTGGGTCTGGAATCAAATTCAATTAGGACGTGACGGTAGGCTGAGACGTTCTTGTCGCTGCCGGTAAACAGGTCGGGCTTGGTGGGATTGATGCGTATCCATGCGCCTTGGTTCGTATTCTTCCACATGGAGTCGGGAAAGAAATCCAACCACTTTGACAGTGGCATGAACGTGCCGTTGCTGGCGGGGTTGTACTTGTCGTGCTCAAGGTCGTAGGTCGCGTCGTTCGTGATGCAGATCCAGTCGTCGGGTGAGAAAATTGTGGTGAGGAACTTCTTGGTCGCGTCGAAGCCGCTCTCCTTGGCCGTCGAAATGGTTACATTCTGACACCGGTTGGCCACGAACTTGCCGCTGGGCGACACGCAACTCTTGACGCTAGACGCCGGCGTAAAGTTGGACGCCATTAGGTGACCGCGGGGCTTATCGTGCGCAGTCTTCTCGGCCTGGTCGACCTTGTGGATGAGTTCGCGCTCGCTCCACGGTGGTGTGCAGCGTAGGTTGAACTCATTAATCAGCGTGAGTGCGTCTGCACGGGACAGAGAAAAGCCGTGGACCAGCGCGGTTGCCACGGTGAAGGTTGCGTTGTGACCGCTGGAGCCAGAGATGGCAGGCGGACAGGATGCCAGATAGAGTCTGGCGCGTTCGATTGTTGTCATGGAGTGAGCGGAGGGTTCAGTTCCGCGTGATGTCTTCTTTAAGTTCTGGGTGGCCGTGTTCGATTAAGTCGACGATGGTTTGGCTAACGAACATTGCCTCGTCGATGGTGATGGCGCGTCCGCATGAGTTTTCGTGTGACAGCACAAGCGCGATGGCTGCGCGTCCGATGAGTTGGTCTTTTTTGTCTTCTGACTTTTGCATTTAAAGATGTGGTCGTGGTTGTTGCGGTACGCTTCCGAGAAGCAGTTGCGTGGTGAGTCGCCCTTTCCGTTCATGATAACTTGAGGAGTGCGCGGCGGAAGAGGCAGTAGACCTTCAGTCCGAGGCTCTGCCAGAAAAGAATGTGGACCTTGGGTCCGATGATGACCGGCTGCTCTGCCCAGCCTACGCGGACGCGGACCTTCTTGCCATCAGCCCGGCTCACGTTGTCAATCGTGACCACACCAGTCTTGGCCGGCGTGGTCGTGGACCAGTTGCCGATGTCGATGTCTACACGCTCCCAGTTACCGCCGCCGCGGGTGATGGTGCAGTCGCGCAGTGTCACGTTGTTTGATCCGCCCTTGATCGTGAACCCGTACTTCTTGCCGGCGCCCACCTTACACCAGTTAAACTCAATGTACTTCGAGTAGCGCATGATGTCCACGCCGTCCTCGCGGTTGCCGCCGTCAGGATTGATCGTGCAGTCACGCACCGTGATGTTGCTCGATCCGCTGACCTTAAAGATGTCGTCGTAGTCTGCGGGGTTCGGTGGCGAGACAACGAGGTCGGAGTATTCTTTCAGAAATAAATCTGAGACGATGAAGTAATTATTGTCCGGTTTCATGTTTATATAATTTGTGTTTGCGGTTAACTATCTTGGAAACGAAAGCCTTTGAGCGGTGGTAGCGGATGCTGATCTGCTGGATGGTTAATTTTTTATCGTAGTACAGCTTGTAAATTGCGTCGTGCTCTTTCTGGTCTGGGTGGCTCCCTTGCACTTTAAGGTCGAGTTCGATCTCGTCCTTGTACTTTTTCATGAGGAACTCAAAGGTTCTCATGCAATTCGATTCCGGTGAGTCGCTCATTTCTTTTTGGGCCTCCCGCCCTTTGCGCCGTTGATGCGCGACTGACGGGCTTTCTTTTTAGTTTTGATCGCACCGAGCATGGCCGCTGGGTTGACGATCATAACTTCTGAGCAGTGGGGGCAGCGTAAGATCATGGATGAATTTTGTAGCCAAGTTTTTTGTAGGTTTTTATGCGAGAAAGAAATTGATAGTGTGCGAGCGATGCGCCGCGGTCCTTGAAGTCGTGGACGGTGCCGAAATCTTTGTCAGCGTGTGGCCGCATGACGCGCCCGGTACGCTGCTCAATTTTTCCTGCTGACCGCCCACCTGATGCGAGTATGAGCACAGCAGCGCGTGGTACGTCAAGACCTTCGTCAGCTAGACTGGTGGCAATCATGCAGCGCAAGGTGCCGTCGCGGAATGCGTCGATGGTGGCCCTGCGCTTCTTCTTGGGTATCTTGGCGTGGACGAGCGTCGAGTCGTGGATCGCAAGCTGGAGGAATTCTCCATGCTCTACGGTGGACACCAAGACCAGCACAGATTGCGGGGAATCGTTGGCCAACTTTGCTATCGTGTAGTTGCGCTTGTGATTGTTGCGGATCGCTTCAGCCGTGAACTGCCAGCGGGCGCGGCTTTGGTGCGTGTCGATTGGTATCATTGGGTAACGCCGGCAGCGACGCATCGTCTCGATTACGGTCTGGTCGTTAATTGAGTAATCGAACTGACCAGGCTCATCTAGGTCGTGGACGTAGACCTCGCCGGCAGTGATCGATCCACCGTCGAGAACCTCCTGACGCGGGATGGTGACAAAATTATTCTCGCCAAAGAATTTCTTGAGTGTGGCATTACGCTCGGGGTCGTCACCGAAAGGGGTTGCGGAGAAGCCCCAGATGACCGCGTTTGAGTCGGTGACAATCTGTAACCATGTGGCCGCTGGGAGGTGGTGACACTCGTCCACGATGATGACGTGAGCGGATGAGCAGTCGGGCTGCGCCGCCACGCAGTGTGCCTCGATCTTAACTCCAAACTTATCTGCCGCATCCAGAGCCTGCTGGACCTGCTCACGGGTGTTGGCCAGCCAGACTATGCGAGCCTGGTCGGTGAACGCTGCCGGTGAGTCTGACTGCATTCCGCTCTTGATAGCAGCCGCGGCGATGATGGTCTTGCCTGATCCCGCTGGAGCAACAACGAACGCTCTGGCGCGGCCAACACAGAAATCTACTGCGCGAACTTGATATGGTCTAAGATTCATTTACTACTTAGGGGGAGTAAATTTACTCAGTACGCTGAGTAGTTGGATCAGTTGGCTCGTTAATTATCTTAGTGAAGTCCGCATTGCGTCCGAGTTCCGCGTGCCAAGTTTTTTCTGGCATCACCCGGTACTCCGCAATGTGAGCTGGGTTTGGCCTCACGAAACTATCGTCCCGCCACAGTATTCGGTTGTTAGGTTGAGCAGCAATCTGGCCTGAGCCGTCATCAAGTAATAACAAGTGATAACATTTATGTTCTGGCGGGTATTGGGAATATCCATTGTCCGTGTGATCTAACGTGAACCAGTAGCTCGCTGGAATAATCTCTCCGTCGCGGGTCTTGAACTGACAACCCATCTCGCGTAAGTATTCGTACTGGGTAACGCAGAAGTCCCAGCCGTGACAGTCCCAACTTTGTAGCTGTGGCAGATCGTGGATGCGATCCGTGGTGGGCTTCTCATGGCGCAGTTTGTGCAGGGGTATCCTGGCCCACTGCGCACCTGACTCGCACAAAATCGAGAAGTGCAAAGCGCGTGAAGGAATCGAGGTGACGCCAAAGATCACGCATCGCTCGTACTCTCTAGTATCAGTAGTACTACCGCGCAAGATGCCTTGATCAACGAGACCGTAAGTGTGTTGTGGGATAGATTTATTCATGGATAGTGTAATTCAGATTGGTCTGCCGCATATGTCATACCGTGTCCAAGGTCTCGCAATTTTGTATCACTAAGCAATTCGACTGCTGATAGACTGCCAGCGTAACGGTAGCTAGGAAACTCTCCAACCATCAGCGCAAACATATCAACATTCGGTTTCTTCCAGCGCACCGCCAGCAGCCGGCCAGATGCGTACCGCGTGGATTTGACGTCAACTGACACACCGTTGTGCAAAATGCAATCAGCGGCGGGTCGAGCATCAATATTTAAGTCGGGATAGACATTGTGAATCTTGCAGAATGCGATCTCTGCCGCGATGCCATTGAGGTCGGTTAGTTCGCCAGACTGGCCGCCCATTTTGCGGTCCTGGGTGTTGCTGGCGCGATTAGCATCGCTGCGACCATTAGCCAAAAACTTAGCGAGACGTTGCTCCGCTTCGTTAAGTGTGATCGTCATTGGGTTTTTAAAATTAGTGCGCGTTAAACAGTCGCGCCCCTGTATGGCCGACAGATTTAGAACGGTGCGACTGCTGACTTCTGGAATCGACGAACGCGCAAAGTTTTTTTGGTTTCGCCGTCTTTGACGTAGGTCTCCTCCTCCAGTTTAATGTCGAGGGACTGACCCTTAAACTTAGCAAGGAAATCATTGAAGATTTCTCGCTTGGCAAAGTCCAGTTGCTCGCCATCTGCGATCTGAACATTAGGACAGGCCGACAGCAACTGATTCACGCGCCACCATGTGGTGTCACGGTTCAGAATATTGTCGGAAGCCACGCTGCCGTCCGCGGCGCGAAAGACGAGCTTGACGATTGAGTCACCCTTTGGGGTGAGCGATGCTTCCACGGAAGAAATCTCCACGGAATAGGTGCCGGGCTTGTCGAAAGATTTCGACTCGGCGGATTTGCGATCTACGGTGAACATATTGTTTTATGGGTTTGATTTTGTCGCCCAACGGGGCAACGAAATTGTTGTAATGTTCTGCGAGTAGGCAGGCCACGATTGGAACTGAGTGCATGAAGAGAACATCTCCAGCAACGTGATGCGGTCGGACTCTGCCAAGATTAAGTCAACGGCGCCTAGCTCATATACCGCGACCGCGTATGGGGCTGCTTTTTCTACAGCAATCATTTTGAACGTCGCGTCCTTGATGCCAACCAGACCGGCCAGCGCGATGTAGTGCGCGGCTTGGATGTGGTAGCGATAGTTGGCGACCGATTTAGCGAAGCCCTCTGGACTCGCGTCCTCGGTTGTCTTGAGGTCCACGATGGTGTTGCCGTCAAGCCAGTCGAACCGGCCCTTCATCATCACCTTGGTTTTAGGGCAGGTCGCGAATACCGAGATTTCAGAACCACCAAAAACCAGAAGTTTTCCAGCAGCCTGGTGCTTGTGAACACTCTCGCGCATGGCTACGATCTGATCCCGCTCGTCGATGGTGATGATTTCCTTTTCGGCATTCTCACCTTTGAACTGCTCCCAGATCGACTTGCCCTCCTTGGTGCGCTTATCAACCAACGGAGCGACAACGGTCTTGGAATCAAATGTGTCTGGTTCAAGTACCGCCAAGTGCGTGAGCGTTCCGATGCGCATCGCCGGCGTCTGCTCTCGATCCTCTGCCAGCCACGCTTGGAAGTGCGCTGGTGACTTGCGGAACTGGTCGAGACCAGACTTGGAAATCGATGGGTCGCGGTGGTACTCCCAAGCCGGCATATTGGGTATGATTTGGCCTGCTGGGTTCATGCTGATGCCCTCGCTTGTACTGCCTCAATGAAGGCGCGTGGAGCTGCCAGAATCCGTTCTGCCATGTCTGGCGCAACGTCACGGTAGGTCTGGCCCACTTGAATGTAGGTGCGTGCGACTAGGAACGCATTAGCGTCAGACTCTAATTCTGGCGTTATGATGCTGTCCAGCTTGGCCGGCTCGGGCTTCACCGGCTCTGGTTTCACCGTCTTAACCTCTGGAGCGGACGAGAAATCGGCCACTTCTTCCGGTGTGTAGACACCAAAAACAATCTCAGGGGCGAGCAGGCGCACCGCCTCACTAATCACGCGAGCCGTGAGCATCTGCCTTGGGAACTTGCGCCAGTTATCTTTTAGCTTTCCGTCGCGACTAGTCGCCACGCCATTGGCCACGAAGTCCGCCTGTAGTACGGTGAACGGCAACTTGTTTCCGTTGTGGGAGAACACTGCCGTGACTTCCTTGTCGGTGCGAACCTGCCACTCGACACGTCCCCCGCTCATCTGGAACTTGGCCAGCATGGCGTCCGAGCGCATCGAGAGCTTGCCCTCGATAAGGTGATAGGTCTTAGCCAGCTCAAGCGGAGGCTTGCGCTCTGCGAGACATTGCAGCGCGAGAACCTGACCCTGTTCCACCTTAGTGCAGCCAAAGAGGCCGCTGGTTGCGATCATTTCGCCAAGCTGTTTAACAGCGGCGAGAGGATCATTCATTCTGCTATAAACGTCAGCATCTTGCGAGGCGACGGTAAGTAAGGCATTGCTGCCAGTTGTATATGTTTGTTGCATGGGGAAATTTTCTGGTGTATAAGACCCCTGTTTCATGGGGTTCATTGGGGCTGGCGGCTCAGTTACTGGGTGCCAGCCCCTTCTCGTTTGCGTAGTCTAGAATGAGCAGCGCATCAGCGGTGGCGAGCGTAACTTTTTGTGTAGGGAAACGACGGATCGCCTCGCTCTTCAATTTGTTTTTCCACTCGGTGGTGCCGCTGCAATCTTTCTTCGTTCCAAGTCTAAAATGTTTTTGCCAATCATGTGGACGGACGCGGACGATGCGAACGCCCTTGGCCGCCAGCACGCCCTCGACGTAGCCGACGTTGAAAAACAAAACTGCCGTGGTGCTGCTTGGAATCATTTTGCCGACAAACTTTGGCACGTCCTCGATCCACGCAACTGGGTTGACCGTACCGGCAATGAGTAGGCCAAAGAATTCTACTAGCTCTGGCTGCGCTTCTGGCATGGGACAGGTGCCAAGCTGGCCGTCCTTGTTCCACGCAATTCCGCCCGATACGCCGGGGTCAATGGCGATGGTTATTTTCATTTCATCAGACCTAATGCCTTTGTTGCGTAGCGGTCGAGATTTTTCTTTGTTGTGCCTGTTGCACGCATTGCCGCGGGTCCGCCATTATGCGTCCGAAATAGGACGTTGCAGTCCCCAGCAGCCCAAGCCTTGGGTGCGTAAAGTTTCAAATATGCGGTGACCACCTTACGCGAGAAAGCTAGGTCAGCACACTGAGAGTAATCGCCCTTGACCGCGGAGTCCTTAAAATATGCACGGTGGATCTGGTACGGACCAAGCGCGGCTCCGTTGTCTCCAAGCGTAGGACCGATGGCGCCACCCGTTTCAATCTGATGTAGGGCTGACCACCATTTCTCGGGTGGTGCGGCGTGGGCGGTCACAGCGATTGCTAAAGATAAAAATAAAGATTTCATGTTAGATACGAAACTAATTGATCTTTTGTAAATGAGTTTTCTGACGTGTTCCATCGTCTAACCATAAAATCTACATCTAAACCTTTAAGTTTAGAGCGTACTTTTTCCCGCAATTTGCTGCCATCCGTAATGGTAAAACCATTTGATGGGTCTGGCATTTCGTCGGCCTGATAATACACCGAAGAAAATTCACCTTTATTAAACACATCACGGCGAATCATCTCTTCCAGTTCTTGCGGATATGGATGATATTCTTTTTTCTTCTCATCGTATTGATAAGTTTGCCCAGATGATTTTGTTTCGGTGGTCATGTTTTTTTGGGATTCTTTCGGTGGCGGATTGCCTCCGAGGACGCAAACATGGCTCCGCCTAAAACTCATGTCAACAACTATCTTAACGGTGGGTTATGCCGTTCCCCTAATCTCGAACTCAATCACGTCTTGACCATTTTTGCGGCTGCGTATTGGCGTGATCTCAAACTCGATCCAGCCAAGTGACGCCGGCGACCGGCCAGCATCCACATTGTAGCTGACCTTGTTATTCTCGTAAGCCTTTAAAAATGAGCCTGTTCTGCCTAGCCAAGGGGTGCGCTCTTTGACGCATAGCTCGGCAGACTTTCCGGTAGATGACAGCGTCAGTCTGGGCGTGCTGGGCAAACAACCCTTGCCGTGCGTATGCCCCATCAAGTAGAAGTCCGCATCCGCGGTTGTACTCATTTTTTCTATTGTGTTAAATTGGCCCCCAGGTGTGGACCCTCCGCCCTTCCCGTGGTGCGCAAATATGTCGAGCGATGCGCGTGATCCTTCCTTGTTCTCAAACCGAAAAGACAGGCGGATAAAAGAACACACGCCTAGAAATTTACAGCCTAGCGATGCGGCTAGAATATGATCTGTCGTGGAGCCATCGTTAAAATGAAAGTAGTGGTTGCCGCCGAGCATACCGATCAGCTTGCCCTTCATAAATGACAGCTCCTGGTGCAGCGTTTTCGCCACGCCCTTGTAGACGCCCTGCAAGGTGTTCGTGGTGGTGTCGTGCATTCCAGAGTTCGACAGCACGATGCGCTCACTCGTCGAGACGCCGTCGGTGTAGTCGCCCATGCCAAGGAAGATTGCTTTCTTCTGCTTCTTGGCGTGGGCCAGAAACCTCTCCCAATGGTCGTGCGCAAACATATCCGAGTCGCGGTGGATGTCACCGAACGGAATAAATTTAATTGGCTCGCCTAGTTTGGCGACGATCTCAACGCGGTGCGTCGTAAAAAGTCCAGTGGTCTTCAAATTACTTGGACTTAGAGTAGCGTGTACCTACCCACCAGAAGGCCATTGTCCAAGCCGCAAATTGCACATCTGCAACCATCGTAATCTTGGTGGCTTCATCCATGTTGAAGAAGATAACTACTAAAAATAAAATACCAAACCATGTTAGTCCTGGGCGTGTAAAGTTGCGGAAGGCATCTACCGTCATATACAAATTAACCACCCACGGTGATGCACCATCAGGAATCTTAGACATCCCAGAACTGTTTGCGCCTTCTTGAGACTTAGAGAACGCATTCCAAGCGGCCTCTTTCTCCGCCGCTGCAACCTTTGCGTTCATAATCATTATATCAACCTCGGCATTCTTTTTCTTCTGCCAAGTCTCAAAGAATGAAGTCCCTAAATGGAGTAACGAACCTACGACCCCTCCCGACGCTGCATTAAATAAGATATCGGTAAAATTCATTTATTGTTTCGTTTGCTGGCCATCTTCTCCGCTGCCTCGTAAGAGGACGCGATTCCGATAAGACCAATGGGTGAGTGAACGCGGAATTTCCCGCCTTCTTTTTGCATTATAGCATACCCATTCTCGCCACGCCACACCTTTCCGTTCGGTAGGTTTTCGGCGGCGGAGAACTTAATGGACGGCATGAAGCTCACCGAAGCATTCCGCATCTCAGGCGTGACGTTGATGGAATTGACGAGAGTTCCGCGCTCCTTCTGGTTGTAACTTTCTTTCATCCAAGGTTCAATTTGTGAACCTGGATAAACTTTTTTTTGCCACGCATAAAATCCGCCTTCTGTTTCAATTTTAGCAGTTGCAACTTTCTGTCCGCTCTTCTTCACCACCGGAAGGTTATTCACCACATTGCGAAAGTCCTGATCGTAGAGCTTCTTTAAACCCTCGCCGCCTATTTTGAGGTCGAGACCAGAATATGTTTGATCGCCTACTTGGGTTGCTATGGTTTTAGCCAAATCTTTACCAACGTACTCATCAAGATTGCTTAACGGAATATCGCGCTTTATGTTGGTATCACCTCGGTGAAATTCGGTAAAAAGGTCAACGCTACCGTCATTATTTTTTTCAGCAGTAACTTCTTTAATCTGCTTACTCAAATCATACCGCGCCGCCTGTTGCTCGCCAGTAGTCCAACCCACTGAGTCAAAACCGTTGTCTGCTGCCGTGCGCAGTGACCACTTGAAGGCGATCTCACGCCAGTTCTTTTGGAACAACGCGGGCATCTTCTCGAACTGGCCCTTTTGCGGTGCTTGGATTTCCTCGATAAAAAGCATCCGCTTGCCGTCCGCTGTCGTGCGCTCGTTGGTGCGCAGGCGTACAATTGGATTTGGGATGTTATCGTATTGAGAGTGGCCGTCGCGCCAAGTTTCGCCTTCTTCGGTGTATTTTAACTTTTCACCAGCTAACGCCCGTCCCCTCAACGCCAAAAATTCTTGCGTCGTTGCGCCGGCGGGTATATCTCCAAGCGTCATTTCTCTTGAGCGAGAAATCTTTGGGGTTGCTGGCACCGTTAGCAGCACCTCGCGGTAGCTGCCTTCGACGGCGCCGGGGAGGGTGTAGTTCTGGAAATGCGTCTCCTGTCCCGCCGCTCCGATGCCTGCATCTGAGCGGTCCATGTCAATATTTTCGCGCGCCTCTGCCTTGGTCAGCGACTCGTCGCCTGTTCCGGCATATTCCCCGTTCACCAAGGCAATCCAGTCATTTGGCGACATTTGCTCTTGGCCGGGGATCTGGCGCTTATCCACGGTGGCGGGCAAATCGCTGAAGCGTACCATTTGCACAGGCTCAGATTTGTCCCCCAGCGTCACGTCCTCCACCTTTACCTCGTTTGCCCGCAGGTACTCCAGCACCTCCGCCTTGGTGTAGGTCTTTCCGGCCTCTAGGTCTTCCACGCGGGTCAGCGCATACTCGTCCTGATTAACACCGAGCTTGCTGTTCTTGATGGTGGCCTTCCACTGCGATCCGTTGGCCTTGCCCTGCGAAGAGTTCTCTACTGCTGAAATAATCCGCGAGCTATAGAATTTTGATTCTGGAGCGGTTGGCTCGGCTGGCATGAAGGCCACGTTCCCCGTTGTCCTGCGATAATTCTCAGTAATTGCTGCGCGACCTACATTAGAACTTGGTCCGCTTTCGGCTGACACAACAGTAATTTCTGGAGTTTTTGCTCCATTGTTTTTGAATGCATTGTTAATATTCTTAGTAAGAATCCGTATCTCTTCTGGCTTATTGCTAACAATGGTTACACGACGAACATTGGCTAAGTCAGGATTCAAAACGTATGCTTCGGTTCTGTTTCTCTGAATGGCAACCTTTGGTCCTACGCCTTCGGACGATGTAAACGCTTGAGTTTTCCCTTGGCTATTAGATCCGACAAGCTGCGAGTATGCTACGGACTCAAGCGTTTTGGAAATACCTTCAATATTGTTTGTTTTTGCAAGTGAACTAATCTTGCTCAAAGCAGACTCTGGAATGCTTACCACAAGTTGATGCGCCCGTATTGAATTAATGCCATCGTTGCCTACCAACAAAGGTGTATCTAAAACTTTTTTGCCGCTTGGTAATGGAATATAACTCTCGTTGGTTACATTACCAAAAGACCGTGCATTCTTGTCTCCGACATTGGCAGACGCATGAATACCTGTTAATCCATTGCCGACACCGTAGTGGTGATGGCTGGTGATAACCATTGGCGATGATTTATCCCACTCAAAGATTACGTTATAATTACCTTGAGATTCTGAGGCACCAACTTTTGATAAAACACCCACACCAACTGCTACAGCCGCTGCTCCGGTAGCAACAGCAACTCCTTTA
>Ga0114974_10002734_pt1 | contig 13570 bp, 9 predicted proteins | sample S_130206_EF_Meta_FD_87318 | JGI IMG/M metagenome (GOLD analysis project Ga0114974, IMG submission 87318) | Freshwater microbial communities from Lake Simoncouche, Canada to study carbon cycling - S_130206_EF_MetaG | ecosystem: Environmental > Aquatic > Freshwater > Lake | place: Lake...
CGGGAACTGATCCGCGCCGGGGGCTTGGGCGCGCTCGGCCTCGGTTTGCCGGACCTGAGTGCCGGTCGGGCCGCCACGCTCGCCGGGCGCCCGCGGGCCAACTCCTGCCTGATCATCTTTCTTTCTGGCGGGCCGCCGCAGCACGAGACCTTCGACCCCAAGCCGGCGGCGCCAATCGAGATCCGCGGGCCGTTCCTCCCGATCGCGACGAGTGTCCCCGGCCTCCAGTTCAGCGAGCTGCTCCCGCAGACGGCCAAGCAAGCCCATCGGATGTGCGTCATCCGCTCGATGACAACCGGCATCCATTCCCACTCCACGAGCGGCGCCTTCATGCTCACCGGCCACGAGCCGACGAGCGTGGCCGAGAGCGTGCCCCCCAGCGCCCAGGACTGGCCCAGCCTCGCCGGCGCCGTCGGCGCGCTCCGCGCGGCGGAACGCTCGCCGCTCGATGCGGTCATCCTCCCCGAGCCGATCTTCAACAACCCGGCGATCCCCTGGCCGGGGCAGAACGGTGGCTTCATGGGGGCGGCCTGGCATCCGCACATCCTCCGCTGCGATCCGTCGCAGGAGCGGATCGAGATCGAGGGGCTGACAGCCGCGGCCGGGGTGACGGAGCTGCGCCTCGACGATCGCCACGCGCTCCTCGGCCAAGTTGACCGGATGCTCCACCGCGGCCTCCGCAGTCCGGCGATCGCGGAGATGAACCGTTTCCAGCAGGAAGCCTTCGACCTCCTCCATGCCGGCGCCACCCGCGAGGCTCTCGAGATCGAGCGCGAGCCGGCGGCTTCGCGCGATCGTTACGGCCGGGGAAAGTTCGGCCAGAGCGTGCTCCTCGGACGACGGCTGATCGAGGCCGGGGTGAGGCTCGTCCAGGTCAACTGGCCGCGCGAGCCGGGAGACACGGCCGCCGGAAATCCGCTCTGGGACACCCATCAAGACAACGCCGGCCGGCTCAAGAACGTCCTCTGCCCCCAGTTCGACACCGCCTACAGCGCGCTCCTCGACGATCTCTCCGAGCGTGGCCTCCTCGACGAGACGCTCGTCGTCGTGATGGGGGAGTTTGGCCGCACGCCGACGATCAACGCGGCAGGTGGCCGCGATCACTGGGGGAGTGTCTTCTCGGTGGCCTTGGCCGGCGCTGGCGTGCCGGGCGGTGGCGTGATCGGCGCCAGCGACGACCGCGGCGGGATGCCAGCCGATCGCCCTGTCCGCCCCCCCGATCTTGCCGCCACGATCTTCCAACTCCTCGGCATCTCCCCCGATCACGAGTTCCGCGATCCATTCGATCGGCCGCTGAGTGTGGTCTCCGGCGGACGGCCGCTGCGGGAGATCGTCGGCGCATGAGGGATCGGCAGACCGACCGCGGAGGGATCCTCGACTCCGTAGCAGCCCACGCGGCGGGGTTGGTCGCGCTCGTGCTCGTCGCCTACCTGCCCGCGTTCGGCGGAGGGTGGCTGTGGGATGACGACATCCTCATCACCGCCAATCCGCTTGTCACCGAGGCGCGGGGATTGTGGGGGATCTGGCTCAACAACACCTCCCCCGACTATTTCCCGGTCACGCTCACCGCCTGCTGGATTGAATACCGGCTGTGGGGTGACTGGGCCCCCGGCTACCACGCCGTGAACATCGCCTTGCACGCCGTCAATACGGTGCTCGTGTGGCGGATCCTCGTCCGGCTCGGAGTGCCCGGGGCGTGGTTGGCGGCGGCAGTGTGGGGCGTTCATCCGGTGACGGTGACATCGGTGGCATGGGTGGCGGAGCGGAAGAACACGCTGTCGATGTTCTTCGGCTGCCTGTCGGTGCTCGGCTGGATGTCGTACGAGGACAGCGGAGAGCGGCGCTTCTACGGCTGGTCGCTTTTGTCGTTTGTGGTGGCGCTCCTGGCGAAGACGTCGCTGGTAACGCTGCCGCTGATCCTGCCGGTGCTGTCGTGGTGGCGGCGGGGCCGGATGACACAGGTCGATCTCGTTCGGACCCTCCCCTTCCTCCTGGCGTCGTTGGTCCTCGGATTGGTCACCCTCTGGTACCAGATGAGCCATGGCAGCGGGCCGTCGTCAGGGCCGCTCGCCGCGATCCTGGCCTCGCTCCCACGAGGAGGAGTGCTCGCCGGCCGGGCGGTGGGCTTCTACCTCTGGAAGGATTTCTGGCCGACGAAGCTCGCGATGGTGTATGGGGTGTGGCCCCTGGAGACCTCGCGTCCTGCCGCCTATCTGCCGACGCTCGTCGTCGCGGTTGTGATCGCGGGGCTGTGGTGGCAGCGAAAAAAGCCGTGGGCCCGGGCCGGGCTGTTTGCCGCAACGGTGTTTCTCCTGGCGCTGTTGCCGATCCTCGGCTTCCTCCCCGCCACGTTCATGAAGGCGCACGGCTCCGTGGCCGACCACTGGCAGTATGTGGCCCTCGTGGCGCCGGTGGCGCTGGCCGTGGCCGTGGGGCTAAAGGGAAGGGACCGCTGGCTGCCGGGCTGGGCGGGGCGGATGGTGGCGGCGGCGGCTCTGATCCTCCTTGGCACGCTCACCTTCCGCCATGCGGCTACCCACCGCACCCCGAAGGCCTTGTGGACGCAGAATCTCGCCGTCGCCGATGTCTGGGACGCTCGTGTCGGTTTGGGCCGGGCCTTGTCCGAAGAGGGGAACAACGCCGCGGCAATCGTGGAGGTGAAGCGGGCGATCGAGCTCTATCCCGCCGCCACCCCGGCCTGGATCGGTCTGGGTGTGATCTACACCGGCGAGAAGCGCTACGACGAGGCGGTCCACGCCTACCAGATCGCCATCGACCAGGGCGGGGGGGATGACCTGTTCCAGGCCGCCGGACTGGCGGCAGCGCTCGGCGGCGACCTGGCGCGGGCGGAGGCGTTTTTCGCCCGCGGCGCAGCCAAACGCCCCCTCGACGTGGGCGTCCGGCTCGATGGGGCCTTAGCGCTTGAAAAACTCGGCCGTCACCGAGAAGCCGCCGCACGCTACCGGGAGGCATTGGCCATCGATCAGACCGATCCCGACGCGCTCAACGCCCTGGCTTTCCTCCTCGCCTGTCATCCCGGGGGCACTGGCTCCGGCGATGCCACGGCCGATGCGGCCGAGGCTGTCGACCTCGCACGCCGGGCCTGCAAGGCGGCCGATGACCAGGATCCGTCGTTCCTCGACACGCTGGCGACGGCGTTGGCGGCTCAGGGGGACTATCCGGCGGCTGTCGAGGTGGCCGACCGTGCCGTGACACTGGCGGAGGAGGGGGGGGATGCGGCGCTTGCGGCCGAGATCCGCGGGCATCGCGAGCTGTTTCGATCGGGGCGGCCGTTTCTCCCGGAGTGAACGGCCGCGGCAGGATCAGTTCGCGGCAGACTCGGAAAACACCACCTCGACGCCGACGACCCCGGGGCAGGCCTGGAGCGAGCGAATCAGCGCATGGCCATCGCCATCGGACTTGATCCGCCCGGAGTAGACGAGCTTGACGAACGTTCCCTTCTTCACCGTCTCGATCCGCCGCGGATGGGGACGGACGAGGTGGGTGGCCAACGCCTGATGAATCGGCCCGGCGGGGCAGTCCGGCGTCGTTCGTAGGGCCACCCGGCAGGACGGAGCAGAGACAGCCGAGGTCTGGAGCGCCTCCTTGGAGAACGCCCAGGCGATGATCGCCGCGATCGGCAGTCCGATCAGCGGCACGAGGATGAATCCCGCGCCGACGGCGAGGCCGACGGCTACGGCGAGGATCACGAAGGCCGTGTCGCGAGGGTCGTCGACAACGCTCCGGAAACGGACGATCGCCAGGGCCCCGACGAGGCTGAAGGCCCGCGCCGTGCTGTCGCCGATCGCCAGGGTGATCATGGCGATCACCACCGCCAGAAGGAGGAGCGTCTGCGAGAGATCGGTGGCCTGCGCGGCGTGGCGGCGCCTCGTGGTCGAGTAGGTCATCGAGACGAGGCTGCCGAGGACAAGCGCGGCGAGGAGACGCGTGACGATGCTCACCCAGCGGAGTTCTGCGTCGCTCGGAAAGGCATCGGTGAACCAGGATGGCATTGGGAGGCCCTGTGGTGGCGTCGAGGGGCGGGGGATGGGGTGCCGGCTTGCCTCCCGTGACGGAGAGGACCATCATGATCCCGCCGGGCCGATTCGCGAAACCCCGGCATCCCGGTGTGGCCGGGTGGGGAGCAACAGATGACAGCACGGTGGTTCTTGGCGGCCGTTCCTCTGGCTCTTGGCCTGGCCTGGTTTGAGGCGCCGTCGATCGCCGTCTCCGTCGCGGCCCTGGCGGCGATCGTGCCGCTCGTGGGGCTGATTGGTGACGCCACCGAGCACCTCGCCGCCAGACAGGGGCCTGTGGCCGGGGGGCTCGTCAACTCGACCCTCAACAACCTCCCGGAACTGATCATCGGGATGGTGGCGCTTTCCAACGGCCTCACCGGCGTCGTCAAGGCCTCGCTCACCGGCGCCATCCTCGCCAATCTGCTGGTCAGCCTTGGCGTGGCGCTCCTCGCCGGGGGCCTGAGGCACGGCGAGCAGCGGATCGACCGGCGTCGGCTCAATGTCAGCGCCTCGATGCTGATGATCTGCGCCTTCTGCTTCATCGTCCCCGCCGCGTTCACGCTCGGCGCTCCGGAAGGAACGCGGGGATTGTCGCTCGAGATGTCGGTCGTGCTCCTCGGCATGTATTGCGTCAATCTCGCCGTCACGATCCTCGCTCCAGGAAACGACACGGGGCTGCTCGCGGCGGAGCAGCACCACGACGACGCGCCCCAGCACTCCTCCTGGCGGAGCCTCGCCGTGCTCGGTGTGGCGGCGACGCTCCTGGCGATGGTCAGCGATGCCCTCTCGGAGGCGCTCGTGCCGACAGCCCGGAGCCTCGGGCTCTCCGACACCTTCAGCGGGATCGTGTTCCTCGGAGGCGTCGGCAGCCTCGGGGAAATCATCGCTAGCTTCCGCTTCGCCCGACAGGGAAAACCGTCGCTCGTCCTTTCCGCGACGGTCGGCTCGACGATCCAGATCGTCCTCCTCGTCGCCCCGCTGCTCGTCTTTGCCGGCATCTTCCTCGGCCAGCCGATGGACCTTGCCTTCACGTCCTTCGAAGTGGTGGCGATCGTGCTGGCCACCGTGATCACCCGCGAATTGATCCAGGACGGCCGCGCCAACTGGTTCGAGGGGTGCCTCCTCCTCGGGGTCTATGTGATCCTGGCGATCGGATTCTTCCACCTTCCCGACTGACGACGTCTCCGCCGCTTCCGCGGCGAGTCTCTCCCACCTCGTGATCCACCATGATCAAGCTCGCCGTCCGGTTGAGCCTCCTCACGCTCGCCGTGGTGGCCTCGAGCCCTGCCAGCGCGGCCGATGCCACAGCACCGCCCGCGGTGCCCCGGCCGGTCGGGCGTTTTCTCCAGCAGGTGCCGCTCCATCGCGAATGGCCCCCCGGTTTTCCGGAGCGGTTCCTGCCAGAGCGCGTCTGGCTCGATCCGACGGGGCGAGTGCTGTTCGGCGCTGGTGACAGGGCGTATCGCTTAGAGGGGGGAAGGTTCGAGCCGGCGCCCGAAGCTGCTCTCGCAACGCGCGACGACGGTGCGGATCTGTCGGATGTGGCGCCGAGGGACGAGATACGTCAGGTAGCCAGAAGAGACGGCGCCGTAGCCGCGGCGACGGGCGGAGGGCTGTTTGAGCGGGTCGACGGTGGCCCATGGGGGCGGCTCGCCCCGCGGGATCCACGCGGGTTGGTGTGGGGGGCAACCGATGTCCGTGGCGTTGCTTACGACGCTGCCGGGCGACTGGTCGTCGCCACGCCTGCCGGCATCGCCCGGCGCCGTGAGGAGGCCCTCGAGCGAAGAGAGGGCGCGGCGTGGGAGTTTTTCACCGGCGCCGAGGGACTTCCGGTCGCCGACTTCACGGCCGTTGCCGCCGCGCCCGACGGTCGAGTGTGGTTCGGGACGAGGCAGGGCGTGGTCGAATGGCGCGATGGGGTGTTCCGCTACCGGCAGGGGCCACGCTGGCTTCCGGGCGACGACGTCCGTGACCTCGTCGTCGACCGGGAGGGGAATCTGTTCGTCGCTACCGACCGGGGTGCGGGATGGATCGCCGAGCGCTCGATGACCCTCGCCGAGAAGGCGCGGCACTACGAGGAGGTGATCGAGCGATCGATCAGTCGCACCGAGCATCGCTTCGTGGCGACCGCCGACCTCACCAGCCCCGGCGACACGACGACCGCGCGGCGCAGCGACAGCGACAACGACGGCCTGTGGACGGCGATGTACGGCGCTGCCCAGTGCTATGCCTTCGCCCACGACCGCGCGCCACAGGCCAAGCACCGGGCCGACCGCGCCTTTCGGGCGCTCGCCTTCCTCCAGGAGGTGACGCAGGGGGGAGAGCATGCCCCGGCGCCTGGCTTCCCTGCGCGGACGGTTCTTCCCGCCGACGCCCCCGATCCGAACGTGGGCCAGGAGGCCCGCGACCGTCAACTCCGCGACGGCAATGACCCGCTCTGGAAGACGCTCTCGCCCCGTTGGCCGAAGTCGGCGGATGGACGCTGGTGGTGGAAGGCGGACACGAGCTCCGACGAGCTCGACGGGCACTATTTCTTCCTCGCCCTCTACCACGACCTCGTCGCGGAATCAGCCGAGGAGAAGGAGGAGGTGCGACGCGTCGTCGCCCGGCTCACCGACCACCTCGTCGACCATGGCTTCCGGCTCGTCGATCACGACGGGCAGACGACCAGGTGGGGCGAGTATTCCCCCGCCGCGCTCAACCATGATCCGCGCTGGCAGGTGGAGCGGGGGCTCAATTCGATGAGCATGCTCGCGTATCTCGCGATCGCCGGTCACGTCACCGGCGAACCCCGCTTTGCCGCTGCCGCCGCCACGCTCCGCCGCGACCACGCCTACGCGGCCAACGCGCTCTCGCCGAAGGTCCAGCGGGGGATCGGCTCGGGCAACCAGTCGGACGACGAAATGGCGTTCATGAGCTTTCACCACCTCGTCCGCTACGAGGCCGACGCCGACTTGCGGCGTTCCTACCTCGCGGCTTTCCATGGCGCCTGGCTGCTCGAGCAGCCCGAGCGCAACCCGTTCTTCAATTTCGCCTTTGCTACCGCGGCCCGCGCGGCCGGTCCCGGCGGCCCGTGCGATCCGGGTCACGACGGGGAATGGCTCGACGACTCGATCGAGAGCCTCGTCATGCTGCCACTCGACCGTTGCCAGTGGCGCCACACGAATGCCCACCGTCTCGATGTCATCCGACTTCCGCCGCAGCAGTCGATCGACTTAAACCACCCCGACGCCGCCCCACGCGGTCACCGCGTCGATGGCAAGGTGCTGCCGGTGGACGAGCGGAGCTTCTCCCACTGGAACACCGATCCGTGGAAGCTCGATCAGGGGGGCGACGGCCGCGAATTGGCCAGCGGCACGGTGTTCCTCCTCCCCTACCACATGGGCCGCTATCACGGCCTCGTGGTCGACGAGTGATCCGCCGCGGCGACGATCACTTCGCCCCGGGGCGCGGGGTCTCGCCCACCATTTCGAGGAGGTTATCGACGAGGATCGTCCCGGTCCGCTCGCCGAGGGAGACTCGCGAAACATACTGGTAGCGCGGGAAGGCGAGGAAGTCCTCCTTGGTGAGGATGTAGCCGAAGGCGTCGTTGGTGAGCCCGAAGAGGAAGGTGTCGTCGCCGGCCTTCCGCTTGAGATAGGCGCCGATGTTGGGGAGGGCCTCGCCGGGGATCGTGAGGATCCGTGCCTTCCCCACGTCGACCATCGCGAGCCTCGCGGTGATCGTGCGCGTGGCGTCGTCGTGGGGATAGCCGAGTGGCGAGAGGGAGACAACGGCCCACAGGTCGTCGGAGTCGACCGGGAAGCGGACCTCCCGGAAATATGCCGCCACGGCCGGGCTCGTGTCTGCTTCGGCATCGGCCACGATCCGCAGCGCCTCATCCGCCATCGTGTGGCCGATCCGCTCGCACTCCTCCCAGGTGCCGATGTCCTTCCAATAGCCGCGGACCGGATCGGTGGGAGTGTCGAGGTCGCGGTTGTCGGCGGTGATCATCCCCCCCTGGGCGCCGTTGATGAACACCGCCAATCCTCCCCCCCGCTCCTCGATCCGCGTGCACATCGGCCCGATCAGGTCGGGAGAGAGGATGCCCCGTTTGTTGCCGATCACCTCCGGGTGGATCGCGTAATTGACGAGCGTGGCAATCGGTTTGCCGTCGAGCGCGATCGCCTGAATGACCCCCATCCGCCGGTCGTAGAGATCGGGGGCGTAATAGTTGAAGGCGATCCGCCCTTTCGCCTCGGCGGTGGCCACGTGCAAAGTCGCCGGACAGAGGGCGTCGAGGGCTTCGTTGACCGCCTCGGCTGTTTTCCGGACGACATCATCCATCCATTCCAGGTTGCCGGTGTGTCCCCCCGCCCCATCGGGGAAGGCATAGCAATCGGGGGCGCTGTGGGTGTGGGTGGCGGCGATGAGGATATGCTGTGCCGGCAGACGGGGCACGAGCGCCCGCACCCGGTCGGCGAGCACGCCAGGGAAGCCGAGTGTGTCGAGGCCGACGATCGCCACGGTCGTGTCGGCATCGGCCAAAACAAACGCTCGCGCGGTGAGCTCGCCCCGCTTCTCCGTGGCCGGGTGTGCCGGTCCCATTCCACCCGACACCGGCAGGAGCGGATCGGGGGTGATGACGCGGGAGGCGGCCCCGGCCCGGAGCCCGGGGGTCGGTGGCCCCGCCTCGGCTCCCCGGGCAAGGCCCCCGGCCGCAATCGTCCAAACCATCAGGAGCAGGGGGAGGATCGCGGGGCGACGCATGCGAGTGAACTCTGCGAAAAAGTGGGTGGGGGCTACTTCGCCGTTGCCGGCAGTTCACCTTCGTAGGGAAGCGTCTTCGGGTCGAAGCCGGCGTGGGGGAGCGTGTCGGGGGTGATCCGGACGGCGGTCGATTCCTTGAATGGGAACGTGCCGCCAGTGTCATAAGTCAGCTCGACGAAGGCTGCCGTCCACCCCTTGGGCTGGACACGGGGCCTGCCGACGTAGCTCCCGTCAGCCTCCGGCTGGAGGATCGTCGGCTTGTAGGCGTTGCCGATCGTTGCCAGACGGAAGTCGCGCGCGTCGGGGTTGTGGGCCTGCCAGAGGATCACCGCCTGCGGCGGGACGTTGCTCCGCACGCGGATCGAGCCATCCTTCTCGAACGTCCACGCCGGCTCGGGGCGGGCCTTGGCGGCGATGATCATCTCGTAGAAGGCGATGATGCTCGTGACAGAATCGGGATTTTTCTCGACCCCGTGATCGGTGTTGGGGACGTAGCGGAGATGCTTCTCCCCCCGGAGATCGTCGTAGTAAAAGCGCGACGAGTCGGGAACGAAGAACTGGTCGCCGCTGCCGTTGACGATGTATTTCGGGAGCGTGAGCCGGTCGAGATAGGAATAGGGATCCTCGATCGCGTGGAGCTCTTCCATCCGCGGGTGCTCGGGGTTCTGGACGATGCCGTGGCGAACGTAGTCGCCCAGAGCCTTGGCCCAGAAGCCGTACGTGGCGCCGTGATGCAAGAGCTGCTCGTCGAGGTTGAGGACGTCGATCACGATCGGGACGATCGCCTCGACACGGTCGTCGGTCGCCCCGGTCATCCAGGTCGTCCAGCCGCGCTTCGAGGCTCCGGCGACGACGAATCCCTGCACCGGGATCCCCTCCTCCTTCGACCATTTCTCGATGCAGTCCATCGCCTTGCAGACGCTCTTCACCATCGGCAGGCGGGGGAGCCAGGTGGCGTCGCCGGTGTCGAGAAACTGATCCCAGCAGTAGGCGATGAGGTCGTCCTCCTTGCGGGGCGTGCCATCCCCGTGGAACACGATCGGCTGGTTGGGGATCTGCTTCAACTCGACGACGATGCTACCGGTGACCTCGGCGATGGTCTTCACCAGGCCACTCGGCCCGTCGGGCACGTTCGTGCCGTCGTTGCCCCCGCCGCTGACCAGCAGGAAGCATTTGTCGGTCTTGAGCGTCTCCGGTCGGGCGATCATCAGCCAGTGCTCCCACTGCTGTCGGCTGACCTCGTCGGGAGCGCGCCACGACTGGCTCGTGAGCTTGATGACGGTCGTCCCCGCCTTGCCGTCTCCCTTCACCACCTCCCAGCTGAAGGCTCCGTCGTCGTCGTCGAGGTAGTCATCGATCGGCAATTCCACCGTCGCGCCTGCCGGGGGAGCCGCGGCGGCCGGAGTGCCGGCATGGAGCCCGCCGAGAAGGGCGATCAGCGAGCCAAGGAGGAGGCAAGCACGCAGCGACATGAGGGAGATCCAGAGATGGGGATTGGGGCGGGCCAGGTCACTTCGTCGAGAGTTCGAACGGCGGGAGTTGCTTCGTCGTGCTCGTGACTTCCGCGGTGAGAGGAGTTCGATCGGGGGCCACGTACCGTCCGCCGAGGAGATCGGCCGCATCCTTCGAGACCCCCCGTTGGAGATCCTCCGCGGTTGCACGCTGCGAAGGATCGGGCCACGAGGCCGTCACCTTGTAGCGGCCCAAGGCAATGCCCGGCTCCATGTTCGTGACGATCGTGAACGTGCCGGAGGCGTCGGCCGTTCCCGTGGCCGTGGCCGCTCTGCCCCCTTCGGGATAGAAGAGAAGGACGGCACCGTCGGCCGTCTTACCATCGACGTTCACGCTTCCGGTGACCTTGGGGAGATTATTCCCCTTGGTCCCTCCGCAGCCGGAGGCGACCGGGGCGAGCATCACCAACACGAGGAGAAGCCGGAAAGGGAGGCGGGCTCGATGCATGGTGGAGCTCCGGTGCGCGGGGAGATGGGGAGGTAGACACGAGGGCCAGGGAGGCCGGTCATGACAGACGTCGGAAGCGGCTCCCTGACATGAACGGAGCCCGGCCGGTCGGCGAAGCGACCGGCCGGGCCCGCTCTGAGCGAATCGACGAATCCGTCACGGCGAATTGTCGAGGGACTCACCGCCATCCCGGCTCACGAGGGCCGCGAAGACGAAGGTGTCGACGTCCTGCTGGAGAAACCCGACCGACGCGTCGCCGCGCACGATCGACACACCGCCCGGGTGGAAGGCGTACGGGTTGTCGTCATTGAGGATGTTGATCACCCCACACCCGGCGGCCCGGGGATCGGCGGGATTGGCCCCACTCAGGCCGCGCGTGTGGCGGGCGACGTTCCAGTCACCGTAGAACGAATTGAGCACCAGATTTCCACCGAGGGCCGACGCCGGGAGGGGTTGCCCTCGGTAAAACCTCTGCTGCTTGCCCGCTTCCTCGATGAAGCAGATCGTCTTCGACAGGCCGTCGATCACCTGCGAGTACTTGACCCACCGGTTGGTGACGATGTTCTCGGCGCCGAGCATGCCGTTGTGGGTGGTCGTGGCCGGCAGGCCGACGCACGTCGCGAGCGAGCTGTGGAGCCCACGGATCGGCACGTAGTCGGTACGCGGCATCACAAAGGGCTGGGTCACGCCGAGCGCGGCAAAGTAGGGCTGGTAGTCCGATGGCACGTTCGGCGTGGACGGGCAGATGAACGCAGGCACGGTGGCGAGGGCGCTGGGGTTCTGCTGGCCGCCTGGCCAAGGCGGCGGCAGGTTGAGCGGATCGAGGAGCGGCCGCTTGTGGTTGAACATGTTGTAGATCGTGCCCCCTTCCATGTAGGGCAGGATCTGTCCGAGCACGCCGAACGGCTTCCGCGCGTCGGCGGTGGCGTTGAAATAGGGGCTGGGCGGGCTCATCGCCGCCCCTTCGGCGGTCGTGAACTCCTGGCCCCACGCGGGGACGTTCTTCCTGGCCCCCTCGTGGTTGGCCAGCGCCAGTCCGAGTTGCTTGAGGTTGTTGGAGCAGGCACTTCGCCGGGCCGCCTCACGCGCCGCCTGAACGGCCGGGAGGAGGAGGCCGACGAGCGTGCCGATGATGGCGATGACCACGAGCAATTCGACCAGCGTGAAGCCGGTCTTGCGCGGGCCGATGGAACAAGACAGACGCATGGGAGACTCCTCGGAGAGAGAGGAAGCGACTGGGCGAGAAGGGAATGAAAAGACGCGTCGACAGAAGAGATCGTCGGGGCGATCGGTCTGGACCGGTGGCATCCCCCCCCGGCCCGGCAATTCCCCCGTTAAAACTATAAAGGCGTCTGGAAAAGACCACAAGGAATACTTTGGCCCGGCGACCGGCGGCTCCGGCGTGAGCCTAGTCGCCCGATAGGTCCGTTCCGTGTGCCCGGAGGAACCCTCAGGGCACCCTCGCGGCCACTCATTCGTAGATCGGGCAGAAGGTCCCGAAGGCCGCCTCGCAGAAGACTCCCGGGTCGTTGAACCGCTGCCCCCGGTCGAGGGCAGAAATCGCCGCCATCTGGGGCCCGGTGAGGGTGAAGCTGAAGAGGTCGAGGTTTTCCTTCAGCCGCTCGGGGCGGGAGGTCTTGGGGATCACGGCCGTCCCCCGCTGCACGCCCCAGCGGAGGAGGACCTGGGCCGGTGTTCGTCCGCACACGCTGGCGGTGTCGCGGATGAGGGGATGGTCGAGGAGCGACTCCTCGGGCCGGGCCATGCCGAGGGGGACGTACGACGGGGCTCCGAGGGGGGAGAAGGCGGTCACGGCGATTCCCTGTTCCCGGCAGAAGCGGAGGAGCTTCTCCTGGGCGAGGAGCGGGTGGAGTTCCACCTGGAGGACGGCCGGCGGGATCCTCGCCCCGGCGAGGAGATCGCGGAGCAACGCGGTCGAATAATTGCAGACGCCGATCCGACGGACGATCCCGGCCCAGACGAGCTCTTCAAGAGCCCCCCACGTCTCCGCCAGCGGGACGTTGACCATCTCCATCCGCGGCCGGGATACCGTCGGGTCGTGAATCCAGCCAGGGGGATAGCGTTCCTCGAATGGCACGAACCGCTGGGCGATGGGGAAATGAACGAGGTAGAGATCGAGGTAATCGAGGCCGAGGTCGCGGAGGGAGCGTTCCGCGGCGTCGCGGACATGCCGCGGATCGTGGTAAGTGTTCCAGAGCTTCGATGTCACCCACAGATCCTCGCGGCGGCAGATGCCGGCGGCGAGGCTCGAGCGGATCCCCACGCCGGCCTCGACCTCGTTGCCGTAGTCGCAGGCCGAATCGAGATGCCGGTAGCCGACCCGCAGCGCCTCCTCGACCATCCCGGCGGTGTCGGCCCGGTCAATTTTCCAGAGGCCGAGCCCCACGGCAGGGGGCGAGCTCTTTGGGGTGACGGGGAGCTTGGGAATGGCAGATGGCATGACGACCTCGGCGGGCGTGGATGGCGACACGTGCCCTCACGATAGCAGGCCGGATGTGGCGCGGGGGGGGCCGGAACCGCGGGCATCAGTCGGCGCGAGGGCGGGAGGGGATCGGTGGCGGCGGCACCGGCTTGATCCGGCCACGCCAGCGTTCCGCACTGGGGGGACGCTTGCCGCCGCGTGGGGGTGCCCGGAGAACCATCACGCCGGCGAGAAGGGAGAGCCCGAGGACGATCCAAAAGCGGAGTGGCATGGTGTGGGGGCAGCGGGGCGGGGAATCGGCCGCGAGGGACGGGATCAGAAGGTCGCTCCGGCCGACAACATGATCGTATCGTTGGGATTGAACTCCGGCACCCGGTTGGCGGAGATCGTCCGGGCGAAG
>Ga0114974_10002738_pt1 | contig 13562 bp, 11 predicted proteins | sample S_130206_EF_Meta_FD_87318 | JGI IMG/M metagenome (GOLD analysis project Ga0114974, IMG submission 87318) | Freshwater microbial communities from Lake Simoncouche, Canada to study carbon cycling - S_130206_EF_MetaG | ecosystem: Environmental > Aquatic > Freshwater > Lake | place: Lake...
ACAAGCTTCAATATTAGGCAATACATTAAATAATGGTGAAATTTTTAATGTAACTTCGGTTCTAAATTTGTTATTTAATTCACTTATCTCGGCTACAACTCCAATTCCAGATCCATTATCATCAACAACAAATTTTAAATCAAAAGTGTTTGGAATTGAAGGTGGAATTAATAAAGAAACTTGCCCAATTTCACTTTCATCAATTCGAATGGTAGTTTGTGTAAAAATAGTACGAATAAAAATGTCATTTGCATAAATTGAAATAGGAGTATTTATTGGTAAAACGGCTGTAGAATTATAATTGGAAACTTTATAATCAGCAACAATTGTTCTCGAATCACAAACAGTTTTTGCATTATTAATAGCGACAGTTGCATCGGGCAATTGACTGTTTAATTTGGTCACAATTGCATTAATCATCACAAAATCTTGACTTGAAGTGAGTTGAATTTCTGCAGAAGTATCTCCAACATTTATATTGTTTTGAATCGGATAAACATCCAAATCCATATTGTACAAAGTATTCGAATTTGTAAAACTATTAGTGCCATTAAAAGCATTATTAACAGGGTTTAAGGGTGGATTTCCGATTGGATTTCCGTTTATTCTTAGCGTTTCGTTTACTGCAATTCCTGAATCGCCTTCCCATGCTAGAAAACCAATTTTAGCATCGAAATTGTCAATAACATTCAAACTATTGAGTGTGATATTTACTTCGTCTGGAACAGATTGCATTCCGTCATAAACGTTCAATTGATTCAAAGATAAATTGGGGTTTTTATAAACAACAATAAGCGCCCAACCCGCAAAATTAGTGCTTCTTTGGGCGTGCAATTCTATAAAACTAGAAACATCAAGATCTGAAATGGTATACGTTCCGTTGCCTGTAGTTTGAACTTGTATTGTCACATCTTTAACGGCACTGAAATAATCAAAAACCAGGTTGGAAACAACTCGTTGAAGGCTAAAAGTTCTATCTGGAGATATAGTTTGACCATTTAATTTTACATCAAAATCACCAGTTCCACAACCTGCCCAATACAAATAGGCTTTTTCAATTACATCATTTGAATTTAGAGTTAAATTTGCTGACGAAGATGTGAAAACCGAAGGAACGGATTGAAATGAATTTTCAATTGGATTTAATGTGTTTCCAACAAAAACAAAGTCATATCTACCATTAAATTGTTGAAACAATGAAATATCTTGGCCAAAAATGGAACAAGAAAATAGCAAAAGCACACTCAATAAAATAGTTTGAAAATGAGGTTTCATCTTTGATTTCATAACGGATTTAAAATTAGTCAAATAATTTAATAAATCTAATTTTATAAAAAATAATGTTCTTATAAAATAAATGATTAATTTTCCAATGTTTAAAAACCAACCTTGAAAAAGTACACAGTAAAAAGATACGAACCCAAAGATTACAGCGATTGGAATGCATTCATTAGCACTTCCAAAAATGCTACATTCCTTTTTAATAGGGACTTTATGGAGTATCACAGTGACCAATTTGAAGATTATTCTTTGCTGATTTACGATGAGGGAAAGTTGGTTTCTGTTTTACCAGCTAATAGAGTGGGAGATGCAATTTATTCGCATCAAGGATTAACTTATGGCGGTTTGGTATTTCAAAAAAATATCAAATTAGGAAATACGATACCTATTTTTCAAGAAATCCTTCTCTATTTGAACGAAAATCAGATTGAAAAACTGAATTTAAAGTTGATTCCTTCAATTTACTGCGATGGTTTTTCGGAAGAAATAGAATATTCTTTATTTCTTTTAAAGGCTAAATTAACAAAAAGAGATTGTTTGTCAGTTTTAGATTTAACAAAGCCCTTTTTCATTTCAAAGACCAGAAAAGAAAGTATTCGTCGTGGAATAAAAAACGATTTAATCATTAAAGAAGAACTTAATTTTGAATTGTTTTGGAAAGAAATTTTAATTCCTAATTTAGACAAAAAGCACAATGCAAAACCAGTACATTCTGTTGATGAAATTATAAAATTACAAAAATTATTCCCAGATAATATTCGTCATTTTAATGTGCATAAAGGAGGAAATATTGTGGCAGGAACAACTATTTTTGTTTCTGAAAAAGTAGCGCACCCACAATATATTTCGGGTAATATTCAAAAAAATGAACTCGGGAGTTTAGATTATTTATACGATTATTTGATAAATGAAGTTTTTAAAGATAAGAATTTCTTCGATTTTGGACCTTCACATGAAAATAATGCGTTAAATATCAATGAGGGGATTTTGTTTTGGAAGGAAAGTTTTGGAGCAAAAACAAGTATGCAGGATTCTTACGAGATTGAAACTAAAACACACGAAAAATTAGCAGGAATATTGATATGATTAAATTTCTCGACTTACATAAAATAAATGTCCCTTATGAAAATGCTTTTCAGCAAAAAATGAAAAGCGTTATGGATAGCGGGTGGTATATTTTAGGAAATGAAGTGCAAGAATTCGAGAAAAATTTCGCAACATATTGTCAGACAAAACATTGTATTGGAGTTGGGAATGGATTTGATGCCATTACCTTGATTTTTAAAGCACAAATTCTATTAGGAAAACTAAAAAAAGGGGACGAGGTTTTGGTTCCTGCAAATACTTATATCGCAAGTATTTTGTCAATTTTGCAAGCAGATTTAGTTCCAGTTTTGGTCGAGCCAAAATTAGAAACATACAACATTAATCCAGATTTGATTCAGGATAAAATAACAATAAAAACAAAAGCAATTTTGGCTGTTCATCTATACGGACAATTAGCCGAAATGGATACTATAAATGAAATTGCAATTCAAAATAACTTATTGGTTGTTGAAGATGCTGCCCAATCACATGGCGCTTTTTTATATAAAAATAGAAAATCTATAAACACCCAAGCCTATAGTTTTTATCCAGGTAAAAACTTAGGTGCTCTTGGCGATGGAGGTGCAGTGGTTACAAATGATGATGAATTAGCAAAAGCAGTACGCTCATTACGGAATTATGGTTCAGAAGTTAAATATTACAATAATAATATCGGAGTAAATTCACGTTTGGACGAATTGCAAGCAGCATTTCTGAACGTTAAATTACCTAACTTAAATTCGGAAAACGACCACCGACGCACCATTGCAAAACGCTATTTATCCGGCATTAAAAACGATAAAGTTATTTTGCCACACTGGGATAATACAGAAAATCACGTGTTTCATTTATTTGTAATTAGAACCCAAAAAAGGAGAGAATTACAAGATTATTTAAAAGAAAACGGGATTGAAACGTTGATACATTATCCCGTTCCACCGCACCAACAAAAAGCATTTGAAAATTGGAATCATTTGTCATTTCCAATAACTGAAAAAATTCATAATGAGGTAATAAGTTTGCCAATAAGTCCAGTTTTGACAATTGAAGAAGTCGATTTTGTTATTCAAATAATGAATTCATGGACATTTTAATCAAATCATTTAATCGACCTTATTATTTGGATCGGTGCATCCAAAGTATTTATTTGAACAGTCAAAATCCAGAATTTAAAATTATTGTTTTAGATGATGGAACACCACAAAAGTACTTAAATAAATTGCTTGAAAAATATCCGAAAATCAAAATAGCAAAATCAGATTTGTATGATGAAAAAGCCAAAGCAATTGAAAACAATACTAATGTAAACTCTAAAATCCCTATAAAATTATGGGTAAATGAGGCCAAAAAAGCCTCTAATTATTTTGTTTTAATAGAAGATGATTTTTGGTTTACCGCTGCTTTCAATTTGAAAAAATTCAGATTAAATTTAGAAGCAGATAAAATTTTGATGTTGAAATTATGTTGGCTTGGAAACTCTAAATTACTCCCAAAAAAAAGCCTTCCTATTAATTATTTATACAACAGTTACAGTCCAGATCTTTACACAGAGAATCCATTTTTGTTTAATCTTATTTTTAGATTTGACCGATTTAAAATCAGAAAAATTCTAACCCTTTTCAAAATTTATAGTGAAGAGCGGTTAGTAAATTATTATACTGTTTATGCAACATCAGGAGCTATTTTCAAAAAAAAATATTTTGTAAGTTTATGGAAAAACCATAAAAAAATGGTTGATGAAGGTCTTCAATTATTCAATGCAGTTCAATATATTAACAAAAGAAAGAAAAATTCTTTTTTCGGATTTGCCAATGCTGAAATTATGAAAACGGGATTTCTTTCGTCTGCTACAAATCAAAATAAGGCTTACAATAATATTGCAATAGACATGTTTACTTTTAATAAAATTATTAATGAATCTTGGTTTATTGATGATTTTGATGCAATGGAAAACTATCCAAATGACTTGAATTCGGATAAAATTATCACACTTCTTGAAAAAAGCAATACCGTTTTGGCTACATTTTCAGAATGGCAAAAATGGGTGCAAGAGTTTAAAAACCAATACACCTCATTTGGTTGCAAAATTGATTAAAATGAAAGTAAAAAATAAAGAAAACTCACATAAATCAATACTCAAAGCCACTGGTATTTTTGGATTTGCTCAAGCAATGAAAATGATTGTTGGTGTTATTGGTTCCAAATTTGTAGCTGTTTTTCTAGGTCCTGTAGGTATTGGAACTCTTGGATTATTGAACAATACGATTGCAATAATTGGTTCTTTGACGAGTTTTGGAATCAACATTACAGGTGTTCGTGAAGTGAGTTTGGCTCGTGCTGAAAATGATGAAAATAAATTTTCAGAACGTTTTATCGTACTGCAGCGATGGTCATTTTTTATAGGATTATTAGGTGCAATTGTTACGATTGTTTTTTCAAAACTATTGAGCAAATGGACTTTCGGAACATCAGAAAATTATTTTTGGTTTGTAATCCTCTCCGTAAATTTTATTTTTTCAAGTTTAACAGCAAGTAGGGTAGCCCTTTTACAAGGTTTGCGGATGGTAAAACCTATTGCTATTTCCAATGTTTTGGTTTCGGTTTTAATCACTTTTGTAACGGTTCCTATTTATTATTTTTTCAAATTTGACGGAATAGTTGCTGTTATATTAGTCTCAAGTGTACTTAGTTTTTTGGTAAATTACTATTTTACACGAAACATAAAAATCAATAAAATTAATATTTCAATTTCGGAAACCTTTCAAAGAGGAATTCCCTTAATTAAAATGGGGTTTCTATTATCTATAAATGTAATTTTCGGCCAAATTTGCAGCTATTTGATAAAGATTTATCTGAACGGGAATGGCTCAACAGCTGAAATTTTAGGTTTTTTTGAGGTCAGTTCCGTAATTTTAATTTCCTATGTTGGAATGATTTTCAATGCAATGGGAACCGATTTTTATCCTCGAATAACAGAAATTCAAAGTGATAATAATAATATGAAAGAATTGGTAAACGACCAAATAGAAATTGGTTTATTATTGATTACCCCAGCGATTACCTTGTTGTATTTTTGCGCTCCAGTTTTGGTTCAGGCGCTTTATACAAAAGAATTTTTAGGCGTTTTATTGATATTGAAAGCAGCATTATTTGCAGTTATTATAAAAGCAATAATTTGGCCTTTGGCCTTTATAATTTTAGCAAAAGGAGATAATAAATTGTATTTCAAGCAAGAAATCTTGAGCGATTTATTTCTGTTACTTTCAACTGTTATTCTTTATCATTTTTTGGGGTTAGTTGGAATCGGAATTGCGAGCCTGTTGCAATTTATTATATATGCTTTTTACATTATTGCTATTTTAAGAAAAAAATATGATTTCGGTATTCGTAAAGATACTTTCAAAATAATAGTAGTTTGTTCTTTAATTGGATTTGCGTCATGCTTAATTACTTTTACAATTGATTATCCTTATGCCTATTACCCAATTGGGATTATTTTGATATTTTCAACACTATATTCATATAGAGAATTAGACAAAAGAATTGACCTTAATTCGTATTATTTGAAAATAAGAAACAAATTCAAACGCAATGAATAAAGTCAATTTTCCTGCCTTAACAGGGGTTCGAGCACTTGCAGCATTTATGGTTTATATCCATCATTATAATCCGTTTTCAGTTGCACTTTTCGGACAGTATATTCATGACTTTTTCAGTGAATTTCACATTGGCGTAACCCTATTTTTCGTTTTAAGCGGTTTTTTGATTTGTAATCGTTATTATGATGAAGATAATTTTAATTTCAAAAGCTATTTCATAAAACGTTTTGCCAGGATTTATCCAATGTATTTCTTGTTAACGACATTTACATTTTTATTTTTCGCGATTTTTCATTCTCAAACCAATTTAGTGGACTTAAAAAATTATTTTTTTAATATTTCATTCCTAAAAGGATTTTCAGATGATTTGAAATTTACTGGAATTGCTCAAGGTTGGTCCTTAACGGTTGAAGAAATTTTCTATGTTTTGGCGCCAATTTTCTTTGTTTTAATAAAACGAAGAAAACTTTTTTTAATACTGCTTCCGATATTTTTTATTGGAATTGGACTATTATTAGTCTCAATTTTCAACAGAATCGATTGCTTTGGTTTTATGAAATCCATAAATTTCATGTTAGATTTTACTTTTTTTGGAAGAGTAACAGAGTTTTTTGTGGGTATATCACTAGCATTACTATTGAGAAATAATAGTTTCGTAACGAAATTTAAAAGAGTAACCTATATTGGTTTTTTTGGAATAATTCTAAGTGGTTGTGCTTTGGTTTCTCTAAAAGAAGGTGATGGTTTTGGTGTGGATACTTTATTTGGTAAAGTGATTAATACGTTATTGCTTCCTATTTTTGGAATCGCTCCTTTATTTTGGGGTTTAATCAAGGAAAAAACATTGCTTTCAAAATTTTTTAGCACCAAAATTTCAGTGCTCTTAGGCAAAAGTTCGTATATTTTTTACTTAATTCATCTTGGGGTTTTCGTTACAATTCTGAGTAAAATTTCAACCAATCAGTGGTTTATTTTCTTTACTTTAAATGTTATTTCAGTAGTTTTATATTTATATCTTGAAAGTCCATTGAATAAGATAATTCGAAAAAATGTCGAAAAATAATTAATAGTTTTTAAACTTTTTTCTCCAAGAAATTTCAATTCTAAGTCCAACGTTTTTGAGTAGTAAATTCAAACTTCTGTTTCTAAAAGAATGGATTATTTCAAAATGAACTCTTTTTTGAAGTGCTAAATCTTCAACTTTGGAACGATTTAGGTTCAATGCTTTTCTTAAGATTTTATAGGTAGAAAGGTTTATTTTGTTTTTTTTCTTAAAAAAAGCAGTTCCTAAGGAGTTAGAAACAATCCTTTTTTTTATCAAAACAGCATCAATAAAATCAAATTCATAAACTCGAGAAGCGCGAATCCAAGAATCTAAATCTTCATAACCAAGCGTTTCATCGTAACCGCCAAGAAAGTCAAAAACATCTTTCTTAATCAATGTTGAAACCGAACAAATACTATCGCCTGTTGATAATACAGATGAATAAATGTCACCCGTTTTTCTTTTAGAAATTACGGTTCCATTTGCATCGACAGGAAAGTAATAGGAATTAAAACTCCCGTTTTCGTTGATGATTTCTGCATTTCCATAAACAATTCCGAGGTTTTTATAAGTGCTTTTCTGAAAAGCGTCTACTTGCATTTGAATTCCATTTGGCATTAATAAATCATCCGCTGCCAAATCAATAATATAATCTCCTTTTGCAAATTTCAGTGCGTTATTAAACGATTTTGTGTTTCCTAAATTGACTTCATTGGCGATAAAACGAACATTTGAATGAGAAAGTAACCAATCTTCAATAATTGATTTTGTAGTATCCAAACTGCAATCATCCACGATAATAAGTTCAATTGGTAAATAGTTTTGATTCACCACTGAATTTAATGTTTCTAACACAAATTTCTCGTGATTATAAGACAAACAAATTATTGTTACAAGCGGATTGTCTTGCATATTTTTCTAAAAGAGTTATATTTGATACGAAAATAAGAAAACGTTAATGATAATACCTAACAAAAAAATTAAAATTGCTTTAATAGGGTACCGATTAGGAATTGGTGGTGCTGAAAAAGTAATGGCAAATTTGTCTGTTTTTTTTGAAAAGCAAGGAATCGAAGTGCATAACATTATTGTTTTGGATGTTGTTTCCTATACCTTTTCTGGGAAATTGGTTAATTTAGGTACTATGAAAAACAAAAGTAATGGTGTTTTTAATAAACTGAATCGCTTGTTTTTTTTAAAGAATTATCTGAATGAAAATAATTTTGATTTTATCATCGATTTTAGATTCCGAAATAAATCCATTCAGGAATTGCTGATTTCAAAACTGCTTTATAAATCAAAAACGATTTTCACTGTTCACAGTTATTTGATTGATCATTACATGCCAAATTGGTCTTTTCTAACGCGTTTTATGTATCAAGATTGCTATAAAATAGTTACAATTACCAATAAATCAAAAGAGTTAATTGAATTTAAACACCATTTAAAGAACGTTCAAACGATTTATAATCCAATTGATATTGATGAAATCCATTCTAAATATTCAGAAATTATTGCTTTAAATTTTGATTATATTATTGGAATTGGACAAATGGAAACCAATATAAAACAGTTTGACAAATTGATAGAAGCTTATTCTAATTCTATATTGCCAAATCAAAATATTCATCTTGTTTTACTTGGTGTTGGGGAACGAATTTCTATACTCAAAGCATTGGCAAAACAAAAAAATATCGAAGGAAAAGTACATTTTTTAGGCTATCAAAACAATCCATATAAGTATTTAAAAAAGGCGAAATTTTTTGTTTTAAGCAGTTTAAATGAAGGGATGCCAAATGTGATTTTAGAAGCATTTGCTTGTGAAACTCCTGTTGTTTCTTTTGATTGTTTATCGGGTCCAAGCGAAATGATTTTAGACAAACAAAACGGCCTTTTAGTTGAAAACCAAAACGTTCAAAAACTTACAGAAGCTATGAATTTATTTATTGAAGATGAAAAATTATATACGATTTGTAAAGAAAATGCGTTACAAAGTGTCCGCTCTTTTTCTATTGAAAATATTGGAAAACAATGGTTGGATTTAATGCAAATTAATAATTAATAGTATGACGAAAATTAGCGATTTACAACTAATTCAGATTCCAACAGTTGAAGATTTACGAGGTAATTTAGCCTTTGTTCAAAATGATATTTTACCATTTGAATTCAAAAGAATTTATTATCTTTTTGATGTCCCAAGTACTGCTTTTCGCGGCGGTCATTCTCACATAAATCAACACGAAATCCTGATTGCATTAAGCGGAAGTTTTGAAGTTACAGTCAATGATGGTAAGGAAAAAAAGAGTTATTTATTAAATAAACCTAATATTGGTCTACACATTCCAACTGGTATTTGGCGTGAATTAGAGAATTTTTCTTCTGGTGCAGTTTGTCTTGTGTTAGCTTCAGATGTTTTTGAAGAAGCAGATTATATTCGTGATTATAATGAATTTTTAAGTTCAAAATAATGAAAATACTTTACGTAGTTCCAAATATAAATAATGAAGGTGGCGTTGCGCGAGTTCTAGCCATAAAAGCCAATTATCTTATTGAAAAATGGGACTACCAAATTCATATTCTTACACAAAACAAAGGCAATTCCCCATTGTTTTATGATTATAATGCAAAAATAGGTTTTCATGATATACAACTAAATGGAAACCCAATTCAGTTTGTTAAAGACTATCGAAATTCATTATTGGAACACATAAACGTTATAAAACCAGATGTTATTGTAGTTTGTGATAATGGCTTCAAGGCTTTTTTAATTCCTTTTATTATTAGCACTCCTATTCCAATTGTCCTCGAAATTCACAGTTCCTTAAATGTTGAAGAACAGGAAAATAACAAATCGGTTCTTTCGATAATAAAAGCAAAATTTATTACTAGCTTTAAAAAATTAAGTGCAAAGCGATTCGATAAATTTGTAGTTGAAACAAAAGAAAGTAATCTTGAATGGGGTTTTCATAATGGAATTGTAATTCCAAATCCATTATGGTTTTCATCGGATAATGTTGCCGATTTAAAGTCGAAAAAAGCTATTGCTGTTGGGCGACATGTATATGAAAAAGGATTTGACCGATTGCTCAAAATATGGCAAAAAGTAATTTTAAATCATCCAGATTGGCATCTTGATATTTATGGAAAATCGAATGAAAAATTAGAATTACAAAGGATAGCAACTTCTTTAAATATTAATAATAACGTTACTTTTTTTGATCCCGTTAAAGATATTAATTCAAAATACCAAGAAGCTTCATTGTATTTAATGACTTCTCGTTTCGAGGGTTTTGGGATGGTTTTGATAGAAGCAATGGAATCTGGAGTACCTTGCATTGCTTATGATTGTCCGTGTGGTCCACGTGCAATTATCAACAATAATGAAAATGGATTATTAATTGAAAATGGAAATCAAATTGATTTTGTTTCTGCTATTGAAACTTTAATTAATGATGAAGAAAAGCGAATTGAAATGGGAAAAAAAGCTAAAGTTAGCAGTTTAATATACAATATTGATGCCATTATGCCACTTTGGAACTCCTTTTTTATAGCAATAAATTCAAAAGCTAATTCTTAGTTTTATTTGCCTCCAAGACACATAAATAGCCAATTCTAAAAAAGTTAAAAACAAATAAATTTGGGTTTTTTCCTTCCAATTGCTTTACTATTGGTTTTTCAAATAACAAGTAAAATTTTGATACTAAATAGGTTATTTTTAATTTATTTAAAAGCACTAATAATGCAATAAATTTTGAAAAATTTTGATCTAGTTTTCCCTGATTATATAAATAAATTAAATTTTCAACAGCACTTTTTGTCTTTCTCAAATAAACGCTATTTGTATCAATATCTCCATGTTCAATGGGGTTTTCAATATGATTCACTTTAATATTTAATAAATTTAGTGCGAAGGAAAGCTGAGTATCATCATGACCGTATTTTATTATATAAGAATCAAACTTCACTTTATTGAAGCACTCTTTTTTTATTAAAGTATTGTTGAACAATAGCGATTTAAAAGGTGTTTTTTTTCGGTTTTCGGTAGTTTTATCTTCGATGAATTTTCCGTATTTCCAGCGAAGTTTTTGATTGTCAGAAGGGCATTTTTCAGGATGAAGTCTTCCCCCATAAACAACATCAAATCCAGTGACATTAGAAATGTAATTAGCAATGTAATTTTGGCTAATCATATTTGAATCGCCATCAATAAATAAAAAGTAGTCGTATTTCGCTTTTTGAGCCAGAGAATTTCTGTTTTCTCGGTGCGCTAAATTTTCAGTAAGAGCAATAAAACTGCAATTGGATAATAAATTTATTTTTTGGTTTTCGATATTTAATAGCGAGCCTGACGCATCGTCTTGGCATAAAATCTCAAAATCAATATTAGTTTCCAAACATTGTTTGTGCAATTCCAAAACCAATGGATAAACGTTATAATTGTATATTGGAATGAGAATCGAAAGCATTATACCACTTTTTGAACCACTTCAAAAATGGCTCCATCTTCACATTTTAAAGTTTTAGATGGAAATTTCATCAAAAGCGCATAATCGTGAGTTGCCATAATTACTGTTTTTCCGTTGGCATTAATTTTTCTTAAAACCTCTAAAACTTCTACACTTGTTTGTGGATCAAGGTTTCCAGTTGGTTCATCGGCAAGAATTAATTCGGGGTCGTTTAACAAAGCTCTAGCAATGGCTACACGTTGTTGTTCTCCTCCAGAAAGTTGATGTGGCATTTTTGAGGCAAATGTTTTCATATCCACTTTATCCAAAACTTCATTAATTTTGTTTTGCATTTCTACAACATCGGTCCAACCTGTTGCCTTTAATACAAAAAGCATATTTTCATTTACCGTTCTATCTGGCAATAATTTGAAATCTTGAAATACGATTCCTATTTTTCTTCTCAAATAAGGAATATCATCTTCCTTTAAAGTTGCCAAATCAAAGTTTACAATGCTCGCTTGTCCCTCTGTTAAAGGCATGTCAGCATATAATGTTTTCATGAAACTACTTTTTCCCGAACCCGTTTTTCCAATAATATAGATAAACTCACCGTGATTTACTTCCAAATTAATATTGGATAAAATGATTTTTTCTTCTTGGTAAATGGTTACGTTTCTTAAAAATAAAATAGGTTCTGACATAATACTTTTTGTTTATTTTGTAAAAGTAATAAGATTTAATCAATTTCCAATTTCCAATTTATTTTTAATTGTTTAAAAAGATGTTCATAATAAAAACCAAACGAACATCGTTATAGACTGTAGAATACGATATATTTGAACAGATTAAACATATACTACTATGCGCAAACAATCCTGGCTTTTTTTATTGTTGTTTTTAATTAAAATAACAACCGTTTCTGCTCAAAAATCTGAAATTTATACAAACGACTCAGAATCCTACAATAAGGCACTTTCGTTATACAATAATGGGCAATATTTATCAGCACAAATTATCTTTAATGCTGTAAAATTAGAAAATAATAGCAGCGAAGTACAATCAGATTGTGCTTATTATAGTGCAAATTGTGCCATTCATCTCAATCAATCGAATGCAGCTGCAATGATGGAAAATTTCCTTTCGGATTATCCAACTAGCACCAAGAGAAACCAAGCTTATATTGAAGTTGCAGGATTGTATTTTGAACAAGGCAAATATCCACAAGCGTTGGTTTGGTTTGATAAAGTGGACGAAAGCGCCCTAGATTCAGATGATATTGATAAATTTAATTTCCAAAAAGGATATTCGTTTTTTACGGCGAAAAATAAAAAAGAAGCAACTCCGTATTTTAATAAAGTTCTAAATTCTTCAATCTACGGCTCTCAAGCAAAGTATTATTTGGGTTTCATGGCTTATGAAGGTGATGATTATAAAAATGCAACTAAATATTTTGATCAAGTTTCTGGTGAAGAAAAATACAAAGAAAAGTTATCGTATTTTCAAGCAGATATGAATTTCAAATCAGGAAATTTTCAGAAAGCCATTGATTTAGGTTTGGCTGCAATGCCAAAATCCAATGCTTCAGAAAAATCAGAATTGAATAAAATCATTGGCGAAAGCTATTTCAATTTAAATCAATACGAAAAATCCATTCCTTATTTGAAAGAATACAGAGGTAAAAAAGGAAAATGGAACAATACTGATTTTTACCAATTGGGATTTGCCTATTATCAACAAAATGATTTTGAAAATGCCATCGCTCAATTCAATAAAATCATTGATGGCAAAGACTTTGTTGCGCAAAATGCCTATTATCATTTGGGACAAAGTTATTTGAAGACGGATAAAAAACAACAGGCTTTGAACGCGTTTAAAAATGCTTCTGAGATGGTTTTTGATGCAAAAATTCAAGAAGATGCAGCTTTAAATTATGCGAAATTGAGTTATGATATTGGGAATTCATACCAAAGCGTTCCTGATGTTTTATCAGTTTTTTTAGATAAATATCCAAATTCTCCGAGTAAAACGGATATTGAAACGCTACTGATAAATTCATTTATTACCTCAAAAAATTATAAAGGTGCGTTAGAACTATTAGAAAAA
>Ga0114974_10002739_pt1 | contig 13553 bp, 12 predicted proteins | sample S_130206_EF_Meta_FD_87318 | JGI IMG/M metagenome (GOLD analysis project Ga0114974, IMG submission 87318) | Freshwater microbial communities from Lake Simoncouche, Canada to study carbon cycling - S_130206_EF_MetaG | ecosystem: Environmental > Aquatic > Freshwater > Lake | place: Lake...
AATGAAGGGTCTAATATTTTACAGGCCAGAGGGAATAGAAACTACAAACGCCATAGCAATTCAAGAAACGGCGTCAGCAAAGATAAACACAAACCCTTGGGCTGCTGATTCTGTCATATAACTGGACAAAATTTGGCGTTAAGAACTAAAAAATGGTATTATTGGTGACATGAATAAGCCTAAGATGAGTGTAGTTGACGAAGTCAAGTACGGAGTATATGTTTGGATGCTTCCAGATGGAACATACTTTAGTGATGGGGATGGCAATGTTTTGAGCATTGCTGCAGAAAAAGGAGATATCCGTCGTATAGAAAATCTTCAAAAGTTTGCAAAGATCTACGGTCAACCAAACGGGACCCCCTTGTTTTTGTCGGGCCATAGAAAGATTACTGAGGCAGAATACCAAGAGCAAATGTATAGAATGATGAACGACCAGATCGCGGACCAATATGACATTGGAGCCTATGCTGACGAGGCTAGGAGACTTAGACAATATGGAAGATAATAAAGATGTTAATGTATCAACTGGAGTTATTTACAGCGCTCCCTCTGTAAACACTGATCCCTTCCTGGCGGGAGGGGAAGAATTAAAAGCCATCTCCTATGAGAATGCAGCCCTTAGAAGAAAGAACTCTCGCAGTATGGCTAAGGCTTATACTGGAATGGAAGATGCTAAATCCAAGTTTGTGGAGCTTAGCTATTACTCGGCATACCACGCCTTTGATGTAGTTCTTCCAAACATAGACCTAGCTTATCTAGCGAAGCTTTATGAAATTTCAACACCAAACTATGCAGCTATTAATGCAAAGGCTTCCAATATTGTGGGACTTGGATATAGACTTGATCCTTCTGATATGGCTATTGATAAGATTGAAAGCGCTAAAACTGAAGAACAGCTTCAGGGAATTAGAAAGAAGATTGAGAAGGGGCGTAGAGAGCTAAGCCGTTTACTAGAAGAACTTAACTATGAAGATACGTTCCTAGAAATTCTTTTGAAGGTTTGGGTTGATTACGAAGCCACTGGAAATGGATACATTGAAATTGGTAGAACAGCCAATGGGACTATTGGGTATGTTGGACACATTCCTTCCCCATCTATTAGAATTAGAAGACTCAGAGATGGTTACATCCAGCTAGTAAATGGTAGAGCGGTTTTCTTTAGAAACTTTAAAGACAAGAAAACAAAGGACCCAATTAATAATGATGCTCGTCCTAACGAAATAATTCACATTAAAAAGTATACCCCCACTACTACTTTTTATGGTATTCCGGACGCACTTCCTGCAAAGTCAGCAATTGCGGGTGACGAGTTTTCTGCCAGATTCAACCTAGACTACTTTGAACACAAGGCAGTTCCACGCTATGTAATTATTGTAAAGGGTGCAACTCTTTCTGCCGAAGCAGAAAAAACTATACACGAGTTCTTTGTTAATAACCTGAAGGGCAAGAATCACAGATCAATCTATATTCCCCTTCCATCAGATAGCTCGGATTCTAAGGTAGAGTTTAAGATGGAACCAGTGGAGGCGGGAATTCAAGATTCTTCGTTTACCACGTACCGTGACGCAAACCGAACAGAAATACTTATGGCCCACAGAGTACCAATTAGTAAGGTTGGTCAGCCAGCAGGAGTGAACCTTGCGGCAGCAAGGGATGCCGACAAAAGCTTTAAAGAACAGGTTACTAGGCCAGAGCAGGATAGGTTGGAGAAAAGAATTAATGGAATTATTTCAGAGTTTACTAATATGTTTATATTTAAGCTGAATGAAATGACTCTTACAGACGAGGATGCCATTAGCCAAATCAACGAGAGGTATGTAAGAAACCAAATCATGACCCCCAACGAGGCTAGGGCTACGATTGGAATGCCTCCAATTGATGGTGGAGACGAAATGTTTGAGATGAAGCCACAACAAGCCGCTGATGCTGCTGCTAATTCTGGGAAGACAAGAGCCAGAGATGCAGAGAGATCAGCAGGTGCAACTGATGGCAAGGGCGAAGGAAGAAATCCTAAAGGCGATGGAAGATCAACGCAATAGTTTGCTTTTTGGCCCTTTAAAGTGTAATATTTAACATCATGGAGATAACAAAGTCTAATCTATCTACTCATGGGCACCACCTTAACATTTCGGTGCCCTTTTCTAAGTTTGATGTAGAGAATAGAATTGTATCCGGTTTTGCCACAGCAGACAATATAGATAGAGGAAGTGACATTGTTTTGGCTGAGGCCTCCGCCCGCGCCTTTGAACGCTTTCGTGGGAATATACGCGAAATGCACGATAAGATCGCTGCTGGGCGGATGGTGTCTTTTTCACAGGAAGAAATATACGATCCAGAGACTGGAAAGTTTTATAACGGAATTTATGTTAGTTGCTATATATCCAAGGGCGCAGAGAGTACCTGGGAAAAAGTTCTAGATGGAACTCTTAGCGCATTCTCTATCGGCGGGGAAATAAAAGAATCAGAACCGTTCATTGATCCTGAAACAAACAAGTCCGTAAGAATCATCAAAGACTACGACCTCGTAGAACTCAGCATTGTAGACTCACCCATGAACCAACTTTCAAATGTAATGTCTGTTATTAAATCCGATAATGGATTTGCCCTAAAGGGCATGGTAGCTGAAACAGCTACCTCTAATGTTTTCTGGTGTAGTTCTGATAATGTTGCAAAGGTATCCGATAGCGAGTCTATGGATTGTGTCTGTGGGAACCAAATGCAAAGCATTGGATGGATTGAGTCATCAGATATTGACAAGGCGGATTCTGTTAGTGAAGTTCTTAATAAGTTCTTGAAATCAGAAAAGTCCTTGCAAAAAACAAACGAAGGAGGTATAGAAATGGCAGAAACAGAACTTATTGCTGAAGTTGATTCAGTAGAGGTTTCTAGCGCAACTGAGGTTCCTGTTGTGGAAGAAGATAGTAACGTTGAAAAGGCTGTCGTGATCTCTGAGGTTGATGATGACGCAGTTGAGGCGACCCCCGATGCAGATCAAGCAGAGGAAGCCACTGAAGAGACACCTGACACTGAAGAAGCAGCTGTTACCGAAAAGTCGGTATCGCTTGATGCTTCCGTAGTGGATGAACTCAAGTCTTTTATTCAATCGACGATCGCTGAGCTTGTCTCGAACAACTCAACAACTATCGCTAATTTTAATCATTCAATTGCTACGCTAGAGTCACGTGTTGACGATATCACTAAACAATTCAGTGATTCTGTATCAAATGTCACTTCAAAGGTTGACGAAGTTTCCGGTAAGATCGGTGAACTTTCTGACGCAGTTGAGAAGGTAGACAAGGATACAGCAATTAAGAAGTCCGACGACCTTGGCGGGTCTACGGCTGTTACAAAGAAAGATAACATCTGGGGCGGCAGTTTCCTCGACGCAGCATCCCTGTGATACTAAAAAATAAAAACGAAAAGGTGGTGAAAAATAAATGAGTAATGAACTTCTAGAGAAAGTAATCGCTACTACTGAGGTTGGTGCAGGTGGTGGTGGTTTGCTCAACCCTGAGCAGGCTAACCGCTTCATTGACTACATGTGGGATTCTACTGTTCTCGCTAAGGAAGGTCGCATTGTGAGAATGAAGTCTGACACAATTGATATTGACAAGGTCAATGTCGGTCAGAGAATCGCTCGCTTGGCGACTGAAGGTGTTGATGATGGTGTCAACGCCAGTGCTACGTTCACAAAGATCTCGCTGACGACCCAAAAGATTCGTCTTGACTGGGAACTCACAACCGAAAACCTCGAAGATAACATCGAAGGTAACGGCCTGGAGGACCACATTGCGAGAATGATGGCTACCGCTCTTGGTAATGACCTTGAGGACCTGGCTATCAATGGTGACACAGGTTCGTCGGACCCGCTGCTTAAGGCTTTTAATGGTTTTAGCAAGCTTGTCACGGCATCTGGATCTGGTGCAGCTGTCGTTGACGCTGCTGGTGCAACCCTTAGTGGAACTGGTTCATCTGATGGTAAGGCAATCTTCAACAAGGCTATTAAGAATATGCCTCGTAAGTACTTGCAACGCCGCAATCAGTTGAACTTCTACGCGGGCTCAAACTTGACGCAGGACTACCTGTATGGTTTGACCAACGTGTGGGTCAACAACGGTAACCCTCAAGATATCGCTTCTAGCGTTATCCGAGGTGACGTGGTTGCTCGCAGTGGTGACGCTGGTACGGTTACCCCGTACGCATTCGGCATCCCCGTGAAGGAAGTCCCTCTGTTTAGTGAGACTGAGACAGGTACGTATTCTGGCGCTTCTGGCAGCCACGGCTACGTTGACCTTACCTTCCCACAGAACCGAATCTGGGGCATCAAGCGCGAAATCACGGTTCACCGTGAGTTCAAGCCCAAGAAGGACGCGATCGAGTACACCGTATTCGTTCGTGCAGGCGTTCAGGTTGAGAACAGCGAAGCTTATGTTCGCGTAAACAACGTGAAGCTTAGTTCGTAATACAACTAAATAGTTGTTGGGCCGGGAAATAATCCCGGCCCAACTTCGTTTAGTGTATAGTTTTATGGTATACTTATTTTGATACAAGGAGGATAAATGTCTTTTACTGCACTTAAGGTTGCTGAATTAAAAAATATCGCTGATGAATTTGGCGTTGAAATTGATGGTGTTACAACCAAGACCGCTATTATTAATGAACTTCAGGATAATGGGGTTACATTTGAACTTTATAACAAGACCCAGTCTCTAGTTGAAAATACTGCTTCTGCCGAAGAAGTTTTTTCTGTTCATGGGGCCAGAACTGATAATGCCAGGAAGACAGAAAGATCAGAAGACACGCTTCTTGTCAAGATGGAAAGATCAAACTTGGTTTATGAACTTTATGGTGTTAGATTCACAAAGGATCACCCATACGCTCTCGTGGACATGGATACAGCTCAACAAATTTTTGAAGTTGGGGAGGGTTTTAGGCCTGCTACTCCTAAAGAGTTGCAAGACTACTACGGATAAAAATGATTGAAATTCTTAAGAACACCTCACCACAGGTGGCTCTTAATGTTTACTCTGGAACTCTAAGTGCTGCGCCTACCGTTCAAGTTGTATATGGCACTGTCACTTATACCGGATCCGCGGCTCGTCCAACAACAATTCCAACTGGATTGACTGACCAGTGGCTAGCAACGGTTCCACTTATAGCTACTCAGACACAGCAAGAAATTTCAGTCATTTGGACTTTTCAAATAAATTCTGTTCAATACGTTCAAAATTTTAAGTATGATGTATCTACTCCGTTGGTTATGCCAATCGATGCGGCAGCTGAGCTAGGCTTTAGTCTGTCCGAGACCTCTTCTAAATATAGATCTGAAAAAGAACTACTTTCAGCTGAAAGAGCAGCTAGGTATACAATAGAACAAGTTACTGGACTTTCCTTCGGCAAAGAGTCTAAAACAGTAACTGCCTATGGACAGAATAGCGACGTTCTCGTACTTAATGAGCAAATTCTTTCTATATCTCAAATAAAAGAAAATGGTGTTATTGTTTACAACCCGACAAGTAATATAAATGAATTTGTATATACTTTTGAGCCGACAGAATCTGGAAGGTCAATCCGAGTTGCTAACTATGGTGACATACGTGAGTATGAGGGTGAGCCATTAATAAATATAGCTGGAGGTAATTCGGATACCAGCTATAGTTCTACAGGGCTTAGGGCTAGTGCTTTTAAGGGTGGAAGTAGATATGAAGTAACTGGTACTTATGGATTTAATAGTGTCCCTGGCGATGTTCAGCAGGCAGCTATACTACTTATCAATGACTTCCTTTGCCAGGACTCTATCTGGAGGACTAAGTATGTTCAGCAAGCATCTATGAGTGACTTTAAGTTTACATTCTTCAAAGAAGCTTTCCATGGTACAGGTAATGCTATAGCAGACAGGATTCTTTCCCGTTACCAAACTATGGATATGGTTGTAATCTAATGTACGGATGCCTAACATCCGCCAAGTACCATTCCTACGCAGACGTAATGGAAGTAGTTGCTACACAAAACCCGGCAACTAAAGAGATTAGTAGAACCTGGACAGTAACAGATACCTTTCTGTGTGATGCACAATCTATTAAAAGTGACGGAGCCTCTGAAACTTCAAGCAACAAAAAGTTTAACAAGGAATATTCAGAAGAACAGAGAATAAAGATTGTTTCTAAGAAAAAGCTAAATAAAAGGCAAAGAATTACAAACTTAACTGATAAAAATGGAAACACTATTTGGACCGTTCCAGGGATATCAGGAGAGCCTTCCGTTTTTGAAATTGCTGGGGTGAGTCCCCTGTTTGATATATTTGGAAATGTTATTGAGTATGAGGTTTTGGCTAAAGAGGTGTTCGTGCAAAATGGAGAATAAGCCAAGCATAAGAGTTATGAAAAATCCTAAACCGGGGAATCGTAAGCTTAACATTTCTACTAATGCTCCAGCTGTAATTTCATCTGCATTAAACTATGAGCTAATGGTAGCCTGGCATTCAATGGCTGGTCCCGTAACTAGAAATAGATTTTTTGATGAAGCCTTTGATGAACTAGAGTACAACTTTGGACAATATCTAGATACTAAGGCTGGATCTAATCCTAAAGCTTTACAGCACGTATACGAATGGGGCCAGAATGGCTCTACAAGGCTCTGGAAATTAAATAAAACTAATGTTGGGGATAATGGGTTTAAAGTTAAGTTTAATTTTCTACAGTCCCGCAGGGTGTCCCCAATAGACCCAATACTACTTGAGCCAGGTCCTACTGGAAAATCTGTAAAAAGATCTGCTGTTTTTAAGAATAAAGCGGCTGTAATGGAGTATGGAGATAGGGTAACCATATCCCCAAAAAAGTCAAAGTACTTGGCAATACCAATTAAAAATATATCTGGAAACTCAAAAGATAAGGGCATTGTCTTTAGTAATAAAAGTGTAAGCATAAGTAATGTTGGTGGAAAAGACGCAAAGCTCTCCTTTACAAAATCATTCAGCTCTTGGATGTCTACTAAGGGATCTTCAGTGGTAAAAAATGGTAAAGCTGCCAACAAGCTTGAGAGAGTAGCAAGGGTGTCTGCGCAGAATGTTCCTTCTAGAATTAGGTCAATTTCAATGAAGGGAAAGATTTCTGCTTCGGAAATTGATGCGTTGGCCCAAGCCGCGGTAGAGGGTAATTGGCGATGACAATATATAGCAAATCACCAGCCTATGATGTAATTAACTACCTCTGGGCAAAACTACAGGAATCCGAAGTTCTCGATGCTACTGATTACTATCTTGATGATTTTGAGGATAATATAGTTCCCATTATTCCCGTGCAGGATCAACCAGAATTAGCCAACTATTTGAAGAATAAGCCTTATATTATATATGATTTTATTGGATATCCACAAACCGATGACGACTTCTTTATAAACGAGGAAGCTATAATGTTTACTATTTTCTGTCCTAATTTTTCTAAGATTATGGAAATTGTTCGTGTGTTTAACGAATGCTTTAGGGGAAAAGACCAAGCAGCTAAAAAGCTTCAAGCAGCTCCAACTACTACGGGAACATTTTTCTTTTATTCAACAAGGATAGATGGAATAGACATATCTGGCCAGACATCGAAGGAGTCCGGCAGAATTACTGGAGAGATCTGTGTGTGCTACAGATTTGGTGAGCTTATGACTGGATCAGGATTCTACGCATAAAATTTGCTTTCTGGTTACTATTTCCGTATAATTCATCAAGAGGAAACAGCCTAGCCAGCTAAAAATTTAAAAAATTAAGGTGGTGAAAAATATATATGGCTACTCAACCAAACGTTAGAAACATTATCGTTGGTGCCGCGGCATTCTTTGTCAGCGCGAACACTTCTCAGACGGGTGATCCAGTTCAAGCTCTTCCGAGTTTGGCGAACACTCCCGCGAGATCTGCAACCGCTACGCTTCAGGCGAACGCTAACTGGAGAGACATTGGCTACACGACTAACGGTCTTGAGCTTTCGTATGAACCTGATTTCGGTGAAATTGCTGTCGACCAGCTGCTTGACGCTGCTCGTTTGTTCAAGCAGGGTCAGAAGGTTATGCTTAAGACTGAATTTGCGGAAGCATCTTTGGAGAACTTGTTCGTTGTTATGAACCAGACCTCTGGTTACAACACGGTCAACGCTAAGCAAACGACCTCTACGTCCGGCACGGATATTGACGGCGTCACAAACGCAGTTGAAATTCAAGGTGGAACCCTCGGGGACTACCCTGTTGAGCGCTCTCTTGTTGCTGTTGGTCCAGGACCTCGTCCTACCTCCGGTAACAACGAGCGTGTTTACTACGCATCTCGTGCTATGTCAATGGACGCATCTGCTCACGGTTTGAAGCGTGACTCGGGAACTTTCTTCCCAGTTTCGTTCCGACTGCTGCCAGTTGCTTCTACTAGCAATGCATACGGTAAGATCATTGACCGAACTTACTAAAAATAGTTAAAAATAGTTGGGCCCCAGATTTTTCTGGGGCCTTTCTATTTTGCTAAATTCTAAAAACTTTGGTATACTTATCTAGACAACAGGAGGTTAATTTAATGGCAAGTCAAGTGTTTAAAACAGAAACGATTACGCTTATGTCTGGGCGGGAGATTGAACTCAAGCCACTGAACATTAAGGGTGTAAGAAAGTTTCAACAGAAGCTCAAGGAGTACAACGATGCGCTCGTAAAGGCTTCAGAATCTGATCAGGTTGAAGAGGATGCTTTCCTTGACAACTTTATCGACATGACGCAGGTTTGCCTCGGAAGATTGGCTCCGGATCTCGCAGAGAGTAAGGAACTGATTGAAGAGGAACTGGATATTGAAACGATTTTCAAGATTTTGGAAGTTTGTGCCGGAATGAATTTCAATGATCCAAATTTGCAAACGGCGGCGATGTTGGCCGCTCAGAATCAGTAAAATGGGAGGACATGGATCTTCTAGGAATAGAGTCCAGGGTCATGACCATTGGAGCATGGTTAAACTATGAACAGTTGGAGGAAACCCTAACATTGTCAGAGTTGGTCGAGCTGGATATGAGTATAACTCGAAGAGATTGGAAGTTGCAGAGAATGATTGGCGCCTCTGCAGGAGCTGATCTTCCAGAAGATCCATATGGCGATGAGGAAAACGAAGTGACATCATCAGACATATTAGACCGAGCACTAGGTAAACTTTCTGGTGTCGACGATATATATAACGATATTGCTGATGTTAGAGGCATAGGCGCTCAACAGGCTGGCTTCGGAATTGGCCTCGGTCTTGGGTATGAGGTGGAGTAATGGCTTCTATTGTTGATCTTGAATTTAGGGCTAGTGCTAATTTTTCTGATTTAATTTCTCAGGTAAATGCAGCTAACCAGCAAATTCAAAGACTCAGCATGTCTATGCAGAGGCTTAATGTTGAGTCTTTCAACTCAGCAATGGCCTCATTCTCAAGATCGTTGGCGCAAAGCGGTCAATTTACTACGCAATCATTAATTATTGATGATGGTGTTAAGAAGTTTGGTAAGGCTCTTGGACAGGGAAATCTTAGTCTAAGAGAAAGCACAACTGCCATGCGGGAGTTTATTAGAACCCGTGACGGACAAGTTAGACAATTAGCTAGGCAGCAGGTTCAACTTGAAAGGTCTGTTTGGACTTCAACTGGAAGATCTGCAAGTGGTCAGAGCCGAGGGATGCTGGCCACGCCAACAGGACTACCAAATGATGCTGCAACTAGCGCAGCTTTGGCAACTAAAGAAATGCAAATTTTCCATAGAGTTATTAATGAAACATCTAAGGGATTAATTAACTGGGGTAAGAATACTCAGTGGGCCGGTAGACAGCTCATGGTTGGTCTCTCAATCCCGCTTTCTATTTTTGGCACAACAGCTGCAAAAACCTTCATGGACTTTGATAAAGAACTTACTAGACTTTCTCGTGTGTATGGGTCTTCTATTACTTCTTCTGGAACACAGGCCCTTGATTCAATCAAGAGCCAAGTTAAAGATCTTTCTAGAGAGCTTTCAAAGGCTTTAGGAATACCAGCCGCAGAGACCGCAGGACTGGCCGCTGACTTAGCGGCAACCGGCCTTGAAGGAGAAAAACTTATCGGGGCTATTAAGCAGACAAGCGTCCTTGCCACCCTTGGAGAAGTTGATAGACAACAAGCAATGAAAACCACTCTGTCTCTTCAAAGCGTTTTCAGGTCTGATACAAAGCAACTAGCTAAAGACATTGATTTTTTGAACGCTGTTGAAAACCAAACAAGCGCAAGTATCGATGACCTTACTATTGCCATTCCAAAGGCTGGACCAGTTGTTAGAGGATTGGGTGGTGACGTAAAAGATCTAGCAACAATGCTTGTAGCAATGAAGGAGGGTGGAATCCCCGCCGGAGAAGCTGCTAACGCAATTAAATCATCCCTATCTTCTCTTATTAACCCAACTAAAGAAGTTTCAAAATACATGAAGAGTTTTGGAATTGATCTTACTGCAATTGTTGATAAAAATGCAGGAAAGCTTATGCCAACTCTTACAGAGTTCCAGGGCAAACTAAACGCGCTTGACGATTTATCTAGACAACGCGTACTTGAAAAACTTTTCGGTAAAATGCAAGTTGGTAGAATTACAGCTTTGTTCAATAACTTGAATCAAGCGGGTAGTCAGTCAGTAGAAGTAATGAAGCTTGCTGGAATGGCAACAGCAGATCTAGCAGCATTAACAGAACAAGAACTTTCAAGAGCTGCAAACTCTGTTTCTGGACAGTTCAAGAGAGCAACTGAAAACTTAAAGTCCAACCTAGTTCCAATTGGTGAGGAATTTCTTAAGCTTGGAACTAAAATATTTGGCGCCCTCGGTACGATGCTTGAGAAGTTTAATAATCTTCCTTCCGGATTTAAGCAATTTATACTAGGACTTACCACAATAGTTGCAGTTGTTGGACCAGTCATTATGCTTGTCGGTGTGTTTGCTAACTTCTTCGGCTACCTTGTTAAGGCTGGAGTTCTTCTTTCTGCGTTTAAGAAAGGTGGGCTTTCAGCTTTTAAATATGTTACTGCTGAAGAGCAAGCAGCTAAATTGGCGGGGGATCAACTAACTAAAACTTTTTATGATCAAGTAACAGCAACCAATACGTTTAAGACCGCTGTTGCAAATCTAGCTCTTCAGTTTAAGGAATTGGCTGATAATGCTACTGCTGCTTCAGCAGCTACGGCAAGTGCTTCACAATCTCCAGCTGGTAGAGAAGCTAGTGCAGCCGTTCCAACACAACCCTCTGCAACGAAGCCTAAAAGTAATAGTGAAGTTGCTCGTAAAGAATTTAAAGGACAGTATGAAGGCGGCCCCTCAGGAAGAAACCAGCAGTTTGCGTATATAGGGTACGATAGAGGAGAATTTGGAATTAAAGGTGGCATAAACCGGGGACATATTTCAGGAGCATCAAGTCAATTTTATCAAGATAATCCATTTTCTCTATACGGAACTGTTCCTATCTCCGGCACTAAAAATTCAGCGCAAAACGATTATAACAGTGAAAACGTAAAGGCTTATAAAGAACTTGGCCTTAGTGAAGCGACCCCAGAAATTTTAAGTAAAAAAGAAGTTCAAAAAAGAGAAAGAGATTTAACTAAAGCAGAAGAAGCAGTAATAAAAGCTGAAGAGGCGCGCGCAGCAGTAATAGAAGGAGACATAAAAGCACAAAAAGCCGCAGACAAAAAACTTGAAACAGCAAAACTTAGACATTCTAAAGCCGAAGATGCTGCCGCTAGAGCACGGATAGCTTTTGATAAAGAACAAACTGCACAGTCTCAAGCTTATGTTGATGGTCTTCTTAGAAGACAATCTGAAATTGCTGCCATGCCAGTAGAAACTAAAGAACAAAAGGCTGCAAAAAAGAAGGCGCAGTCTGAATTATTAGAGGCAAGTAAAAGTGAAGAAAACAGAAAGGCCTACGCAGAACAGTACCAAATTGGAACAGAAACTAGAACACTGCCAAGCGGTAGAGAAGTTCCTGGAGATTTAGCTAATCAACGTCGCAACATTGAAAAGGCAAGGAAAAAGGCCGAGGAAGAGGCAGCGGCAAAATTTAAGCCTGGAACCATAGAGTCTGACAGGTATATTGGGTCAAGGTCTTCTGAGTTATATAATGAGAGAAATCAGAGAAGAGAGCAAAGACTTTATAATATTCAAACATCTGCTCGTGGAACTTCTATAGAGAGTTTAATGTATGGTCAAAGAAGATATGGACCTGGAATTGCTACAGCTGCTGCGTCAGGAGGAACTCCGTCACCGGAAATACAAGCTGCAGACAAAAACTATCAAGAAAGCATGCAAAGACTTGCTGCAGCAGTTGATGAAAGAACTTTAGTTCAAGAGCAGTTAACTGAATCTGAACAAAACTTAAAAAACATATATGACGAAGCTGCGGGACGCACCGAAGTTGCTATTGATAAATACAACAAAGCATTAGAAGAGCAAGCTTTATCTGTTAAAGCTTTGGATGACGCAAATAAAAAAGTTGAAAAGGCACAGGAAGAATATACGGCTGCTCAAGAAAAAGTAAACAGTTCAACCAATAGAACTGTTGAAGACCTTGACGATGTTTCTAAAAAGCAGTCAGAATTTGATTTAGCACAGGATGAGAGAATAGCAGCAGCTAGAAGAGTAACCGCAGCAGATACTGCAGTTACTTCTACAAGCGCAGCTTTGTCAGGAGCAGTTGCCGAAGAAATTATTGCCGCGGATATTTTAACAACAGAGATAAAAATTGAAACAGAGCAACTTCGTCAAAGTCATCCAGAGGATAATGATAATGTTGGAGATACGACAGTTGTTCCGGGAGGAGCCGGAGGCGATCAAGATAAACCAAAGCGAGAATATAAGGGCGGAATAGGAAAAGCTGGTGGCGCAGCGTTTGCAGTAGGTGGTGTAGGAGCCTTAACTGGACAGACATCAGGACCAATTGCAAATATAACACAGGGAGCATTCGCTGCCGGTTCAATTGGCATGGCCTTAGAGGGACTTGGTGTAGCAGAACCTATCTGGAATAAACTAAAGGATGCTCAAGATAAATTAACCAGTGGAATGGATACCCTTAAAAGCGGTAGTGGTATGGCTGGAAAAGCACTAACATCCATGGGGACTACTGGGAGAGCAGCCATGGCAATGATTACAGGGCCAGTGGGTTGGGCCATCCTAGCTGTTGCTGCATTAGCTGCCGGTATCTGGTATTTGAATAAGCGTATGAGTGCTGCCGCAGAAACAACCCAAAGCTTTGGAAAAATTGGGCAGGACGCCTCAGAATTGTTCAACGATAAAATTACTAAGCTTAGAGCAAATCTAAATGGAATGAAAGAAGATATAGACGCAGCAACAAAGCGCTATGACGAGATGAAAAAAGCTATTGATGGATTAGATAAAGATAATCAAATCAAAAAGCTTATAGAGGATTTGAAAAATGAAGTAAGTCCTGGTGAAAGTGTTCCTAGGAAAATGGTTCAAATATACGCGCAACTTGTTTCGCAGGGAATGGATGCACAAAAGGTTAGAGATTTAATTCAAATTGTTTTGGATGAGGCTGGTCAGGGTGGA
>Ga0114974_10002740_pt1 | contig 13551 bp, 24 predicted proteins | sample S_130206_EF_Meta_FD_87318 | JGI IMG/M metagenome (GOLD analysis project Ga0114974, IMG submission 87318) | Freshwater microbial communities from Lake Simoncouche, Canada to study carbon cycling - S_130206_EF_MetaG | ecosystem: Environmental > Aquatic > Freshwater > Lake | place: Lake...
AGAGGATAAATACCTTGCATTCCCGCAACGTGGAGAAAAATTACCGTGACCAGCAACATCAACTATTTGAGCATAAATGAGAACTTCCCTGTAGCAGGGCAGGACAACGACACACAGGTGTTTAGAGATAACTTTGACACCATTAAGACCAGCCTAAGAGTAGCTAAAGAAGAAGTTACCAGTTTACAAAATGACGTGGCCTATACTACTCAGGACAACGATTTTGGACTTTATAAAATCAGCAACGCTGTTTTAGAGAACGTTCGAGGACAAAAGCTCGATACTCGCGGTGACGATGCTCTTCGAGTACAGCCAATTACTATCGATTATCAAAGCGGCTCATACCAAATTTATAATATCGGTGCTAATATTGTTATGGATTTTTTGAATTTCCCAGGCGATATCAGAATCGTTCCAGCAGAAACTTCTCCAATTGGATGGGGTAAAGTTAGAGTTGAATTATACAGCGACGGTGCTGGAGATTGGAACGTTACCTTCTCGTTAAGCGGCAGTGGTGCTACTGCTATCAAGAAAGATTTCGTAGGCAGTCTACAGGTTACAGCAGCAGCCAATACAGATAATCCAATAATTCTTGACATTTGGCGTCACCGTACTGAAGAAATCTTTATCAGCCTTGTAGGCACATTTGCATAATGATACATCCATTTGAGGGAGATCTCTCTCAACTCAAAGACAATGAAGTAGAAGAAAAGCTCTTCGAGCTTAATCGCAAATACTTCACTGCCTATCGTTTAGGTAAACCTGAACTGTTGACACAGCTCGCAACTTTTGTTACAATATATAAAGAGGAGTTGTCGCGTAGACATCAACTCAAAATGAAAGGACAAATGGACGGCGATTTGGATCAACTGATAAATGTGGACTGAAACTAATACCCAAGCAGAATTGATAGAAGGAATACTAAGGCATGGCCCAGATATTTTGGCCCACTGTCAAACATCTGACGATTTGTCAAATTACTTAAAACGTCTTAACGACGAACATTTAAATTACCCAACACCAAATCATATAGATCCAACTAATTGGTTTATACCCTATGAGTATAAAACTATGGACATATTGGATTGGCTGTATCAGCAATGTCCAACTCCAGAGATACGAGAGCGGGTAGTTGAAGAACTTCGACTGTTTGCCAAACACGATATGATTCCAGTTCTTAAGACTATGAAATATGTTGTAGATACTCTTAGAGCCAATAATGTAGTTTGGGGTGTGGGTCGTGGATCAAGTGTAGCCAGTTATGTGCTTCACATCATAGGAGTCCACAAGATCGACAGTATTAAATACAATATACCAATAAACGAATTCTTTAAAGGAGAATAAAATGGGAAAAGTATACACAAGTGTACGCGGTAAAGAAGTTGACATGGAAAAACTGTCACTAAGAAATGAAACTGAGATTGCTGTAGGCAATGCTAAATTAAATGCCCGAGGTGATGAAATCGGTGCAGGTGGTAAAATTGTTAAGACTCGTGAACAAATTTTACAAGATTATTATAACAATAATCCACGTGCTGTTCAAGAAGAAGTATTGACTCGCAAAAAAGGATAAGCATGGCCTACGATGTCAAAGAAATGCAGGTTCGTGCAATTCGAGATCATGTCATAGTTACTGACATGGATTTTGGAGAAATGGTCACTGACAGTGGTATTGTTATTCAAAGTGACAATGCTAAAGCGCATGGTATTAAACCTCGTTGGGGTCGTGTTTATAAAGTAGGACCAGAACAACAGGACGTACAGGTAGGACAATGGGTTCTTGTAGAACACGGTCGTTGGACTCGTAAATTTACCATCGACGACGGCGAAGGCAAAAAAGACATCCAACGAGTAGATGTTCCGGCCATGCTGGCAGTTGCTGACGAGAAGCCCAGCGATTTTTATATCGGTACAGAAATCAATAATGGCGATAGCATGACTATCCGCCCAGAAGACTTTATTAGATAATGTTCCTTAAAAAAAAGGATTGGGACGTTGGGGATATCGCTAATCAAATTAGGCGCCTATCTCGACAATGTTCTAATCCTGCAAATGATGGCTTCACATCATTTGAACTTAAAAAAGATTTATATCTATTACAAGACCTTATTAACCACGCATTAGAAGATGCTCCAACGTTTGGAGAAATGGAAAATCGTTGGTTGACAGATCAGGAAAAGAAGCGTATAATAAACATATTAAAGTCTGAATAAAAAGGTTTATTTTGCGCATCGGTATAATTGGTTTTGGATTTGTTGGACAGGCCATTGGCTGGGCACATCGCTCAGACGAATTGATCATTCGCGATCCAAAAATGGAAAACAGTGCTGACCTGCACGAGTTTAAAAATTGCGATGCTATTTTTGTATGTGTACCAAGCCCGCCGATCGGAGACCTTTACGAAGATGGGCATTGCGATACAGCTATACTTGAGCAGACACTAAAGGAATTGTTGTTTGCCATAATCGATAAACAGATTCCGATCATCTGTAAAACTACTGCACCGCCGAGTGTCTACGAACGTTTACAAAAAGAATATCCAAATATTGTTCATTGCCCAGAATTTTTAACTGCGGCTAATGCTACTACAGATTATGCCAATGCTGACTATTGTGTGCTCGGCGGTGATTACGAGTGGGCTGTTAAGGCACGTGAAGTTATTCGACACGGACGACCTATGGTTCACGATAAGTTTACTATTGTGCCAATTAAGGTTGCAGCATTGTTCAAATATATGATGAACAGCTACCTTGCCACAAGAGTAACATTCATGAACGACTTTAAAAAATTAGCAGACTTAGAAGGTGTTGACTGGGCAGATTTAGCATACCTTGCCAAGCACGATGGACGTATTGGTTACAGCCATATGGATGTACCTGGTCCGGATGGCCAATATGGTTGGGGAGGCTCTTGCTTTCCCAAGGACGTTGCTGCTATACTACATGAAGCAATGGACCTCGGAACTGAATTAGAACTTCTGGGTCGGGTAGAAGATATTAATAAAAAACACAGGAAACTATAATGACAAACCCATTTCGCGATCAAAGCAAATTTATGCAGGCCTGCGACCAAACGGTTGAGGATTTTAACTTAGAACAGTTTCAACTTTACGGAAATTTGATTGCCGAAGAAGTTACAGAATTTGGATTAGCCGTCAGTCAGAATGACAAAGTAGAAACACTTGATGCACTGGTCGACATTCTTGTTGTGACCATTGGCGCTATCCATAGCATGGGTGCAGATGCAGAAGGTGCATGGAAAGAAGTTATGCGTACTAACTTTGCCAAGATTGACAAAGAAACTGGCAAGGTTCGTAAGCGTGAGGATGGCAAGGTATTAAAGCCAGTAGGTTGGGAACCACCTAACCTCGAACCATTTTTAACTAAGGAATAATTATGAGTGTAAATGACGAAGCAATTAATGATATTAAAGCAGCCAAAGATATTGTAGATGGTATTGTATCAAATCAAGTACCGGAAGAAACAAAATATCCCGACGCAAAAAAACACAAATATGTTAGTTTTGCCAAAAGTGGATTGCGTATCATTGCCTGTGGATTCTTGGCATATTACGAAATTCAATCAGCAGCCGTATTGTTTGCAGTTGCCGAGTTGTTGGGCGTTGCAGAAGAAATTGTATAAGGTAAATTAAGATGAAAGAATTATGGGTTGAGAAGTATCGTCCTAAAGATTTAAGCGGATATGTATTCCGTGATGACCATCAGAGAAAACAAATTGAAACGTGGATCAAGGACCAATCAATCCCGCATTTGATTTTTAGCGGTAGTGCAGGTATTGGTAAAACAACACTGGCTAAAATTCTTGTTCATCAGCTTGGTATTGAAGATTACGATGTATTAGAGATCAATGCGAGTCGTACAAACTCTGTAGATGATGTTCGTGACAAGATCACTAACTTTGTACAGATGATTCCGTTTGGTCCGTTTAAGGTTGTACTGCTTGACGAGGCTGATTATCTGTCACCAAACGCACAGGCAGCACTTCGTGGTGTTATGGAAGAATATCATGCAACAGCAAGATTTATTTTAACCTGTAACTATCCTAATCGTATTATCCCAGCACTACACAGTCGTTGTCAGGGCTTCCATGTTGAACGAACTGATCAAACAGAGTTCACTGCTCGGGTAGCCACTATCCTTGTAGAAGAAAATGTAGACTTTGATCTCGATACCCTTGACTCGTATGTTAAGGTAACCTATCCCGATCTTCGTAAATGTATCAATATGGTACAGCAAAATATCGATGAGAACAAACTACAGGCAGCCAACAAAGGCGATGCTGGTGCCGCAGACTGGAAGTTTGATATGGTTAAATTGTTTAATGCTGGCAAGATTTCAGAAGCACGTAAGATGCTCTGTGGTAAGCTTCGTGCAGAAGAAATGGAAGAAGTGTTCCGCTGGCTGTATGATAACTTGTCAATCTTCGGTGAAGAGGCTAAACAAGATTCTGCTATTCTTATTATCAAACAAGGTATGGTAGATCATACTGTCTGTGTCGATGCCGAAGTTAATCTTGCTGCCACCTTGGTGAAGTTGGCACGTCTATGACCTATCTGGTAACAGAGAATTGTATCAAATGTAAACACACCGACTGCGTAGAAGTCTGTCCTGTGGATTGCTTTTATGAAGGTCCTAACTTCTTGGCTATCAATCCAGACGAATGTATTGACTGCGGAGTTTGCGTACCAGAATGCCCCATCGATGCTATTGTAGCAGGTAATAATGTTGACACCGATATTGAATTGTGGACCGACATTAATAAACGCCTGAGTATGAAGTGGCCTAACATTACCAAGAAAAAAGCAGCATTGCCTGATGCTGACGCTTGGAATGGCAAGCCGCACAAATTAGATCTCTTAGAAGAATAATGTCCGAAGAAAAAAGACCCAACAGCGCCGATGGACGTAACAGTTATGATTCGGAATCCACGGGTTCGTTAATCCAATTCTTTAATCGTAACGTCAGTCCCTATCCCACAGACGTCGGTGGTCCTGCATTTGATCTTATTCCTGTTGAAAAACAAAAAGACATTATGGTCAACGTTGCTCGTATGCATGGGCAACAGGAATACAATCGTATTATGGAACTTGTGACAGTACTGCAAAAACAGGCAGCAAGTATTAAACGCAGATTAGAAGTAACTGACTGGGTACACTCTGCGGTATACCAATTTCAAATAGCCACGGTCAGACCTATTGGTTAGCATACCATAGTCGATACAAACATACTCTGCTGACACATCACGGTCCTAATGATTGGTCTACTGGCAAACCAGAAGAATACGAATATCTCTGTCAGGTGAAATGGTTAGGTGACTATTCATGGATAGAAGTTGACAATGAAGGAAATCCGGTAGAATGAGTGAACGTTATATGATTGTTACCTATTATTTGAAACCTAATGGTAAGCATGACGAAATTACTGAATTTAAGAATCGTGTGAAAATGAAACACACACAGACTGCTAAGGTCATTCTTGACCTTAAAGAAAAGAAGGTTATCAAAAACGGCCTCAACCCTGAAGCCGGTTTTGACGATATGTTAGAGTTTTATAAGAGGTTGTTAGGTGAAAAGTTAACCCCTTACCTTCCTCAAGAATCTCCGTAAATTGCTAATATCTCCTTTACAGCTTCATGACGCTCGACGTCGCCTACCGTGAAGTGGCAGACATCAACGTACCTGTGATTTCTGAAATCATTAAATAAACCAAGAAATTCCAGTAGGCCATTGTTGCTGGGACGATCGGCTTGTTGTAGGTCTCCTGTAACTACCATTCTTGAATTCTGCCCTAATCGTGTTAACAACATCTTCATCTGGCTTGGTGTCGCATTTTGCATTTCATCAGCGATGATCACAGCATTCTTAAATGTACGTCCACGCATATAGGCCAAAGGACTGGTTTCAATCACCCCCTCTTTTACAAAATTTTCTACTTCTCTGGCCGAGTAGTTTTCTGCGAATACATCCATTATAGGCTTGGTCCACGGCTCCATTTTTTCCTGTAGTGTGCCAGGAAGGAACCCGTGATCTTCATCTACTGATACGGCAGGTCGTGTAATAATAATTTTATCAGCTTCGCCGTATTTGAGTTGGTCAATAGCCCACTGAACCGCCAACATGGTTTTACCCGTTCCAGCTGGACCGATGGCAAAAACTATCATTTTTTGGGGATCGTTAAGTTTAAGTAAGTAGCTTTCTTGACTTAGATTTTTGGGATATATTTGAACTCGTCTACGTTTTTCTTCTAATCGTTGACCGATATTTATTACATTGTGCTGCAAAACTGCTTGTTGCGCTCTTTTTCGCTTCATATTAAGGTTAGCCCTCCTTGTTAAGTGTTAGGCACGGACCTATAAACCGTAGTGTCCGTGTCCGAACACAATCGTATTTAACGATCTGTGAAGAATATTATAAGTTACGTTTACATTTTGACGATAAATACAATTAGGAGAAATCATGGCAGATATCAAAGACATCATTAAGAACATAGAAACAATCTATGGGTCTAACAACAGCCTAAACTTGCTCAAGGATTTTGAGAGAGTTATAGACGAATTAGACACCTACGTATTTGAAAACTGGATTGACGGCGAGCTTGTTGAAGGTCCTAAGGAATCACGCTATTTCGTAGAGTGTACTTTTATGTGGCCTAAGGACAGAATGCCTGAACCAGAAGGCGGAAAGCGTCTACTCGACTACGGCTGTAAAGTTCAGTTTGCAGAAACTACTGTATCACAGGTACGCAAGATTAAAACGCCAGACGATATTCGTCCTGGTACTAAGAAAGGTAAAATTGATCAGAAAGATGTATGGATGGTCAAGATCACAATGCCTAAAAAACTAATGCACGATATCACTCGTGGTTACACAGAATTAGATAAGAACAAGATTGAAGATATTGTTTCAATGAATGGCGGAGTAAACGCACACATTGATCCAGCAGAACAACAAGCACAGGATATGGCAAATGCACAACCAGCAGAACAACCAGCAGCTTAACGAAGGGCTGCGCCCGTTGGATCTTAAAGAAATGGTCCATCCTACATTTGATATCGATGTACATCGTTCAAAGATGGGTGAGGACAAAGATGTCTGCGTATTAAGTTTCCAAGTTAAAGATCGTGCTCCTGCTAAGGACATGATGGAGTTCATCGAGAAAGGTTATCATTTCGTTCTCGACAGTGATATATCATCTGGGGAAAACGAAGATGGCGAATATTCAGTATTTGTAGAACTATCACGCAGTCCAAGATTAGCAGAACAGATCAAGGACATTACCTATGGTGTTCGTAAACTCACAGGCATCGATGATTTTAAATTCAAGTATTACAAACAACCAGAGTTGCACAGCGTGACCGAAGAAACTCTTGCATCTGTTGTTCCATCAACAGCAGTTGCCTATGAAAGTGCAATGAATAGAGTTAGAACTGAAGGCGTCAAAAAATTCTTCAGTAAAACACTAATGGACGACTTAACCTTAGACGGAGATATTATTACCATACATAAACCGTTTAATAGTCAGATCCAACTACGTATGGTTAAAGAGGGCGAAGCAGATACTATCCTCGAAGGCAGTATAGATACTATCACAATGGATGAAGCATCCATGAGTGAAATTTTCTGGCTTACTAAAGTATTGGGTGATTACAATATTAATAAAGTAGGCGAGAATTTTGTGTTTGACAACAAAGGTCAAGCAATGATATTACAAAGGATATAAGATGAGTTATCAATTAACAAAAGAACAATTAGCACAATTAATCCCAGGTAATCCTTATTTGGATCACTGGCTACACGCATTAAACGAAATCCTTCCAGAATACGAAATTAACACTCCGCATCGTATCGCAGCATTCATTGCTCAGTGCGCTCACGAATCCGGTGGCTTTAAAGCATTGAAAGAAAATTTAAATTATAAAGCAGAAAGTCTTTGCAAGGTATTTCCAAAGTACTTTCCTAACATGGACTTAGCAAATCAGTATGCACATCAGCAAGAAAAGATTGCCAACAGAATTTATGGCGGACGTATGGGCAACGGCCCAGAAGAAACCGGAGACGGATTTAAATATTGTGGTAGAGGCCTTATCCAGCTTACAGGAAAGAGCAATTATACAGCATTCGCTGAAAGCCTTGAAATGCCAGTTGAAGACGTACCAGAATACCTCGCAACATTTGAAGGCGCACTACAGTCAGCCTGCTGGTTCTGGGAAACCAACAATCTAAATCAATACGCAGACAGCGGCGATATCCTAACAATGACCAAGCGTATCAATGGTGGTACGATTGGACTTGAAGATCGCAAAAAGCATTACGAACACGCACTACACGTCTTAGGAGCTTGAGATGTGGATACTGAGCTTCGTGCCCGATAGTCTACTGCTGTGGATTATAAACATAATCCTTGTAGCAGGATTGTTAGGTACACTGTCAAGTTATTTTATTAGATTTATTCCTCCGTTGATTCCTTACGCAGGCGTTGTTAAAGGTGTTGGTATCGCATTGCTCGTTGCAGGTGTTTGGTTCCGTGGTGGGTATGATGTAGAAGCATCATGGCGTGAGAAACTACGTATTGCAGAAGAAAAAGCTCGAGCTGCTGAACAGCAGGCAGTAGCAGCCAACAATAGAATCAACACTAAGATCGTAGAAAAAATCAAAGTGGTAAAGGAAAATACCGTAGAATATCGTGACAGAATTAAAGAAGTTGAAAAGATTATCGATAAGGAATGTAAGGTAGTTCCAGAGGCAATTGACATTCATAATGCAGCCGCAAAGAACTTAAAGTTGGGAGAAAGTAAATGAAATATCTATTATTAATTCCAACATTATTGTTAACTGGCTGTTTGACCACTGCTCCTAAATTTCCAGATATTCCTACAGAATTGCAGACTGCCTGTCCTGAACTACAGGCAGCAGCGAAAGACACACAGGAATTAAGCAAACTACTTGATGTTGTTGTAGTTAACTACAGCACCTATTACGAATGTCGTGTTAAGGTAGATGCTTGGTTACAGTGGCACAAAGAGCAGAAAGAGATTTTTGATAAAGCTGTTAAATAGTAGTACAAAGGAGCGAAGTAAATGGCATTAATAGATTCAGTATTAAATCTAATCAACAAACAACCCAAAGATCCGGACGCACCTAAGCCTCCAGTTGGGTCACGTAGCGAACGTGAAGCAAAATTAAAAGACAAAGCAGGTATGGTTATTTCTGTATTTGCTTTACTGTTAGCAGTAAACGCATGGTACGGTGGCAAGTTGTCCAGCACAGTATTAAATAATACACTTGGTGCTAACAACAAATGGGCACAGTATCAAGCCAAAGCAAGTCGTGGTGTTAGCTACGAACTCGCTGCTAAGACAACAGCTGATACAAAACTTAAAGCAGAGTTCCTTTCTGAAAAATCACGCATGGAAGCTGACAAGATAGCTATTGCTGCTGAAGCAAGGGCAATGGAACACGAGCGTGAGATTGCTAAGAAAAGCAGTCCTTGGATCGGCTATGCATCAACAGCATATCAATTGGCAATTGTTGTGTTATCAGCGAGTATTCTTGCAGTTAGTATGACAATGTTCTGGGGCAGTTTTGCTGTCGCAGGCTTAGGTATAGTATTAAGTCTTAATGGAATATTTTTATGGTTTTAAATAACGACGAAGGCTGTCCAGTATGTGGTGGTAAACACCCAAAAAAGTAATATCAAATAGGAGCGATTTAAATGGCAGAAGAAACAACAATGAGTGATAGCGAAAAGAAAAAAGAAGATTGGATGAACAGCAAGTGGCGCCCGGCTATGGGTTGGCTGTACATGCTGGTCTGCTTTTGTGACTTTGTATTATTCCCAGTATTATGGAGTATACTACACGCAATCATCCACTCATCAAATATTGCTCAGTGGCAACCATTGACCCTGCAAGGTGCAGGTCTATTTCACTTGGCAATGGGTGCTGTACTTGGATTAGCAGCATACGGTCGTACACAGGAAAAAATTGCAGGAGCAAACAACGGTGGCATGCAACCGGTGGCACAAAGCGTTACAACAACCTACGGTTCACCAACTGCTGCTCCATATACACCTCCTCCAGCTGCACCATACACACCGCCAGCTGTTTCTGCATATAAACCAGCAGCAGTTGCAACACCGACAGTAACAACATCAGCAACAGGTAAGGCAATGCCAGCACCGCAAGTTGATGAACCACTATAAGGAAACGATCATGAAAAAATTATTAGCATTGTTAATTGTAGCTGCATTTGCTGTTCCAGCATTTGCCGCAGACGAAGCACCAAAAACCAAACAAGTTTGTAAAGACACAATTGGCAAGGATAACAAGCCAGTTAAAAACAAAGATGGTAGTGTAAAACAGACCTGTAAAACTATCAAAGTGCATAAAAAGCACGAAGGTACACCAGTTCCAGAAAAGAAAAAATAAAGCTCAGTAAATCTTTAATTAAATAAAAGGACTGCTTGACACAGTCCTTTTTTTATTGTATAATATATTATGGATTATTACTCAACTCTTGGTTTACAACGTGGCGCATCAGACGCCGAAATTAAAAAAGCCTATCGTAGTATGGCCATGAAACATCACCCCGATCGTGGAGGAGATGAAAAGAAATTTAAAGAAATTTCGCAGGCCTACGAGTTTCTTACAGACCCACAAAAGAAACAGATTATCGATATGGGTGGGGACCCCAATGGACAGCCTGGCGGATTTCATCATCGTCAAGGTGATCCTTTTGAATTCCACTTTGGCACAGAAAACTTACACGATATTTTTGGCAACTTTGGATTTGGCGGATTTGGTCGACAGCCGATGCGTCGAAATAAAAGTCTAAATGTAAATGTTGAAATTGAACTCGAAGATGTACTCAAAGGTAAAACTATCAATGCTGAAATTGGTGCGCCGGGCGGCAGACCAAAGATTGTTAACATTGAAATACCTCCGGGCATCGAACATGGACAACAGATCAAATATTCAGGGATGGGAGATGCATCGATTCCAAATCTTCAACCTGGAGATTTAATTGTTAATATCTATGTAAGACCGCACTCTGTTTTTAGACGTGAAGGCGAATCGTTAGTCATTGAAAAAACTGTTTCAGTATGGGATGCGCTGTTGGGTGCTAACTTAGAAATACAAACATTAGATAATAAAAATCTAAACATAACTATTCCGGGCGGCACACAACCTGAAACTGTATTAAGTTGTCGTGGTGAAGGTTTACCTAATATGCGTTCAAGACAGCGTGGTAACTTATTGATCAAAATTAAAGTTGCTATACCAAAAACATTAACACCAGAACAACAGTCAAAGGTACAAGAAATAAAAAATGGAATTTAAATTAGGTCCACACAATACATTAGTTGAAGTTAGTTCTAACTGGAACTTTGAAACTGACGGTGATGCAACACAATTAGAAAACAATATGATCGATTTCATGTTAGCTAATCGAGGCATCGGGTTGGCAGCTAATCAAATCGGAATTGCCAAGCGTGTGTTTGTTATGGGCAGTAACAACATCGAAGGATTTCCTGTGCCATTCGCTGTGTTCAATCCAGTGATCAAAGAAGCCAGTTCGGAACTTGTGTTAGATGAAGAAGGATGTTTAAGCTATCCAGGATTGTTTTTAAAATTAAAACGACCAAGTTGGATCGTTGCCGAATATCAGGACAGCGAAGGTAATCTAAAAGAAATTCGTGCCGACGGGTATCTGGCAAAATGTTTTCAACACGAATACGATCACTTAAACGGTGTATGTTTTGTTGACAGAGTATCCCAGATGAAGTTAAACTTAGCTATGAAGAAAATAAGGAAAAACAAATAATATGATTGAACCAAGCCAAAATCTACAGACTATTTTCGAGCATTCGATAGAGATAGCTAAACAGAACGGCCACGAATATATTACCATCGAACATATAGTGTTTGCTATTATGAACGATCAAGAAGCATTTTCCTTAATCGAAAGTTTTGGTGCTGATGCTAATTTTATCAAAACTAATCTTGAGCATTATATTAAAAATAATCTCAATGACATTAAAATTGCCGATAAAACTGTTAAACCTAAAAAGACCAATAGTGTAGAGCGTGTACTTAATCGCTGCTTTACACAGGTACTGTTTAGTGGGCGGCAGCGTATGGAAGTTGCTGATGTTATCATCAGCGTATTATCTGAAAAGAATAGTTTTGGGTATTACTTCCTAACCAAAGGCGGAGTAACTAAAGAGAAGTTTGTTAAATTTTTCCAAGAAAATGTGGTCATTGAAGACGACGAAGAACAGGAGCATCGAGCCATCGCAGTTACTAACGTAGACAAAGTCCTTAATCAATATTGTACAAATCTTTCATTGAAGGCAAAACAGCGTGTCATAGATCCTGTTATCGGTCGTGACGAAGAAATTGAAAAGATTCAATTGGTATTGGCACGTAGAAATAAGTGTAATGTACTAATGGTGGGTGACCCCGGAGTTGGTAAAACTGCCATTGCAGAAGGTATTGCTCGTAAGATCTTTGAAAAGAAAGTACCTAAATTTATTCAAGACCATCAAGTTTATACACTTGACATTAGTGCCCTGTTAGCAGGATCTAAGTATCGCGGTGACTTTGAAGAACGCATCAAAGCAGTATTAGCTGCTCTTGAAAAGAAAGGTAAAATTATCCTTTTCATCGATGAAGCGCATATGATGAGCGGTGCTGGTACTGCTAACCAAAGCCCTAACGATTTAGCCAACATCCTTAAGCCAGTATTGACCAAAGGTGTAATCAAACTGATTGCATCAACTACATGGGAAGAATACCGCAAACACTTTGAAAAGGATCGTGCGCTAATGCGTCGATTCCAACGTGTGACTATCGATGAACCAACTCCAGAAATGGCAGTTAAGATTCTCAAAGGTATCAAGAAGTATTACGAAAAACATCACAATGTTAAGATCAGTGACGCTGCCGTAGAGCAGGCAGTTAAACTGTCTATCAAATATATGGCTGATAAAAAATTACCAGATAAGGCTATCGACATCATCGACTGTGCGGCTGCTCGTTATAAAGTCAAAGATGAAGTTGCTATGGAAGGTGTAGATCAGATTGTCGATATCGAACAGGTAACTTACGAACTCAGCAAGATGATTAATATGCCACTCGAAACCGTAGCACAGAAAGAAAGTAAGAATCTTTCGGAACTCGAAGATGGTATGAAGTCTGTGGTGTTTGGACAAGACGCTGCTGTTAATACCTTACTTGATAAGATCTTTGTAGCACAGGCTGGCATGAAGTCTCCCAACAAACCAATTGGTTCGTTCTTATTCTTAGGACCAACTGGTACAGGTAAAACAGAAACTGCCAAGGCATTGGCAGATAAAATGGGCATGACACTGGTACGATTTGACATGGGTGAATATCAAGAGAAACATTCAGTGGCAAGATTAATCGGTGCTCCTCCAGGCTATGTTGGTTACGAAGACAATGCTGGACAACTTATTACCAAGCTACAAGAAACACCCAACGCTGTCTTACTGTTAGACGAAGTTGAAAAAGC
>Ga0114974_10002742_pt1 | contig 13548 bp, 6 predicted proteins | sample S_130206_EF_Meta_FD_87318 | JGI IMG/M metagenome (GOLD analysis project Ga0114974, IMG submission 87318) | Freshwater microbial communities from Lake Simoncouche, Canada to study carbon cycling - S_130206_EF_MetaG | ecosystem: Environmental > Aquatic > Freshwater > Lake | place: Lake...
TGCGTGTCGTAGTTTAAAAATCCCTCTGTAATCCCATTATCAACAATTAAACTATAAAGGAAGTTTTTAACTTCATTGAAATATGTTTTAATTATTTGTAAATCTTCTCTTAAGTCAACAGTAACATGAAGATTGGGATAGTTCTTCATAAATGACTCAGGATCTATAAAACTTTCAGTTTCTTTATAAACCTTAGATATTAATTCACTGAGTGTTGAAGTCTCTTTTTGAGTCAGAGTATCATTGTGTAAAAGGCAATTAAATGTATGGGTTATTATATAATCCATAATTTCTTTAATGTCCGTATACTTTTTTTGATAATCTGTACCCCCCAGATATCTAACTTCCATGTAACCATCTTGTAATTTAGTTAGATTGACACCCATGTTTTTTTCAGTATAAACAGTGTAAGAATTTCTGTCTCCTAAAATATCCTTGTGTCCTCTTATAAATCTATTAGATGGGGATATTCTTTTAATAGATTTGGCATATAATGATCCTCTTCTTTCTGGAAATTTATTCCATATAAATTCTTCATCAAACCCAAGAACAAATTTCAAAGGGTTTAATTGTGTAAAATCTATAAGGGTTGGGTATTTTACTCTATCAAAACTTAGACCGAATTGTAATGCGCATCTTTCGCTGGTATACCCATTTTCGTCTATCCATTTTAAGATTCTAATTAAAACCGGTATTGCCTCAAAGTAATCCATCGGCCCAGTTATTAATTCAACCATTTTAAGACCACCCGAAAAATCAGGCTCTAGTTTAAAAATATCACGAGTTGGGGAAAATTTAGAGTGGTATTTTCTAAAGACCTTTACCTGTTTCCCTAAATCTTCCCCAATTTTTTCAGCTATTTCTTTTCTTGAAAAAGAAGACATGAATTCAAATTCGAATCCAATTTTAGCTGCGTAATAAAAATTTTGATCAAGTATTTTCAATTTTTTGCTTTAGATAGAGTTTTGAACTCTGTAGCTCTACGTCCATAATGGTGCAAGATATTTCAGATCCTACCTCATAATCTTTTGGATTTCCAGCCAAATAGTCCTTTTCAACAAGGCCAACGATGTTATTTTCAAGTTTTACAAAAACCCCGAAATTCTTCACCTTTGTCACTGTCCCTCTATATATTTTATTTTCTTTATCTTCTGATAAAGAAATGTCTCTAAGCTCTTGTAAATCCTTATCTTTCCCTTCCGGTGGATTTAATCTTAGTACAATTCTGTTCGGATTTCTAAAATCAGAAACATAGAATGATACGCTTCCTCCTGAACTTAAATCCATTTTAATACCTGCATTATCAAATTCTTCAGCAGGGATTAAGCCAGTGTAATACTGATCCCACTCTACAAATACACCAGCATTTGATGCTCCTGTAACCGTTCCCGTATATTTTTGGGTGAGAGAAAGTTCTTCAACCTTAGCATTAATAACGTGTTTAAGATATTTCTTAAAGGAAACAACGAAGATGTCTCTTCTTTCGTCATAGGTCTCAATCATAATATTGATTGTTTTTCCAACAAATGATTGGAAGTCTATGATTCTATTAGCAGCTGCTAAAGATCCAGGCAAGAAACACTTAATACCAGAAAGGTTCACCATAAATCCACCTGGGCATGTTGAATCAATTCTTACTGTGTATGCTGATTTCTCATCTTTAATGGAATTCAATAGATCAGTCTTTAATGAATTTTCGTATCCCGCTGCTAGAGATCCGTTGTACATTCCAGATTTATCTTTGAATATAACAACATCCAATTGTGATCCTTCCTGTACATCAAGTGCAGGGAATCCCAATCTTTTGATTGCTTTTTCTTCCTTCATTAAATCTATTGCAACGGATTGACCCACTGAGGTTTCCCCTATTGCATTTGTTCCTCTGATTTGTGTAATTCTTACACTTAGAACTTGGTTTTCTTCCAGCTCTTTAGAATATGATTGAGATGGGTTGTCTGCAAAAGTTACTCTAAAGTGACCTTCGTAAAGTTCGTCCATAACAGCCCTTTCTTCCGGAGAATACTCGTCCCTTGTGTATTGTCTTTTGTTAGCCATTTTTTTTGTTTTTAAATGATTTTTAGTTTATGTTAATTTTAGTACCAAACCCCAAATTAATTTCGAGAGTTGGGAGAGGATAAAATAATTTTCCCGCTCCTATAAAGAATTTAAATCCTCCGGAAATATCTGCTGCAGATCTTATGAATTCATCAAGAAAAACAACAAAAAATGGATTTTTTAAAGACATCCTATCCCATCTTGGAATATCTTCCCTAGTATAGAGAGGATTTAGAATGTTAATAACATTTCTCCCGAGTAAAACAACTATCGGCCAAGGAAGTTTGTAAACTATCGCTTTTTGTAGATTTAGAAGCTGTTCTATTATATCTGAAGGTATTGGAATTCTGGGTGGACTTTTATATTTAGTCCACAGTAAGGTGAACGCAATATCAGCAAAGGGGTGAACAGGAAGAAAACTCATAACAAGTTCAACATAATCTTGAGGTCTTGCTTCTAATGGTATAGGAGGTAAATTATCTAATGCAGGTATACTAATCTTATTTAAAAAAGAAACTGCTATATTATTTCCCATTACTTTAATATCGTCTGCAGAAAGATTATCAAACGAAGCTAATCCCCCAGGCATAATTTTAGAAACATCCACTGAATCTATTGATGATGAAGCTCCGTCTACTATAAAGCTTGCAATAACAGAACCAGGAATTATTATAGGAGGAATACCCCCGATCCCTATAGGAACTGCAGGGTTTCCACTTTTCTTTGGAGGGAATGCTGGTAGTTCTAATGACGAAGAGAATTTAGAATACTCCTGGGCAACATCACCAGCACTAGCAATATTAGGAAAATTAACATTCTTTAGATCGATTGGAAATTTACTCAATGTTTTATCCAAAGAATTTTTAATCATCAATTGAATGTCTTTTTCTCTTAATACTTTGTTACCCCCTATTGATGTTCTTTCAGCAAGCTTGGTAAGATCCTGAACGTTTACGTTTAGATTTTTTGTAATAAACCCTTTAACTGAATTAACAATCGGATTTGGTGTAGCTATTATAGATCCGGGTGCTGGTAAATTGGCTCCAGGAATCCTTGGAATTTTTTTTAACTTAGGTTTAAATGTTAAGAGCGATTTATTGCTTAAAGGAGACTTATCTCCACTAAAGATCTGGCCTATACCATCAGAGATTAATCCCTTTAAAGATTCTAGATCTTCCGGATTTTTTCCTATCTCTCCTATTGGAGAATTTAAAACAGCAACTATTCTCGATCCCTTGGGTAAATCTTTATTTAGATCTGCGTATTTTGATGATGTTTTGAATTCTATATTCTTAACAGAATCTAAAATTCTAGATTTTAAATTAACTTTTCTCCCAGTAGAAGGTACTTGTGGTATTGCTCCTATTTTTATTTTAGCGTTAATATCTCTTATAATTTTTATAGGAGAAGGTATGTCAGCAATTAGGTTTTTTGATTGCTTAGGGAATTGTATATCAGGAACAACAATTGCTGTTTTTAAATAATCCTTCATTACTGATTTAATTGCTTCTATCTTTTGCGAATCAAAAGAAGCGGCCAACTCTGAAAGTTCTTTTATCTTTTGCTTTGGATCAGATCCGTCCAAAGGAGATTTTCTTTTCAGATCTAAGATTTGATCTTCTAGATCTTTTTTCTTTTTTGCTAGATCGTCTTGTACTTTTTGTATTTTAGAAAAATCTATATTAACCTTAGCATTTGCTAATCTTTTTTTAAGATTTGCTAGTATATCTTTCTTTATTCTTTTAGGATCATCTACATTATCTTTTCCTAAATTTGGAAAAGGGAAAAGATAATTAGGAACTCCCAGGGATAAAAATTGTTTTAATCTAACTAAAGGATCTGGTATAACGGGATCTGATTTTCTTGGAATAAATCTGAAACCCCTAATTCCTAAAAGGAATATAGAATTTCCTGTTAAAAAATCATGAAAGAAAACTAAAGGGCTAGGCATAAATCCTCCAATGAAAGGAATGAATATTACAATAACCCCTATCGGTAAGGGTATAACTATAGGAGGAATCACTGTCCATATTATTGGCATTGGGATTCTTATAAAAGGCATTCCATCTAAAGGATTAACTAAAGGAGGAGGCAATGGAATAAAAGATGGAGGAAGATACCCCACCGGCCAATACTTTAATCCAATATTAGGTAGAAATCCTGCGGGATTTTCTATTGGGGGTAATCCATTCGGTAAAGGAAGAATTCCAACAGTGGTAGCTTTCTTTGCAAATTCTTTCCAATAGCATGTAGTAAAAAGATTAGGGCAATCTGGAGAGTTTAATCCATCTAGTATATTTCCTCCAGAGAATGCTTGACCCGGGGATCCACAGCAATCTGGAGGACATGCTGCCTTTATTGTATCTCCGCCAGAATTTTTTATACCACCGTTTGCATCTAGATTTACTGAAATACCACTGGATGTTGATCCACCTGTTCCGTTTCCATTGTCCGCTGATCCAAAACAATCTATTGATTCAGCTCTTGCTTGTAAAACTTCGGGAGAATTTTGTTGGTCCAATTCTTGAATTTTTTGAGCTATCATCAATAAAAGATCCTCAATATACCCAACATTTTTATCTGCTTTATCTGATACATCTTTTAATAACTTACTGTTATCCGAAGCTGAACTCATGTTTACCGTGAAATAATAATCAGCAAGTGAATCAACAAATTTGTCGGATAAAACTTTTATTGATTTTATTTTATCTTCAACTATTTTCTTTCTAGCAGTATACTTAACATCAAAAGATTTTTTAAAATTTCCCCAAAAATCATAAAAAGATTGATTAGGCTCTCCTTCGCTGTTTGTACTTTGAGGTTTAATATCAGAAGATTTTCTTGCATTATTATCACCTCTTTCTTCTTCGGTAAAAAATAACCAAGGACTAGCAGATATCTCTAAAAGAGTAGAATAAAGAAATCCATGATTTTTTTCTATATCTTTTATAATAGCATCTTTAGATTTATTAGATCCTTCTATATCCTGAATAAAGTTATAAAAAGGAACGTCAAGTTTAGGATTATCGTCTTTAAAAATAATAAAGTCCTCGTATGATTTAAGAAAGGACGAATTACCTGATCCTAAGATACCTTTACTTGAAAATTCCATCCCTAACTGTAATTGTGTGATATCTACCCTTTCATAATTAGTTGATAAAAGATCTGAAGTAGCTTCAGGTTTAACTGTTTCGTAGGGTATTTCTTTTTTAAGTCCGTGGGGAAAAGACAGATTAAATTTAATACCAACATATCCTTTTTTACCAGGTGTTGATTGTTTTTTAGTATCTTTAAATCTACCAGAAAAATTCTTAACCTCGTCTAGGAATTTATTAGCATCAGCCGTTGCTAGAACTAAACCAAGAATTAACTTTAATGGATTTCCTTTCTTTCCAGATTTTGCTTTTGCCTCAAATGCTTTAGAAAGACCGTTATAATAATTTTTAATTATTTTATAGTGATAAAGAATTTCTTCCAGATCTTTTTCTGCCTTTTCGTATCTAGATCTAAGCTCGTTATTTTCTCTTATATCTTTAAAAATATCTTTAGCTTGGCTAAGACATTTGTTTATTTTTTCGCCGACGTCCTCAATTCCGCCTTCTGGTAAGACCTCCGGTATTGCAGATTCGTTCTCTGGAAGACAAATTTCTTCTATGAAAGATTTTAAATCATCCTTTGTAAATAGGGGTTCTCCTGTTTCAGGATTAATAGGAAAATCAGGCTCACAAAAAACCTGATCTACTATATCAGATACATCAAAAGCATTATTTAAATTTCTTTCTGAAGATTCCCTCTCTAAAATATTATCTAGAAGAGATGCAAGATTTTCAGGATCTATATTATTAGCCCCAAATCCAGAATCTGAACCAGCTTCCGATCCTGTTCCTGCACCAAAGTCTCCATTGTTAGAAGTTGCTGGCCCTGCGCCAGATCCATATTTGTTATAAATATCATCAGAGCATTTCTTTGCTTTTCCTTTTTTACCTTTCTTTTTTAGCTGATCCCTTATAAATTGAATAGACATTTTTTTTGGAGCAACGTGAAAAAACAGGGGAACTCCCTTGTGTGTTATAACATGTATTTCAAATACAAACGGACCTATTTTAAATTTCCTAATTTTTTTATTAGATCCTGTAAATTTTATTCCAAGTAAATCAAGATCTAAACTGTCAGATACCATTTCTTTAGCACTTAATAGTCTATCAGATAAATCGTTATCATCCATGAATTTATCAAAATGCCTATTTCTTAAAAAATCAGGTCTTTCTGTTATTCTGTCTAAATAGTTTTGCTTTCTTAATATCTCCCAAAAAATTCTATTAGCAAGCTCCTCTCCTTCATATGCACAGATAAGATCATTAATCTCGTCGTCTGTTAATATCATAGGAACAGGATCTATTGATTTTTCAAGCTCCTCGGCATTGCTAATTATTTCCTCATCACTAGGAAGGTCATCGGTAAATCCACCAAATTCATTCAGAACATCCTCAGGTTTAAGCTCCCCGCTGGAGATTCTATCACTTATATCTTGAAGTTTATTAAAATTAAAATCCATTTATCTTAATTAGACTTTGTTACTTTAACCACATCAGAAGTTGAAAGTTGTTCATAGCTTTCAGCTAGACTTGTCATTGTACCTGGGGTTGATGGTAGTTTAGCATCTACTGCAGCTGCAAGTTGTTTTAAAAACATCCACAGGGGTTCTGCAAGAATTGCAGAGTATACCGGAGCATGTCCTAGTTTCGTTGTTTTTCCATCTACCCATACTTCGTTGCTACTTTGTTTAATTCTAGTTGTAGCAGTACTTTCAATTTCAGAATTAGCAAATTCAGTTATTTTTCCTCCTCTAAATTCAAGGGTTGATGTTTGTCCTGCGTGTGTTATTGTTATAGAATTGTCATTGGATATGACAACTGTTGATTCTTTTAAATCTATAACCAATCCTTTCGCAACAGTGTAATAGATTTTTAGTTTTTCTATTCCGTCGTATATTAAAGAATGCGCACCTTCATAGGATGCGCTTATTTCTGTTATTAAATCTTTAGAAAGTTCCTGTACTGCTTTGTATTCGGGTGAATAATAATTCCCGTTATTGAATTGAACATGGACTATACAACCAAGCTTTGGTATACTAACTCTTCCCGATCCCCCGCCGTCACCAAACGAAATATCAAATCTTTGAAAAGCCCAGGGTAAATCCTCGTCCTTAACATCGTCAAAAATACCAAAAACCCTAACCTTACATCTTGCTCTGAATTCTGGATCTTTGTTATCCACAACAACACCCAGAAAGTGCTGAGCCCTTTCTATATTAGATTCTTGTAAATTATTTTGTAAAGACATACAAACAGGATTTTCTCTTATCTATCCTTGTTTTTAAGATCCCTTTTTATAGGCATTATCTTTAATAGCAGGATATGATCTTTTTGGTAATCCAAGGTCTTTCCCTGGGCTTTCTTTATAGATGTCTTGATTGGAAAGATTTTCTGGATTTGTTTGACCAATAGAATATACCGTTTCTTTAATAGCACCATATTCTATTCCGGTATTTGGATAAACATCATCCTTTAGATCTTCAGCTATTTTTTGATCTGGCGCGTAAACTTTTTCTTCTATAGATGTATATTTGATGTCGTTATTTGGATATACATCATCTTTAATGGATGTGTATTTTCTATCAGGAACACCAAGATCATTTCCTGGTGACTGAGAATATAGATCATCTTTAGTCGTATTATAGATTCTTTTAGGTAATCCTAAATCTTCGCCTGGTGTTTTAGAATAGACATCTTCTTTTATGGTAGGGTATATCCTATCAGGAACACCAAGATCGTTATTATCAGTATCCCCTCCAACATGTCTGTATTCATCGTCTTTTACATTTGGATAAACCCTAGAGGGTAATCCAAGATCTTTTCCAGGACTATTTAAATAAACATCATCAGAGGCTGTTGATCCTGAAATTCCGGGTGATACCGGCTTCGGAAAAACATTTCCTTGTGCAGATCCTATAGAATTATTAGGATTATTATTTGGGTAAACATCGTCCTTTACTGTTGGATATTGTCTTTCATTAGGACCTCCTAGTCCTCTTGATTGCGGCCTATAATCTCCAAGTGGATCTTTCATTTCTTTAATACCACTAACAAGATCCTGAACAGAATTTAGGGATCTAACGGCATCGCTTAATCTAAACCCATAGGCATTTCCTAGTAACTGTTTAGTAACTATCGGTGATACCTGTTGTTGGACAACGGAAGCAACAGAGTTTGTTATAAAATTGCTTGCTAGCTTTTTAAATACATTTAGATTATTGTTTATTCTACCAGCTTCTAACATATGTGATCCTACTAAATTCCAGCTATCCTGAATCAATATAGGAGAAAATGTAGACTCGTTTTTTATAAGATCCGAAAGAATGTTATATTGAAGCTTATATTCTTTTGCTGCCCCGACGTGTACTTTAAAAGTGTTTTTAACAGCTGTTGCTCCTGATCCAACCGAATTGTTTAGTGTTGTAAAAGGATATGATTGATCAAAATTAAATTCACATAAATCCAATTGATAAATTAAGATATAAGGTTCCATTCTTTCAAACGATTTTACAAAAGATTCAAGATCTGTTTTAGCGTTTGTTTGTTCTGGAGATGCAGTTTTTAATATACCAGCAGATTGTGCAATATCTCTAATAGAATCAAATGCACCCCTAACTCCTGGAAGATTAAATGGATTTAAGACATCAGCAAGATTTTTTTGAAGATCAATCTGCCTAATCTCTGTAACAATAATATACATTCTAAACTTACGAAGGTTATCAGGAAGTAATTGTCTATGATACTGATAATCATATGTTGCTTTTCTGTATAACTCAGCCATGGCATTAATTCTAAGATCTATAGAATCCATACATTCAAAAGTTAATGTACCAGATCTTTGTTCCCTTCCTTTAGCTCCGTCTATTTGTCTTTGCTGATCTACAGTAAGTATTTTATCTAATCCAGAAATTGATTGAATAAACCAAGGACTTTTTTCATTTATACTAGTAAGTAAATTTCTAAAAGATGATAATGCAGCAGCTCTGTGGGAAATACCAGATTGAAACCTGTCAGAATCTCCTCCCGTTATGACCTTTCCTGTATTGTCTACACTACCACCATATTCACCATTTTCACTAGCACTTCTTCTTTCTCTTAAAAACCCTTCGGCAGTCATATAATGCATAGCTTCCGTGTAGTTAGGATATTCCCCTATCATCATCTTCTGTCTGGAAAGATGGAAGAAATCGGTAGGACCATCGCTCTTCATTGTTTTTCCGTCGCCAAATTTTCCTTTTGAAAGTAACGGGCTAACAGGAAGGAAGGTTGAAGGATCAACTAGACCGCCATATCCAAAATCAAACATAATTCTAAAACCGGTGTATGTGGGATCTTCTTTTTGCCCGGATGAAGTAGATTTTAATCCTTTTAAAAAAGCGGTTCTTTGCTTATCCACACCTTTATTCAATATCTGATTTGGATCAGTTATACTGCTAAAATTGTCTTTAAGCTCGTTTAAAAAATTTGCCATCTCTTATTTAGTTACTGCTGGTTCAGGATCCGATCCTCTACCATCATTAATTAACCATTCTCTTTTTCCAAGCAGGAATGATTGCTTGATTTTACCATCTATATACTCAACATAGGATCCCATGATCATATAAACTCCGCTTAAAAACTTATTGTCTACTTTTTTGCCTATCTCGTGCTGTTCGCTATCTATAGGAGGTTGTTTACTACTCTCCTGTGAATTTACTCTAGCTTGGGTTGACCCTGCATGAACTATTCTTGTAGGAACTGTTTGACCCCTATAGACCCAGGGAACAAAAGAATGCATCTGAGCTTCGAGATAAACCTTAAAGTTTTCATACTTATTTAATTTGTTCTGAATCATTGCTTGTTGAAGATTTTTATGCTGATTTTCACCATATTGTGTTCCAACCCATGTTTTTTTAGTCTCTTTTTTGTAAACGTCTTCGTTTACCCTGCCCTTAAATAGTATGCTACTATAATCTAGGTTTTTCTGAGTCACATATTCAACCTTATACTTTACAAATTTATTAAGGGGTTTATCACTAACTAATTTAGTATCGTAAAATTGAAGATCTCTAGAATATCCAAAATTATTTGCTATAAATCCTGATGAATTTTTAACAGAATATGCATTTATGAAAAATGGGTATTTTTTATAAAAAAAATCGTTGGTGAAAAATAGGGGAAGTTTTACTTCAGCAGGTTTAACATTTCCATCTAAACCACTTGATAGATCGTTCTCTGTTCCTATTGCCTGCAGGACTCTCGTATCATCCTTGCTTTTTTCAAGTAATTGTTTTTTTAAATTAACGAAATTTAAAACATAGTACTGATCAATCCACCAATCAAAAAAATCTTCTTCACCTTTCCATGATGATTCACAGACATCATTTATAAATTTATAAAGTGTTTTAGAAGGACAAAGCCAATTCATCTTGTCGTCTGTGTTTTTTTCGTTTGAAGCAAACCCTAGACCTAGGTCCTTTGCAATCTGTCTTAATACTTCAAATGCTGTCTTATCCTTGAAAGATTTTGATACGTGCTGAAATATTCCAGGTATTCTCATCTGGGATTTAATAGTAAAGGAAGCATTTTTTCCATTAGCTCTGTTCTCTTCACCCATGTATTTTTCTTCCAGCATTGTGAATTGACTTAAAACCTCTGTGACTAATAAATCAATTCTAATAGGCTTGTAAAGTTCTGAAGTAGATCTGATATACAAAGAAACTAAATCACCATCTTTTGGATACGAAGTATATAAGAATGATTCATCCTGAGGCGTAAATCTGAATATTAATTGGGGGATTTTGTCTGTTAAATCCAGTCTAAAAAAACTAAGATCCCTAACAAGATAATTATTGATCATAATCATAGGAATTCCAAATCCTGTTTCGGTTTCGGTTTTACTTCCTACTCTTTCTACCTTCTGCTTATCCTTATGATTAATCTCATCTATAATAGAAAGCTCGTCAAGAACTATTGTCTCTTTATCTAGCTGAAGAATTGTTTTTTTGCTGTCTATCATGATTCAAAAATTTGTCTCTGAGCAAATCTTGATTTAATTGTTGCTAGTGATTTATTCTGTTGAATTCTGGTTCTACATACACCTATATCGGATCCAAATATCAATTTACCATCTTCAACTCTGAATTGCTCAGCTCCGTCTTGGGTAACATTAGGAGGAAGAGGAAATTGGGTTGCAGCCTCACTTATATTAACTGCATTTAGATATTCTTTTCTTGTTTCAGATACTTTAGATATTCTATCTTGTATTTGTTTTCTGAAAGATTTTCTAATGTCTTGAGGTTCTTCTGCCTGAGGTCTTCTACCTAATTTATTAATGGTCTCAGTATCTGGAACAAATAAGAATTCATTAGAATTTAAAGAGAATGGATTTCCTATTGAGTTTAGTTTTAATAAAGTTCCCATTCTATTATGACTTCCACAAAGCATATGTGCAGCAAGGTCTGGTCTCATTACCATCTCTTCGTTGGTAAAAATAAATTTGGAAAAACCAGGAACAACGTCGGGGTCTATAGATCTAGCAGTTATGTCCATAATAGTCTGGCCATTAATTATAACTTCTGGTTTATTTTCTAAGATGTCTATATCAATCATATTCTATTTTTATAATCCTAATTCCTGACCATAATTCCCTGCAAAACCAAAAGCAACGTTTCTAGCATTATTACTTTGTAAATTACCCTGAATATCAATGCCTGTTGATGCACCAACCTGAGCATTCTTAGATGCATCGGAGATTGGAAACTTACCAAGATAAAGTCTCCCGTTACCTCTATTAAACATGCTTTCAAAGTCACCCCTGTGTTTTGTTCTTGCTGCTCTCATAGAAAATACTGCTGTCATTTCCGTTGGAAAATCATCAGGGCCTAAAGTGTTGTTGAAATTTATCTTAACCTTCTCACAAATTAAATTTCCCATCATTGCTATAGGATTTAGCGGATTCCCCACAACAACGTGCCATTCACCCGTTGGATAACCGGAAAGCATAATAGGCTCATAATATAAATTATTAAGCAAATCACTGGTTAACATAACCGTAAGTGTTTTATATAATTGGCCATTCTTAGATAAAGGCTTACCATTACTTAAACCTGTAAGTTCTGTTTGAGCTTTTGAAAGTTGACCTTCTAATCCTTTTATTTTCTTCTTCACTTCCTCCCCAAATTTCATTTTCATCATATCATTTAAAAACTCCACTGGATTTGTTAAGTGTTTAACATACCCTTTTGATCCTCCCGGAAATCCTATTCCTTGCCGATTTGAATTGACTAAAAGCTGAGGTGCTAAAAATTTACCATAGTCACTACCTATTGCTAATAAGTTAGCAAAAAGATCAATGAACATCATTCTACTGTTTACCTCACCAACACTGGTTAAACTATACGTAAATTTCAAACTGAAGGTTTGTTCACCCCCAGTAAATCCGACTCCTCTGACATACATGCTATTAACAGTGTTAACGTCAACAAATATTCTTTGGCTTAAAGGGCCATCCCCTGTTGTTAATTTTTCTAAAAGTGTTCTTCTTATTTTAAGTTCTGCATTATCGGGATCCGTTACTACACCAATCCCATTACTTATATTCTCAGTTGTTTTGAAAGCCTCAGCACCTATTATTGATTCAATATATTTTCCATAAGTACTGGATAAAAACCCTTTGTCATTACCCTCTGCCCCTAATTTGGTTTTTTGGCCCTTTGGCTCCCATTTTAATCCGGTTTCAACATTTAATATAGAATCTAGGGTGTTTCCTGTATCTCCGCCAAAGTAAGTAACAGCCTGAGCAATAGGAAGAGCTGTACCATCTTTGATCATCTGAGCAGTATTAAGACCATCTCTAGGGACAAAATTTCCTTTTATAGTATCACCTTCTTGCGATGCTTCAATTCTAGGTGCAGTAGTAGGCACTCTTAGATTGTCCATAACTGGTGTTGGAAATCTTCTTAGTGTTATCATTCTATTATTAGGAATAACACCGTAATACTTACAAAAAATGAAGTCTTTCACATTATATGGCTGTGAGACGTACGGACTGTTAGGCTTTAAATACGCTCCACTAGAGGTAGTTGTTCCAATTATAGCTTGAGCAGTTGGGTTTCTACTTACTTCGGGGGTTACCCTCTGATTGTTAGCATACGTTTCGGATTTAATATAGCTCATTTTTCCTCCCCCGCCTTCACTAGCTTTTAAATCCCCTATAACATGATAATTAAATAATCCTAATCTTCCATCCTCTGATGATTGAGCCTCGTAGAATAGAGAGGACGGTAACCTAGTAACTGCATCGCTTTGATTTTCAAAAACACCATATTCCCTATCAGAGTTAAAACCATAAACGTTCTTCTTGGTAGCTTCTGATCTATCCACAAGGTCCTCTTTAAAACTACCTGTACTTGAAACA
>Ga0114974_10002745_pt1 | contig 13536 bp, 16 predicted proteins | sample S_130206_EF_Meta_FD_87318 | JGI IMG/M metagenome (GOLD analysis project Ga0114974, IMG submission 87318) | Freshwater microbial communities from Lake Simoncouche, Canada to study carbon cycling - S_130206_EF_MetaG | ecosystem: Environmental > Aquatic > Freshwater > Lake | place: Lake...
ATATTATCCATTAAATTTAAAAAATTATTTACATTAGAATAATGAGTCCCCCAATTATTTTTTTTATTTAAATCACTTAACCTTTTAAACCGTTCATCATAAATGGTTATAACATATTCTTTACTTAAAGCTTTATAGTGTAAAATTTTAATTTCATCACTTGGGGACAAAACAGTATGATTCGAATCAAAAGAATGTGCCCCTACACCAAAATTCATATCTATACTTGGACTGAATAGACTATTTTTAGATAACATTGGCATTTTATCTGAGCCAATTTTAACTTTGTTTGGTAATAATTCTCCATCGTATTCAGGGAATGTTTCACAAACCATCTCGTGACCACTTGTTTGTACCACAGTAATACCACGTTCTTTATATTCTTTAAGTTTCTCAATTAAATTTGGGTGATATATAAATTCATCACAATCGGCAGTTATTACCCAATCAACATCAGAATTTCTACTATGTTTTCGGTATTCCTCAGATTTTATTTTTACATAATTGAGTTCATTAATTTCATTTCCACTATCCCATTTTATAACCTCAACCTTAATATAGTTTTTATAAATTTCATCTGAAGAATCAGTTGAATAATTATCGTAGACAAATATTTTTTCGCAGAATGTTGAATAATAATCTAATGTAAATGGTAATAACTTTTCTTCATTGTATGATATGATATATGCATGTATTTTCATTTTATAGGATTAAATTAAAATTTTTATTAACAAATTCAGATATTCCATCAAAGTTATTTTCTCTCGGTCTTCTAGGGTATATATTAACTTTACTAGCATTTAAATTTAAAATTTCTAATAAAAACAAATTTGAAGTGGATACTGTGTGAATTTCGGATGCATTTTCTATAATTTTTGCCCAATCAAATAAAGTAAAACCATCTAATATATCCATGTTAATTCTTTGGAAAGTAGAATCGGTTTCAATTGGCACATTTCCATCACTCCATTTATTATTAATTAATATGAATTTTTCATCTTTAACTAATAAGTCAAAGAGTTCATTTTCTTTTTTTAAATTTCTTTCCCATTTGAATGTTTTCCACATATCGTCTGGTAATCCTAACATCCTATATTTATCCAACATTGTATGATATTGGTCAGAATAATCGTGGGGTTGTAATTTTCTAACAATTGGATTGGCGAATCTTAAAGGTACAAAATATTCGTTATCTCCTATCAACCCTAAATGTAGTGATTCATAGTTCATATTATGACTTGATTTAGGGATAAAATTTATATATTTGATGTAATCTGTCAACCACATAAATTCATCATTTATTGGCCAAAAAATTTCATTTTTACCATCATCATAAAAGTGTCTTGCTATAGGTTCACAAAATAATATATCTCCTAAACCTTGGAATTGATTAAATATGTATCTCATTTTTCTGCTACGGTCATAAAAGAATTATTTAAATCCACACCACTTTGAAAGATGTTCTTCATATTTTTTTGTGAAAAATAATCAGATATTATTTTTGGAGTAAAAATGTTTAAATGTTTTCGGTTATTCCACGGTCTCCAATATTCTTGTGAATAATCAGGAAGATATAAAAAAATAACTCCACCAACTTTTATGGAATCGTACCAATAGTCTAAAACTGAAACCCAATCATTTAAGTGCTCTAAACAATGACTTGAAAAAATATAATCAACATCACCATTTGGTAAATTAGTTGCGTTATATTTTTTGTTAATTACTGGGTCAATTGGGATTGACCCAGGGAAAGACCATTCAATTCTGTTACATCCAATATCGTATCCAATTCCATCACAAAAATATTTTGCGTAAGGTATTGCAAATTGGGCTGCATTTCCATTCGATTGAAAATTAGGATAGTTTTTATCTTTAAACGTTATTAAATCCATTAATTTTTATTTTTTAATTGTGAACAAATAAGATTTTATCAATTTTTACTATAGACGGGTTTGTTTTAAGTATATCGTTAAAATAATCCCAATCTGCAGCATATCCAACAGTATTAAATCCAACATATTTCGCAATATTAGTTTTAACAACAACACAACCCATATCAATATTTGATACTGATAAAATACAATTCATATGTCCATATGACGATTTATTGTGATTTGATATATTTTCATGTGAATGAACACAATCAAAATATATTAAATCTTTATTTTTATTTAATACTTCATTAACCATATTCGGTGTGTAATAATTATCACCATTGGTTATTAGAACATATTCATTAGTCACTAAATTTTCTAACGCCCATTTTCTTAATATATGACCGTAATTCATAGTCCTTTCAGGATACTCAACAAAAATTACATTATCATTCAAATATCCATTTGTTTTTAAATCTAAATGTAATTCTTCATTTTTACCATCGTGAATTAAAAAAAGTCTCCAATTATTATTAGTTTGTGATTTTATTGAATTGATAAAACATTTTAATATGTCGGTTTGACCATACGTAACTGCAATAATATCTAAAATAGGACTACTCATTGGTTATGAATATTTTATTTGGTTTTATGTTAGAAAAATCCGTATTTATTTTTAAATAATGAGGTAATCCCATTTTTAAATATGTGTATATGTCAACTACCCCGCCATGAATCATAAACGGTTTAGTTTGACCTTCAAAATGAATCATAGGTGAACTTGTAATGTAAGCAACATCAAATCCTTTTTCATATAAGTTATGAAAAAGAAAATCATCACCACAATAAGTTTTTAATTCTTCAGGTATTGTAGTAAATAACTCTCTCCTTATACTAAAATCCCAACCTTGCATATATTTTTTTGGTTCAACAATTTTATATTCAGTAATTTCTTTTTTAGTGGTATAATCATTATGATTTGTTGAGTGTACTGTGATACCAACATTTAACTCATTTTCAAAAACGTGTATAATGTCTGAAATAAAATTATCATAAATTAATACATCGTTATTTAAAAAACATAAAATGTCGTCACTATGGTTTTTATAAAACCAATTCCAAACTGAGTTTACAGGGTCATTAGTTTTATTTTTTATAACATCAATACCTTTATCTGTAAAATAATTTAACATTTCTTCAGTACCAATTTCATTAGAATTTTGGTCAAATAATGTTATTTTAAAATCATTAAATTTTTGATTAAGTAATAAGTTAATACAATTTTTTGTATAATCTCGATTGTTTAAATTTATTACTAAAACTCTTAGTTTCATATTTTAATTATAAGTTAATTTTGTATCCTTGGGGATTAGCTCCTGATTTAAAGAATTTTAATCTGTTATTGTAAGATTCACTCATTTGTTGTAATTTATTTGCGATTGCGTCAATCTCAATTACATGTAAAGTATAACCTTCGTTCAATAAATCAACACACAATTGGAATTGTTGTGACTCTTCTAGTATATCGGTACCTTTTTTATAGGTAATATAATCCATAACAAATGGAACCGACTTATCAGGATTTTTTTGTATGAAGTAGTTTTTAACAAAATTTGCATGTTCTTTGTTAAAGTTGTCTACCGTCAATGGTAGATTTAATTCCATACCAAGATTATTTGCAAAATGACCTAAAGCTCTGTTGTCTCGTGGTAAACAAGGTCCACCAAAACCAAAACCATATTTCAAGTATTTTTTACCAACCCTTGAATCACCCCCAATCGCACTTAATACCATATCAATTTCATTTTGAACACCAGCCTTAATCATAATATCTCCCATCATGTTCGCATAACTTATCTTTGTTGTTAAGAAACAGTTAATACCAATTTTGGTTATTTCTGCGGCCTTTGGTGACATTACGTAAGCATTAACAGGTGTTGTTTGAATCTTATTATAAATTTCAATTAATTGATTTGATAACTCGGTATATTCAGTTCCAATTAAAACAATGTCTGATTGTTCAAGACCTTTTACAATTTCACCTTGAGCAATAAATTCAGGGTTGTATGCAACCTGGATATTAAACATGTTTAATCTTGTTTGGATTTGTTCTACATCACCAGGATTAGTTGTACATCCGACAATGAATTTCTTTTCATATAGAGGAATGTTTAATGAAGATGCGGTATAAAAGTCCGAAACAACTTCAAATACTCTTGTTGTGTCGTAATTACCATCTAATGTTGATGGGGTTGCAACGAATGTAAAAATAACATCAGAGTTTTCAATAACATCAATATTTTTAGTTGTTGCACTAAAATTTTTTGAATCCAACAACATTGATTGGATTAATGGTTCGTTTGATAAACAAATTTTTTGGTTTAAGTTAAAGACATAATCTTCTTTAACATCAGACACAATTACTTCGTATCCATTTTTTTCACATAATAGAGCAAAGGTTAATCCTAATCTACCTGCTCCGATAATTCCTATTTTCATATTATTTCGTTTTCTTTTAAATTAAATATTGGTATTGAAACCATTTTATGTTTGTTTTTCTCATTAAAGTTTTGGTACGTTTGGAGAACTTTAAATTCTTTTTCAGTGTATGATAATTTATCAATACCATATTCCATAACCCATTCTAACTCTTCATAAGTAGCACCAATTTGAGATTCATCATTTCTATCATCATCCCATAAACCATCTGTTGGTGCTGAGTCAATAATTTCTTGAGGAACTCCCAAATAACGACCAAGTTCTCTAACTTCGGTTTTATATAAATCTGCAATTGGAGAAATATCCACACCACCATCACCATACTTGGTAAAAAACCCAACACCAAAATCCTCAACTTTATTTCCTGTTCCGACAACAATACCATTTGTAACTGTTGCTATGTGGTATAATGTCATCATTCTTAATCTTGACTTACTATTTGCATTAGCCAATTCAGATTTAAATGTTTGAGACATAAGGGTTTCAAAAGATTTAAATGTTTCACTTAATTCAATTTCAACCGTCTTAACATTTAATTTTGATAAAAACTCTAATTGAAGATTTGATAATCTTGTGTTATTAAAGTTTGAATTCAACGGCATTCCAACGGCAATTGTTGGGATTCCTGTTTTCGCACATAAAGTAGAGACAACTGCGGAATCAATTCCACCTGAAACACCAACAATTAATGACTTAATATTATGTTGTTTAACATAAGTTTTAATCCAAGTTTGTATTTCAAGTGATAAATTTGAGTAATCAATAATTCTATTCATTATAATAATTTTAAATATTCATCTTTTATTTTTTGAGCGACTTTTAAAGTGTGATATTTTTCAATATCTGCAGGAGGGTTGAATTTTTCTTTAGATAAAATAAATCCACCAGAATCTACTTTATAAATCCAACTTGGTTTTCCACACATCCAACCTTCAATAGTTGTTCTACCTAATTGAATACCGGCAGTTTCATAGGATTTTAAAATGTAATTTTCAATATTCCATGTTGCCGAAAAATGTTTTACATGGGATTCAAATAAAATATTCTCCAAATAATTTCCGTTGTTTTCCCCAACTAACCACAACTCTTTTCCTATTTCTCGAGTATATTCAATTAAATCTAAAATTGTTTCTTTTCTCAAATAATCTATAGTTCCTACAAATAACACATAATTTTCTGATGGTACGTCTTTTGGTTGGAATTTTTCATTATCAACAGGATTGTAAATTACCTCAATCATTTCCTCAGGTACTTCAAAATTATTTATAAGATGTTCTTTAATCTCAGGTCGAATTGCAATAAACTTTTTGATTGATTTATCCATAACAGGATTTTCAAGTTCTTTCGACATTACTTCTGAATGGATTGTACAAATCTTATCTAACTCAGGATACATGTTCAAAATTCGTTCTGCAACAGGTTTGTGTTGAATGTGAACAATATCATAATCTACTTCAGATATACGATATAATGCGTTTGGTGTAGATGGTGTAAAACCTTCAGGTGTGTTCATACCCCATTGCCCATCACCAAGTTTGAAACCTGGGGCATTTTCAAATGAAACGCATTTGATACCCAATTTTTTTGCCATATCAGTTAATGGACCACCAATTTGAGATAAGACCGTAACACTACAATTTAATTTAACTAAACTTTTTGCGAGTTCATAAACATAAAGTTCTGAGCCAGTAAATCCTCTGAAAAATAAACAAGATATTAAAACTTTTAATTTTCTTGTTGGGTCAAAAGGTACTTTAGATGGTAAATTTTCACTATATTTTTGTACGAACAATTCTCTGTTTTGTTCCCATTGTTCATTTGTTTGACCAATAGATTTGTGGGTAATTCTAACATTAGTTATAACACCAACTTTAACATTCTCTAAATGATTTCTGAAACAAAATGCGATGTCATAAAAGTGGAATCCTTTGAATTCTTCATCAAAAGAATGTTTGATTCTTGATTTACTTAATGCAATAAAAAGACCGTCAACTATAACAGATTGTCTAATTGATTTGTTAAAATCTTCAGAGTATTTTGATGTCCATTTTTTTCCACCACTTTCATGATTAACAATACCAATCATGTTTTTTCTACGATTTGTTTCCCACCATCTACCTGTTTCAGGCATATTTGTGGTGCCGGCAACACCTATAATACCATAATCGGTATTTTCAAAGTGAGTTTTTAATTTGTAAAACCAACTTGTTGTATCAAAGTAAATGTCGTCATGACACAATACAACTATGTCAGTTTTCGCCTCTTCAAGTATTTCATTATAAACTTGAGAAAGGGATTTCTCCCCATTATTAATTTTTTCAATTACCTCAATTTTTTTGTTCCCTGAACTTTTTTTCAAGTATTCAATAAATTTTGGGTTATGTTCTCTTGTTGAATATCCTACTGTTATCATGTTAAAAATTTTAATTTATGCCTGTACTTCCAAATCCGTTATTTCCTCTGTCCTTGTCCTCAACTTGACCAACTTGTTCAAACACAACAAATTTACCTTGTACTACAGGACACAAAACACCTTGACCAACTTTCATTCCTTTTGGAATTGTAACTGTGGTATTGTTAGTGTTAAACACAATAACCTGTATTTCACCTGTATATCCTTGGTCTACTGTTCCTGGTGTATTAAGAACGGTTAAACCTTGTTTAATTGCTAAACCACTCTTAGGTCTTACTTGTATTTCATAACCTTCTTCAAACGAAACCTTTAATCCTGTTGGAACTAAAGCCCTACCAAACGGACCAATAATTACCTCTTCAGTTGCGTGTAAATCAAACCCCGAATCAGAAGGGTATGCATATTTTGGAAAAACAGAATCTTCATTTATTAACTCAACTTTCACTACTTTGGTTTGAGCCATTTTAGTAATTTCTTTTTCCATCTCCTCAAAAGAAAGACCCAGTATATCTTCCAATTCTTTTTGGTAATCTTCATCTGCGTTTACCCCCGCATCCATCTGAATTTTTTCAAACTGTTTTGAAATTTCTTCTCTAATTTTTGGGTCAACATGACCAAGTTGTTCAAAATTTATCATTTTAATTCATTTAATTTTTTAATTACTTCAATTAATACTGTAACATCTTTTTCACAGTACTTCACAATACCTTCAATATCTTTTTTAACCCAAAAAGCTTCATGAACTTTGTTACCTGTCACTTCCATAGTTTTTGAGGACTCAACCCCTAAACAAACACACATAAGTTCTAATGACGCAATTGAGCCATATCCACCATATTGCCACACTTCTTTAGTGTCAAGTGCTTTAATTTCCCATGGTTTAGTATCATGTCCTGGTAATATCTTTGGTGGCATAATACCATTCATAATCATTCTTTTTGCCATCATTGGAATATCAAATCCTTTTACATTGTGACCACATAAATGGAAACCAAGTTCACCTACTCTGTATAAAAGTTTTTGAACTTCTTGTAATAGTTTCTTTTCGTCGGGGTCACTGAATGATTGCATTTTAACATTACCATTTTCCGTTACGAAAGCAACACTAACACAGGCAATTCTTGCAAATTCGGGAACTAATGCTGCTCTGTTAACGAACATATTTTCTACAGGTTTGTCCGCATCTTCAGGAAATCTTTTTTGAAACCAATCTAGGTAGTTTTGGAATTGAAATGCCAATTCAGGTCTATTTTTTTCTAAAGAATCCCAATCAGGTTGGATACCTACAGTTTCAATATCTAAAAATAATAATTTTGTTATTGGTATGTTTATCATATTTTTATTTTTTTTTTACTTAACGATACTTGAATAAAATTCCGCTCTGTCTTTTGTTACATTATTTAAATCGTATTTGTCTTTTACTGTTTCATACAATCTTTCACCCATATCTTTAGCCATATTCGGATTCTTGATTAATTTTTCAATGTATTTTGACCAATCAGAGTGATTTCTATTCTCATCAACTAACATGGCATTTCCATCAACAAACTCACCATTCTTTAAACAATGTTTCAAATCTATAGTATATGGACCAACATTAGAAGCAATAATTGCTTTTTTATAAAAACCAGCTTCAATAACTTTTAATTGTGACTTAACCCTATTGAAAAGGTGATTTTTAATCGGAGCCAAAGATACATCAAATTTTGAATAATTTTTAGCATAAGATGTTACAGGTTTTGTCCACACCCTCAAGTATGGCTCATTCATTTCGTTAGGATATGATTCTTGATTGTAATTTAATAAGAATTTTTTATAATCATCAGAAACCGTTGTTAAGTTTTGTGTAAATATTTTTTCATATTCCGCCCAAACAGTTTCATGTGGTAAAATGTCTCTTTTCTTGTGTTCTCCTGTTTGTTGGTTAATTTCGGTCATAGTTCCTCTTGTATCAAATCCACATAAAACAAATTGTAATTTGTCTTTATATTGACTTAATCTACCTAAATTTAATAATTGTAGGTCATGTAAATGTGACGAACCACCTAACCATCCAACTCTTAATCTATCAGATTCAAGTGTGGGTTCTTTAAATTGGGGTTCGTTTGGATTGATTGCATTTGGAAAAATAACAACATTCTTATTGTGTTTACGAATCTCGTCCGCGAATAATTCGGTTGTTGTTGTAATATACTTCGAAACTCTAAGATTTGCAACAATTTTTTCATTAATCTTATTAACTCGAATAATGTCGTGAATAGGGTGTTCTTTACCCGGCATCCAATAATCATCAATATCGCAAATAGTTATGATTCCAAGGTCGTTTAATTTTTGAATTAACGTATGTGCTCTTTCAAAATCATGTCCAATACTTCTATGAAATACGACAATTTGATATTCTTTCCAAAAGTTCATATCATCATATGATGGTTCATAAACTATATCAACATGGAATTCATTTCCGTATAAATTTTGTAGGAATACGTGAGGGTCAACAGAACGGAATTTTCCAACTCCTGTACGGTCGCTAGGTGCTATTAACACTTTGATTTTTTTATCATTTTTTAATGTTTGAATTGTTTTTTCTTGCATACTCATTTAAAATGTTTATAATTTTGTTATTAGAATATTTGAGGTCTGATTCCCAAACTATTTCCAAATTATAATCATAATTTTTAATTAATCCAACTTTATTATTATCATAATCCCATATTTCTTTTGCAAACATATTCTTTTTTTGGTTAAAATAATTTTCATCATACTTATTTGGGTTACAATGCCAGTAATCTCCAAAATATTCAATAATTAGGTTAATAGATGGTATATAAATGTCACATATTTTACTATCAACACGATATGATGGTATATAATCAACCCCTAAAGATTTTAAAAGTTCTCCAATTTCTTTTTCTTTTTTAGAAACAATATTTGATTTAATTTTACCTAATTTTCTGGTTTCTTTTAATTTATCGGATATTATTTTTCTAGCATGTTCCATTTCACCATTATCCCATTTTTTCTTTAAATTTTTAGTCGCCTTTTTTCTCCATTTAGGATTCGCCATTGGATTATCCTTCCCAACTCGTTTTCCGGTACGGTTTTTTGACATTTTATCTAAATTTTCTTTAGTGTGTTTTTTCCCATAAAATGGATTCCCTTCTCCTGTAAAAGATTCTGACATACATTTAATACAGTTATATCCATTCTTAATTTTATTAAAGTGATTTCTACAGGCAATTCCTTTATCTTTAGACTTCGTTTCTATGACACATTTACATTTTGGACATACCCTCCCAACAACATAAAAATCATCTTTAACTTTAATGTCCAATTTAGAACACCTATCTCTTTTTCTAACTAAATTGTGTTTATTTAATACTCGTAGTACTGTTGGTTTCGATAAACCAACTATTTTAACAATGTCTAAACTACTTTTCCCTTTTTTGTATTCTGAGATTATTTTTTTTTCCATTTTAATATCCATATATACTTTTTTTTATATAAGTATCCTGTTCTATCAAAAGGAACAAATTTAAGGTAAAAAAAACCCTCATTTAAGAGGGTTAATAATATTAAGATAATGTTAAGATAATTTTTTGATTTTAGTTACTTTACCTTCAAACACATGTTTACCTACTTTGAAGGTGAAAATTTCATTTGATTTTTCAGAACTTTCAGTGATTAAACCATTTTCGTGTAACGCTTCGGTGACCGCTTCGTTAATCATTTGTTTAATTAACTTATAATTAATTCCACTTGCAGGTGATTGAGATTGTTGTGTTTGTTGTTTTGGTTTTGCAGATTCAGGAATATAATTTTGATTCCCTTGCTTCATCAATCTAGATGCTTTTTCAATAAGTTCGTTGGAAATTGTTGATTGATGTTGTTGAGGTTGAGAAATTGGATTTTCAATCATTAACCTTTTAATTTCATCTGGTAATTTTGAGTTTTTAATTGCATCAACAGTTGGTACACCAACAGGTTTTGTATTTTCTCTTGGTATGTTTGAAAGATATGGTTGTTGTGTTTGTTCAGATTCTTGTAAAAATTCAGATGGGATATTGTATTTTACGTTTGGTGCGTTAAATGTTTCAGGCATATTTAATTGTTGAAGTGATGTCGGAGGTAATCCACCATTCATTGAATTTGAGCTTTTAATTCCATCCGCTTTATCCATAATTGCCTTTGATAAAGCCAATTTTTCCATTAATCTATCCATATTATGTTATATTTTCTTGTTCTGGAGTATTATCAAACTTAGCATTTATAATAACGCTAACCATGCTTTTATCTCCGTTAAAATTATAATTGGGTTTTGGTTCATTGTAAACCTCACCAGTTGGTTTGTTTGATAATATTTTATCTAATCTAAATAATCTCCATCCTGGTAATGGTTGTTCGCCTTTGTATGCGGTATGTGAAGAACCTTCACTATCCCAAGCTCTAACAACTTTATTACCACCCTTACTAACCCCTAAACAAACAGGTTCAATTGTTCGTAATCCCCTACCACCTGGCTCATCACCATCATAATAGATTACGACAACCTTTCTATTTTTAATTGCATCAACAATGCTATCTATTGATGCAATTTCACAAATTAAACCTTTTAATGTTTCTTGTAATTTCATTAAAAATTAGGGTAAGTTTTTGATTGATTAAACTTATTGATTTTTATCTCATTCTTTCTTTCAACAACATCTTCAATTGTTCCTGCTGCCGTGTTATATACATCTAAGAATGTTCCTGTACCTCTACCCAAAGAATCTCCATCTGCAACGGCATCTTTATTAACCGCAGAGTATTCATTACCGACTTTATTATAGTCGTTTTTTGGGATTAATTTTGCTCTTTCTTGGTCAGCGACTGCGGAAAGTGTGTTTGGTTCTGTTTGATTTAAATCTACAGGTGTTTGTTGTGCCATAGTTTATATTTTTGATATTAGTTCGTTTATTCTTTTTAAACTTTCGGTAACCGCCACATCATATTTGTTGGAGGTTTTCAAATGTTTTTGAGATGGTCTTACATTTGTAAAATCTTTTTTCTCGTGAGGGTCAATAAATTGATTCATCATACCAGTGTCTTTTTTATTAGTTTTGGTATTTTTGATATAATCTCTCATTTTTCTCAACTCATCGTTCACCCAATTTTTTATTTCAACACCACCATTTAAAATAAATGAAGGTTCTTTGTGATTACCTTTGAAATTATCAAAAAAGTTTTTAATCCTTTTTAATTGTTTATAGGTGATAAATTTTTGCAATTGTAGTTCTTTGTTTCTATTATAACCCTCCGTATTCTCGTTTGCATTCTTAACCATATGAAAACATTTTTTCATATGTTCCCTTTTGTCTGACGGAAACTCAATCTCTTTATCGTATAAACTTTTATTCACCTTTTTTTATCAATTTAATTAAATCATCTTTTGTATACCCATTACTTTCAATGTGTTTCAAAAGATTGGTTAAATTTTTTCTAATTAATAATGGTAATTCATCAATATTTTTTGGAACTTCTTTTTTTCCTATCTCAGAATTATTTGAATTTTTTTTATTCATTAATATATCTTCCACCATTTTAATCATTTTTTGTTTTTGGATTTCAGATAATGTTGCTCTTGTTACAAAATTTTTATCTTTATAATATTTTGATTTCTTGTCTTTTTGTCCTGTTGGGTCTTGACCTTTTTGTTTTGTTCTTTCTTTTGCCTCATCAGGATTCATACCCATCTTCTTAACTAAATATTTGTAAGTTTCAGCTCCGTCCATATCTTCAGTTTCTTCATAACCAAATGCTCCTGACATATCAATTTCTTTAACCTCTTCAACGGACTCACCATAATAAGTTCTATATCCACGAGATATTGGGTCATTTGTGATTCTTGCTGCCGCAACAGTTTGGTCCATCGTTTTGCGTGGGTGTAATTTAGGGTCAAGAATTGGAATTTTAGAGTTGGATAACGCTCCATCTAAATTTACTAATTCTTCCAAATCTTTCTTAAGACCTTTAGTTGTTTTAATTTTTTTCTCTTTGGCAACTTTCTTAAGATGTTTTTTAACTTTTTCACCTTCACTTTTTTTGAAGTGAATTACTTCGTCTTTTTTACGAGCTTCCGTTAAATTTTCTTCTACAGAAAAGTACAGGGAGTATTTGTCACCCTTGTCTCTTAATAGAAAATAGTATGGTGATGAATAAAATTCTGAATCTGTTGTAATCATCTCTTCTTTTTATCATATAAATACTAGGTCACAATGTATTTATCATAGTATTATGGCTTATCAGAATATTAACCAGTATAATTTTAGAAGATTTGGTCTAAAACCTGTCAATGAAATCACAGATTTGTGTTTAGCATCTGACGAAAAAGATTATGACCAAGAAGTTATTTTTTCACCATTATTGATTGGTGAGGATGATGGTAATAGAATGCCATTCAAATTTGACTTTAATAGTAGTGGCACCACATTATGTCAGGTTTCACCTTGTGTTTTTAGTAGTGATACGATTGTCTCTGAAAATTATTGGAACCCAACAGATACCGACCCAAATTTTTGTCCGATTGTTACTAACTTATGTGATGTTGGTTTGACAGGTATTGATAACGGATTGGTTCAGAATATGTCAGGTGAAACCATTCAAGTGACAACAGGGTTATACACAAATATTTCTGATAAATTTAGTAGATACAAGTATGATAGGAGAATGAAACTTCATCCTATTACTGGTTTTACAACAACACAAAATAGATTG
>Ga0114974_10002749_pt1 | contig 13524 bp, 8 predicted proteins | sample S_130206_EF_Meta_FD_87318 | JGI IMG/M metagenome (GOLD analysis project Ga0114974, IMG submission 87318) | Freshwater microbial communities from Lake Simoncouche, Canada to study carbon cycling - S_130206_EF_MetaG | ecosystem: Environmental > Aquatic > Freshwater > Lake | place: Lake...
GCCGCCGGATTGGATGCGCCGGCGCTGGCGGGGAAATGCAGTGGCCTTGCGCAGCGCCATGTCCCTCGGGCCTACTTTGCCAAGGGAAACTATTTCAGCCTGTCGGGCCGCTCGCCGTTCAGCCGGCTGATCTACCCTGTTCCCGAGGAGGCAGGGCTGGGTGTGCACCTGACGATCGACCTTGGGGGACAGGCCAAGTTCGGGCCGGATGTGCAGTGGGTCGAGTCCCGACACGATCTTCGGGTTGATGCGTCGCGCGGTGACGCTTTCTATGGTGAGATTCGAAAATACTGGCCGGGCCTGCCGGATGGCGCGCTGGCTCCGGCCTATGCAGGAATCCGCCCGAAGACCCACGGGCCGCATGAGCCAGCCGGCGACTTCCTGATCCAGGGGCCAACAGTGCATGGTGTCCGAGGGCTGGTCAACCTGTTCGGCATCGAGTCGCCCGGCCTCACCAGTTCCCTGGCAATCGCCCGCTATGTCGCCGCAGTCTGTCAGCGTAGTGACGGCTGACAGGTTCTGGCTGCGGCCGCTTTAGCCGAAGACCTGCTGCCTGTGCGCGCGAATAGCCTGCGCCGAGCGGTACACCAGTTCCGGCCCCTGGTAGATCAACCCGGTATAAATCTGGACCAGATCGGCACCCGCCTGAATCTTGCTGATCGCGTCTTGCGCGCTGAGGATTCCGCCGACGCCGATGATCGGGAAGTCCTTTCCCAGTGCATGGCGGAGTTGTCGCACCACCTGGTTGCTGGGCTGCAGCAGCGGCGCTCCGGAAAGACCGCCGCTCTCGGCGGCGTTTGGCATGCCGTGCACCGCGTCGCGGGCTAGCGTGGTATTGGTGGCGATCACGCCGTCCATGCCGTGGCGCAGAAGGCTGTGCGCGATGAGGCCGACCTGCGTCTCGTCCAGGTCCGGCGCAATCTTGACGAACAGCGGGACCTGGCGGCCATGCGTGCGCCGTAAGGCGGTGCGCCGCTCGTCCAGTCGGGCGAGCAGCGCGTCGAGTGCCGCGTCGCTCTGGAGTTCGCGCAAGTGGTGGGTGTTGGGGCTCGAAATGTTGACCGTCACATAGTCGGCGTGCGGATAGACAGCGTCGAGTCCGAGCAGGTAATCGTCAGCAGCCTGTGCGATCGGCGTGCTGGCATTTTTGCCGATGTTCAGGCCCAGCACGCGGCCGCTGGCGCGAAATGAAGAGCGCTGTACATTGGCGACGAAAGCGGAAAGTCCTTCGTTGTTGAAACCCAGCCGGTTGATCAGGGCCTGGGCCTGCGGCAGCCGGAACATGCGCGGCTTGGGGTTTCCCGGCTGGGCCCTGGGCGTGACGGTACCGACCTCGACGAAGCCAAAGCCCATCGCGCCCAGCGCGTCGATGCAGCGCGCGTTCTTGTCCAGGCCCGCCGCAAGGCCCACGCGGTTGGGAAAGCGAAGGCCGGCGAGTGTGACCGGATCGCTCACCAGGCGGGTGCCATAGGCCCAGGCCAGCGGTGTCCGTTGTGTTCTTGCGAGGGCCTCCAGGGTGAGGTCGTGCGCCGCCTCCGCGTCGAGGCAAAACAAAAGCGGCCGAAGCAGGGCGTAGGGGATGGCGGTCATTGGATAATTTGGCGTTGTATGTGCGATTTTCCCAAAAACACAAGGCCTTGAGCTTTTGCCCCACCTATGCTTTCACAGGACGAACTCAAGGCCATGGTTGGCCAGGCGGCGCTGCAGTACGTGGTTCCTGGCGAAGTCGTCGGAGTGGGGACCGGATCGACCGTCAACCAGTTCATCGCCGCGCTGGCCGGCATGAAGGACCGCATACCTGGCGCAGTGTCGAGTTCAAAGGCGAGCAGCGAGCGCCTGCAGGCTGTGGGAATCCGAGTCTTCGACTGCAACGAAGTCGGGCAGCTTGCAGTGTATGTCGATGGCGCCGACGAAATCGATGCCCATGGATGCATGATCAAGGGCGGCGGCGCGGCACTGACGCGCGAGAAAATCGTCGCCGCCCAGTCAGAGCGCTTTGTATGCATCGCAGACGAGTCCAAACTGGTGCGAACACTAGGCGCCTTTCCTATCCCGGTAGAGGTCATTCCGATGGCGGCGCAGCGCATCATGCGCCAGTTCGCAGCAATCGGCGGCACGGCGGTGTTGAGGCTGCGTGCGGGCCAGCCGCTGGTCACGGACAACGGCCAGATTCTGCTCGACGTGTCGGGGTTGCAGATCACCGATCCGCTGGGTTTCGAGTCGATGGTCAACCAGTGGGCCGGCGTCGTCACCGTCGGTGTGTTCGCCCGAAATCGAGCTGAGTTGTGCCTGCTGGGAACCCGTGACGGCGTGAGGATCCTGCACTGCGCCTGAAAAACGCTGGCGGGGCTGGCGCGCAAGCTCCGGTCAGGCCGACGCGGATTGCGGTGCGATGCGGTCCATGCCTTGATGGCGAAGAAGCGCATCCAGTTGGGGTTCGCGGCCGCGGAACGCCTTGAACGATTCCATGGCCGGTCGGCTGCCACCGGCTTCCAAAATGGCGTTGAGGTATTTCCGCCCCGTCTGCAGGTTGGGCGAACCGTCGCTGTGTGCGCTCTCCTCGAAAGCGGCGTAGGCGTCTGCGCTGAGCACCTCGGCCCATTTGTAGCTGTAGTAGCCGGCCGAGTAGCCGCCGGAAAAAATATGACTGAAGGTATGCGCCGCCCGACTCCAGGGCGCAGGCTTGATCACGGCGACCTCCTGGCGTACCTGATCGAGCAGCGCCATGATGTCGTGCTCGGGTTCATGCCCGGTGTGCAGCAGCATGTCAAATAGCGAGAACTCGATCTGGCGTAGGGTCTGCATGCCGCTTTGAAAGTTCTTGGCCGCCACCATCTTGTCGAACAGTGCGCGTGGCAACGGCGCTCCGGTGTCGGTGTGCGCGCTCATGCTGCGGATTACGTCCCATTGCCAGCAGAAGTTTTCCATGAACTGGCTTGGTAACTCCACCGCGTCCCATTCAACACCACTGATCCCCGCCACCTGGCGCTCTTCGACCCGGGTCAATAGGTGGTGTAGCCCGTGGCCAAATTCGTGGAACAGCGTGATGACATCGTCGTGCGACAGCAGTGCTGGCTTGTGCACTCCGTCGACCAGAACGCTGTCGGAAAAGTTGCACACCAGATGTGCGACCGGCGTCTGGATCATCCCGTCGTTGGGTCGCAGCCAGCGGCTGCGCACATCGTCCATCCAGGCGCCGCCGCGTTTGCCGGTCCGCGCTGCGGGGTCCAGGTAGAACTGGCCGACCAACTCGGTCGCGTCCTGCGCCCCGGTGACCCGTCGCTCGATGCGGTAAAAAGAGACGCTGGGGTTCCAGACCGGCGCCTGGTCGGGCTTGATCCTGATCTCGAACAGGGTCTCGACGATCTGGAAAAGACCGCCCAAGACCTTCTGCAGCGGGAAATACTGTTTGACTTCCTGCTCGCTGAAGCTGAAGCGTTCCTCCTTGAGCTTCTCGCCCAGGTAGGCCCAGTCCCAGGGCTGCGGATCGTCCAGGCCCAGTTGGCGCTGCGCAAAGCGACGCAGGTCTTTCAAGTCCTGCTCCGCAAAGGGCCGGGCACGACTGGCCAGATCGCGCAAAAAGTCGGTCACATGCTGCGGTGACGATGCCATCTTGGCCGCCAGTGAGAGTTCGCCAAAGTTGGCGTATCCCAGCAAGGCAGACTCCTCCTTGCGCAAGCTGAGCAATTCGTGCATCAGGGCGGTGTTGTCAAAGTTTTGAAGTTCGGGTTCTGCCTGGTCCGACGCGCGGGTCACATAGGCGCGGTAGAGTTTTTGGCGCAGTGCGGCGTCGTGGGCGAACTGCATGATCGGAAGGTAGCACGGCATCTTCAGGGTCAGCCTGTGGCCCTGCAATCCCAGCGCCTGCGCATCGGCGCGCGTGCGCTCGAACACATCCTGAGGAACGCCGGCCATCTCCGCCTCGCTGGCGTAATAGCCGAAGGCTTCGGTGGCGTCGAGCGCGTTTTCGCTAAATTTTTGGCTCAGGTCGGCCTGACGTTCCTGGATGGCGGCGAAGCGCGCGCGGGCATCGCCTTGGAGCTCTGCGCCGCCCAGCACGAAGTCGCGCAAGGCGTTGTGGCGAGCCTGGCGTTGCTCCGGGTTCAAGTGGGCGGGGTCGATGGCGCGGTATTTGGCGTACAAGCGCTCATCGGCGCCGAGCCGGGTCCAGAACTCGGTCACCCTGGGGAGCGACGCGTTATAAGCCGCGCGCAGCTCGGGGGAGTCGCAGACGCTGTTGAGATGGCTGACAGCGCCCCAGGCACGGCCAAATTTCTCCACCGCAACATCGAGCACCGATGCGATCGCCAGCCAATCGGCCGGGAAGTCGCTTGCCGTCACCGTCTGCAGTGCCTGCTCCGATTGCGCCAGCAACTGCTCGACTGCCGGCCCGACATCCTGCGGCGTGATGCGGTCAAACATTGGCAAAGCGTCGAGTTGGAGCAGGGGATTGATGGAGTTCATGGGATCGTTCTCTTTGATCGTCACAGCGGATGTCGCCTGCGTCGGGTTGTTAGTTGGCGCAACGAAGGCTGAAGGCACTGAAGGATGCTTTTCGACGAGCCTAGCGCAAAGCGGGCTGGCTGATGCGGCGATTTAGGGGGATCCGGCAGCCCGTTCGGCTGCTTCAAGGGTGTTGACCAGCAGCATGGTGATGGTCATCGGTCCGACGCCACCGGGAACCGGCGTGATGAAGCCGGCCACCCGCTGCACGCCGGCGAAGTCGACATCGCCGCAGAGTTTGCCATCGTCGTTTCGGTTCATTCCGACGTCGATCACCACGGCGCCCGGCTTGACCATGTCGGCGGTCAGCACATTGCGCCTGCCGACCGCCGCGACGACCACGTCTGCCTGCAGCGTGTGGCGCTTTAGGTCGGGGGTCGCGCTGTGGCAGATGGTGACGGTCGCATTTTGCTGGAGCAGCATCAGCGCCATCGGTTTGCCGACCGTGTTGCTGCGGCCGATGACGACCGCATGCTTTCCGCGCAGTGGGATTCCGGTGGAGGCGATCAGCTTCATGCAGCCGTAGGGCGTGCATGGATTGAATCCGGGGGCGCCGGTCATCAGTTCTCCCGCGCTCAGGGTTGAATAGCCGTCGACGTCCTTGGCGGTGGCGATCGTCTCTATCACCTTGTGCGGGTCGATATGCATTGGCAACGGCATCTGGACAAGAATGCCGTGGATCGATGGGTCCTGGTTGAGGCTCGCTATGCGCGCCAGCAAGTCGGCCTCAGGCAGGCGCTCGTCGTATTTTTCGAATACAGAATAAAGTCCGGCTTCCTCGCAAGCCTTGATCTTATTGCGCACATAGACACGGCTGGCCGGGTCGTCGCCGACCAGGATCACCGCCAGGCCCGGGCGCACTTGGCGCAGCGCCAGCGCTGCCGTTCGGCGGGCCACGTCGGCTCGCAGTTCGCCGGACAGCGCGACGCCGTCGATGATTCGGCCGATTGCCTGATCTGTCATGGTGCTGCGGGGGGTGTTCGGTCGGAGGATGGGATGGGATGGGATGGGGTCGCATCGCCGATCCCTGTTGGACCTTCGCTTTCAGGGCTTGGCGGCGTTCTGGCCCAGTGCTATTTTCAGCAAGTCGGCGACGGTGTTGGCGTTGAGCTTTTCCATGATGTTGGCGCGGTGCGCTTCCACGGTCTTGATGCTGATGCCGAGGTCGTCGGCAATCTGCTTGTTCAAGCGGCCCGCGACGATGCGCTCAAGAACCTGGGATTCGCGCAAAGTGAGTTTGGACAGCAAGGCGTCCCGGCTGATTGCGAGTTGATGGTCGGCAAAAGAGTCCTTCGCATGCTCCAGCATGCGTTCGACCAAGCCGACCAACTGGTCCTCCTTGAAGGGCTTCTGGATGAAGTCCATCGCGCCCTTTTTCATGGTGTCGACAGCCATCGGCACGTCGCCGTGCCCGGTGATGAAGACAATCGGCAGGGGAGACTGCTGTTCTAGCAATCGGTTTTGTAATTCCAGGCCGTTCATCGCACCCATGCGGATATCGACGATCAGACAGGCAACCTCGCGCGCGTCGTAGCGGCTCAGAAACGACTCGGCCGAGTCAAAGCATCGCACCCGATAATCTTTGCCCTCTAGAAGCCATTGCAGCGAATCGCGCACCGCCTCGTCATCGTCGACGACATAGACCGTGCCCTTCTTGGGAATCAAGCTCATGTCGCTATCCTGGGGTCTTATGTGGTGTGGCCGCTTGTCCGGCCCCGATGGTCGCAGCCTCCTCAACGGGAAGCCAGAATGAAAAGACGCAACCGGACGCTTCCGCGCCATTGTAAATGTTCTCCGCGCGCATGCGGCCCTGGTGCGACTCGACGATGGAGCGGCACAGGTTAAGCCCGATTCCCATGCCGTCGGTCTTGGTCGAATAGAAGGCTTCGTACAGCCGTTCTATCGCTTCGGGTTTGAGTCCATTGCCCGAGTCCTGAACCGAAAACTCGACGCCGCCGCTGTCGCCCACTCGGTTCTGGGCGACCCGAAGCTCGACCCTGCGCGCCGCAGTCGGTCGCTGCGCGGCGTCGATCGACTCGGCCGCATTCTTCAGCAGGTTGATCAACACCTGCTCGATCAGGATCGGATCGACCAGCAGAAGCGGCAAGCTGTCGCTGACCTGGTGGCTCAAGCGCACATTGCGCCGCCGCAGCTCGATGTCGACCAGTTCGACCGCTTCGGCGATCATGTCGTCGGGACGCGTCCAGGTGCGATTTGGCTCGCTGCGCTTCACGAAAGACCGTATGCGCTGGATGATCTGACCTGCGCGTTGCGCCTGGTGCGCTGTTTTTTCAAGAGCGCCAAGCAGGTCTTGCTCGTTGATTTGCTTGGATTGGATGCGCGACACCATCCCGTTGCAGTAGTTGTTGATGGCGGTGAGCGGCTGGTTGAGTTCGTGCGCCACACTGGACGCCATTTCGCCCATGGTGATCAAGCGGCTTGCGGTCTGCGCTCGGTCGGCCTGGGCCGCTGCCTGCTGCTCGGCCCGACGACGCGCGGTGATGTCGGTGGCAATCACCATTTGCGCCAAGCGGCCGTCAACCCAGTTCAAATAGCGGGTCCGCACCTCCAGCCATAGGCCGAGCTCGTTCAGATAGACCTCGGCACTTTCGGGCTCCGCGTCGGAAAGCGCGCTGGTCGGAAGGCCGGCGAAGGAGTCGACCTGGTCCCGCGCGTCGTCGCTCGGTCCTATGGCTGGCACGCCGGCTTGCGCGACCAGATTCAGGTGGCCACTGGTAAGTCCGCCAAACCACAGGCGGTACAACTTGTTGGCAAAGAGTATTTCGCCGCTACCCAGCGGCGCCACCGAGATCGATGCATCGAGCGCTTCGAGCACGGTCGTGAAACGCTCAAACGACGACGACAATTGTTCGCGGATGCGGTTGGGCTCTGTGATGTCGGTCATCGCGGTCATCCAGCCGGTCTGAATCCCCCGCGAATCGATCAGTGGCGATACATACAGCCGCGCTTCTAGCAAGCTGTTGTCCGGCCGTTTGACCCGCATTTGCAGGCCGCCCGGAGTGGTCTTTCCGCCCAACTCCTCGTTCAGCATTTGTCGCAATTGCGCGTGGTCGCCGTCGGGCCAGTAGGGAAATGGTGCCGTGGCACCGACCAACTCGGCCTCGCTCCATCCGGTCATCTGGCAAAACGCGGCGTTGACATAGGTGATGCGGCCGTGCATGTCCATCGCCCGCATGCCGGTGAGCATTGAGTTTTCCATCGCTCTGCGGAAGTTTGTTTCCGCCACCAGCGCCTGCTGGGCCTGTTGGCGGCGGCGGTTATGGCGCCAATTGGCTATCAGCATCCAGGCGGTCATGAAGCTGAGCACGCCGACCAGCCAGAACAGGCCGCTACCGATGACGCCCAAGGAGGTGCGATAGGCCTGGGCCCGAAGGATCAGTCCATTTCCTACCGGTGACACTGGCACCTCGTATTCATTGATCGGGTCCGCCCACGGGAACAGGCGGGTGGCGGGGTTGCGCGGTGGCACGCTGGTACCCGCAAGCCGGGCGCCCTTGTCGTCGAGCAGAGAGACAGCGTAGCGCGCCGAAACTTCCGCCGGTACCCCGTAGCGGTACAGGCCGTCGACCGAATACTCGGCCAGCACAACCCCGACGAAGCGGGTGCGGTCCATCATGGGAATATGCAGCTGCAGAAAAGCTGCCGAGCGGGTACTGGCCGGTCGCTGCGAATACACAGGCTGCTGGAGTTCGCGCGCCAGGCTGTAGATGTCCTGGATATCGCTGAGCTTGATGGTCTCGCCCAGCAATTGCCGCAGGCTCGGCTGCAGGCTGGCTGACGCGTAGCTGGCTTTGATGCGCCGGCGTTCATCGAGCCAACTCAGGCGCTCGAGGTCAGGGTATTGGTTCAGCAATGCCTCTGCGCGGCTCTGGAAGTCCTCGGCGTCGATATCGCGGTTCGCTATGTCGCGGGCAAGCCGCATGAGTTGCTCCTGACGCTCCAGTAGGCGCAGGCGCAGGCGCTGCTGGGTGTACTCGACATCGCGTTTGACGGCCTCCTGTTCGCGGTCGATTTCCTCCAGCCGCAGATAGCCGAAAGAGGCCACGATGGCCGCTAGAAAAAGCAATACCGCGGCCAAGGGCGCCAGCACGGCGAAGCGGTCCTGGCGGTGCGGGGCCAGTCGCCACCACCAACTGCGCACCCGGCTCGGGGCAGGTCCGCGGCGCAGGCCGAGGGACTGGGGTTGAATTGCCATGCGCGCGAGTTTAGGCTGGGCGCGATCTTTCCCGGGATTTTGAGTCCAAAGGTTGCTTCAATTTCATATTGTGAATTACGCAATCGCTATTTGAAAAACTGTGCCAATGCTGCGATAATCACGCTGGGTTACGATCCATCCGAGCGCCAAGGAGACTCCAGCATGTCAGCACTTCCACAGAGCCTGTCCGGTTCTGCCCCCAAAGACGAGGATGCGCAGGAAACGCGCGAGTGGATCGATGCGCTGTCGGCGGTGATCCAAAGCGAGGGGCCCGAACGTGCGCATTTTCTGCTCGAGCAGCTGCTTGAGCATGCGCGACAAAGCAGCATCGACATGCCGTTTTCCGCCACCACCGGCTATGTCAACACCCTGGAGCCGGACCAGGAGGAGCGCTGCCCGGGCAACCTCGAGATTGAAGAGCGTCTGCGCGCTTACATGCGCTGGAACGCGATGGCGATGGTGGTGAAGGCCAACCGGCACAACCCGGTTGACGGCGGGGATCTGGGCGGACACATCGGGTCCTTTGCCTCGCTGGCCAACCTGTTCGGAGCCGGCTTCAACCATTTCTGGCACGCAGAGAGCGATGGCCACGGCGGCGACTGCATCTACATCCAGGGCCACGTCTCACCAGGGGTCTACGCGCGCGCTTTCCTGGAGGGCCGCCTCAGCGAAGAGCAATTGCTCAACTTCCGCCAGGAGGTTGATGGACGCGGCCTGTCAAGCTACCCGCACCCCAAGCTGATGCCGGAGTTCTGGCAGTTCCCAACGGTCTCCATGGGCCTGGGTCCGCTGATGGCCATTTACCAGGCCCGTTTCCTGAAATACCTCCATGCCCGCGGAATCGCCGACACCGCGAACCGCAAGGTCTGGGTGTTTTGTGGAGACGGCGAGATGGACGAGGTGGAGAGCCTGGGCGCGATCGGACTGGCGGCACGCGAGGACTTGGACAACCTGATCTTCGTCGTCAATTGCAACTTGCAGCGGCTCGACGGCCCGGTGCGCGGCAACGGCAAGATTGTCCAGGAGCTCGAAGGCGAGTTTCGCGGCTCGGGCTGGAATGTGATCAAACTGCTGTGGGGAAGTAACTGGGACCCGTTGCTGGCGCGCGACAAGGACGGCGTACTGCGAAAGATCATGATGGAAACGCTAGACGGCGATTTCCAGGCATTCAAGGCCAACGACGGCGCCTATGTTCGCAAGCACTTCTTCGGCAGAGATCCGCGCACCCTGGAAATGGTCTCCAAGATGAGCGACGACGATATTTGGCAGCTACGCCGCGGCGGCCATGATTCGCAAAAGGTGTATGCGGCTTTTCATGCCGCAGTCCAGCACAAGGGCCAGCCCACGGTATTGCTGATCAAGACCGTCAAGGGATTCGGCATGGGCAAGATGGGCGAGGGCAAGAACAATGTCCACCAGACCAAAAAGCTGACCGATGAAGATATCAAGGCGTTCCGCGACCGTTTCAATATACCCATACCCGATAGCCAGATTGCCGATATTCCTTTTTATCGGCCGGCAGACGACACGCCCGAGATGCGCTATCTGCACGAGCGGCGAAAAGCGCTGGGCGGCTACCTGCCGCATCGCCGGGTCAAGGCGGACGAGCAGTTCACCGTGCCCTCGCTCGACACCTTCAAATCGGTGATCGAAGCGACGCCCGAGGGACGGGAAATTTCTACCACGCAAGCTTATGTGCGCTTCTTGACGACGCTACTGCGCGACAAGGCGCTGGGGCCGCGTGTGGTTCCGATTCTGGTGGACGAGGCGCGCACTTTCGGCATGGAGGGCCTGTTCAGGCAGATTGGCATTTACAACCCGCAGGGACAGCAATACACGCCGGTCGATAAGGATCAGGTGATGTACTACAAAGAGGACAAGCAGGGGCAGATTCTGCAGGAAGGCATCAACGAAGCCGGGGGCATGAGCAGCTGGATAGCGGCCGCAACCTCTTACAGCACCAATAACCGCATCATGGTGCCGTTCTATGTCTACTATTCAATGTTCGGCTTTCAGCGCATCGGCGATCTGGCGTGGGCTGCGGGCGACATGCAGGCGCGCGGTTTTCTGCTCGGTGGAACCTCCGGGCGTACCACGCTCAACGGCGAAGGGCTGCAGCACGAAGACGGCCACAGCCACATACTGGCAGGCACCATTCCCAACTGCGTCAGCTACGACCCGACCTTCGCACACGAGGTGGGTGTCATCCTGCACCATGGTCTCAAGCGCATGGTTGAGCGGCAGGAAAATGTCTATTACTACCTCACGCTGCTGAACGAAAACTACGCCATGCCCGGGCTGACTGCGGGGACAGAAGACCAGATCATCAAGGGCATGTATCTGTGCCGGCCCGGCGCCGCTTTACCCAAGGGTCCGACCGGCCTGGCCGCGCCCCGCGTGCAATTGCTCGGCTCGGGAACGATATTGCGCGAGTCCTTTGTCGCGCAGGAACTGCTTGAGAAGGATTGGGGCGTTGGCGCCGACGTCTGGAGTTGCCCCAGCTTCAATGAACTCGCCCGCGACGGGCAGGACTGCGAACGTTACAACCTGCTGCACCCGTCGGAGCCCGCTTGCGAGCCATTTGTCGCGCGCCAGCTCGCCGGCCATGCGGGCCCGGTCATTGCGTCGACGGATTACATGAAGGCCTATGCCGAACAGATACGACCCTATATACCGGGGCGCCGGCGCTACAAGGTGCTTGGGACCGACGGCTTCGGACGCAGCGACTTCCGTGGAAAACTGCGCGCGCATTTTGAAGTCAACCGCCACTACATCGTGATTGCGGCCCTCAAGGCGCTCAGCGAAGAGGGGGTGGTTCCGGTTGCCAAGGTGGTTCAGGCGATCAAGCAGTACGGCATCAACGCCGACAAAATAAATCCGCTGTACGCCTGAGGCGCAGTCCCGTCTGCGCGTGGTCCGGCCACCCCGGACCGTTGGATGTGCAGCGCAACGAAAAATCTGGAGACGAGCCAATGACGCTGATGGAAATACATGTGCCGGATATCGGTGACTTCGATGAAGTAACGGTCATCGAATTGCTTGTCAAGCCGGGGGACTCGGTCAAGAGCGAGCAGTCGCTGATCACAGTGGAGTCGGATAAGGCATCGATGGAAATACCCTCGAGCCATGCTGGCGTTGTCCGCGAAGTCAAGGTTCGGCTCGGCGACAAGGTCAAGCAGGGGTCACTGGTCGCGCTGCTCGAAGTCGACGCGTCGGCGCCGGCGGGACTGTCGGGCACCGCTGCCGTTTCCGCGGCTTCCGCGACGCAGACTCCCGCGCCGGTAGCGTCCTTAGCTGCCGCGTCGGACGCGGCGGTCGCAGCGTCGTTGACGCCAGTGCAGCTGCGCGTTCCGGATATTGGCGACTTCAAGGACGTCACGGTGATCGAGGTGATGGTCAGGCCGGGAGACGCGGTCAAGCTCGAGCAGTCCCTGATTACCGTGGAGTCGGACAAGGCGTCGATGGAAATTCCATCCAGCGCAGCGGGAACGGTGCGCGAGTTGTATGTCAAGCTGGGCGACAAGGTCAATATCGGTGATTTGCTGGCGCTGCTGGAGCCCGCTGGCGCCACCCGTGCCATCGCGACGGCGCCAACAGAGTTGCAGTTGCCCGCAGCAGCCGTGCTCGCTTTGGGATCGTCTATAGGCGCAGTGGTTGCCGTCCCGATGGCCGCGCCACTGCCCAGCCACGCGTCTGGTGATGCACAAACTGGGGCGTTGCCGCACGCCTCGCCGTCGGTGCGCAAGTTTGCCCGGGAGCTCGGCGTACCGCTGGCCGAACTCAAGGGCAGCGGCTTAAAGGGTCGCATCACCGAAGCGGATGTGCAGGCGTTTAGCCGCGCCGTGATGTCGGGCGCGCTGCAGACGTCGGCGGTGGCGGCCAAGGCCCCATTGGCCAGCTCGGGTGGCGACGGGGCCGGTCTGGGGCTGATTGCCTGGCCCAAGCTCGATTTCAGCAAGTTCGGCCCGGTAGAGCGGCGCGACATGGGCCGAATCAAGAAAATCAGTGGGGCCAATTTGCACCGAAATTGGGTGATGATTCCGCATGTCACCAACCATGATGACGCCGACATCAGCGATCTCGAGGCATTTCGCATAGCGACCAACAAGGAGAACGAAAAAGGCGGCGTCAAGGTCACCATGCTCGCATTTTTGATCAAGGCCTGCGTAGCCGCACTCAGGAAATACCCCGAGTTCAACAGCAGCCTGGATGGCGACACACTGGTCTTCAAACAGTACTACCACATCGGCTTTGCCGCCGACACGCCCAATGGGCTGATGGTTCCCGTGATCAAGGACGCCGACAAGAAGGGCATCCTGCAGATCTCGCAAGAGATGGCCGAACTGGCGAAGAAGGCGCGCGAAGCCAAGCTCAGCCCCGCTGAAATGAGCGGCGCTGGCTTCACCATTTCATCGCTGGGGGGTATAGGCGGGCGTTATTTCACGCCGATCATCAACGCGCCCGAGGTCGCGATTCTGGGCGTTTGCAAGTCGACCATGCAGCCGGTGTGGGACGGGTCTGCTTTCGTGCCTCGATTGATGCTGCCGCTGTCGCTGAGTTGGGACCACCGCGTCATCGACGGTGCCGCGGCAGCTCGATTCAATGCCTACATCGCCCAGATCCTGGGCGACTTCCGCCGCGTGCTGCTCTAGCCCCAACGGGGTGCGCGACGGCGCACCCGCAACCCCAACCGAACAACACAGCGAGAAGGACGTTCAGATGGCGCAAGTCGAAGTACAGGTGCCCGATATCGGCGACTTTTCCGAGGTGACGGTGATCGAGTTAATGGTCGCGGTCGGCGACAC
>Ga0114974_10002752_pt1 | contig 13509 bp, 14 predicted proteins | sample S_130206_EF_Meta_FD_87318 | JGI IMG/M metagenome (GOLD analysis project Ga0114974, IMG submission 87318) | Freshwater microbial communities from Lake Simoncouche, Canada to study carbon cycling - S_130206_EF_MetaG | ecosystem: Environmental > Aquatic > Freshwater > Lake | place: Lake...
AAAGATAATTTCTTTTCAATAACGCTTCCAGAAAAAAATGTTAAATATTATAGCAATTGTATATATTATGAAAATACATGTTTTCATATAAATAATCATTTACCTAATTCATTATATACAATACATAATGCATATAATTTAAATATTAATAATAATGACCCGCGTAAGAGGATTGCGCTAGCATCCTCGCGTCGGGCTGATGAGCCCTTAGGCGAGGATGACGATAATACATTATCAATAAAACAATTAGTATTATTATTAAATAATATTAGAGATCCTAGAATAATAAATACTAGTAATTTTATTGTTAATATCAAATAATATAAAATAATTGAAAAAATAAATTATTTAAATTATTAGAAAAATAATATTATTACAATTATAATGAACATAAACTTAATTATTCTTGGAGCACAAAGAACAGATAAACCTACAAAAATATCTGAAGATTATAAAGAATGGAATAACCCAAAGCAAGCAAATTATTATGTTTTAAAACAATTATTATCTGAATATGAAAATATGAACATATTTTGTTTAGATGGTAATTATCCAAGTCATGTTAATAATAATAAAATTCAATATATGCAAAAATATTATAATGTAGAAGAAACAAAATATTTTGATATAGATTCACATAATATTATAATTGAATTTTGTAATTTATTAGATGAATATTGGTGTTCATCCAAAACAAATTATCATAAATATGACAATAAATATAATTTAAGTTTTATATCTTGCGGTTGTTCTTGGAATAATGGTTTTCCTATAGAAACATTAAGAACAGTAATTCAACATAAATTATATACACCATTAGATCCAATGGATTATAAAAGTTATTTAACATCAATAAGTTATACAAAATATGATTCTGAATACATGAAACCATTTTTTCAAGGTATACAACAAATATTAGGTACTTTAATGTTTCGTGGATATTCAGATAACTATGTATTAGAAGAACCTTTGAGAGAATTGTTAAAAAATAATTTAAATTTTTCAATAGATGAAAGATTTAAACCATTTTTAGATGGAAGTATTCATTGGAATCAATTACCAAGAGAAATTAGATTAGTAGCAACTAAATATATTTATAATATTGATATATTATAATGTTTTAATTTATATATCAAAAAAATTGAAAAATAATATAATTGTAAAATCTTTATGAAATTTTTAAAAACAACACATAATGTCAAAAATATCAGATAAGCTTCGTGAAAAAATAAAAAGAAACAATGAAGAAAAATTTCTAAAATTTATGCAAGATCGAGTTGATGAGTTTAATAGGGCAGAAATTTCTGCTAATAAAATAAAAGATCACTTGAACACAGGAAATTACATACAGAGTATTTTTGGAGTTCAATCTGAAAACTTAGACAGACTTATAATTGATATACAATCGAGTGAAGAATGGAAAAACATAAATACAAAGTCTAAAAAATTGTTAACGCTAAATAGTAATTTTAAAAATAACCGCAAAAAGCTCCGTAAGTGGCTGTTAGAGGAGAGCCCTACCAAAAATCTTTCAAAGTACTTAGCATACGAGGATAAAATAAAAGCTAATATCACACAAATGTTAGAAATTGTTAAGAATGGAAGAGCTCTTATACAACCAGTATTTGATGATCCACATAGCAAACATATGTACAATAGCACTCTCTATCGGTTTATATTAGAGCCTCAATGTGATAATGACCCTCAAGAACAAGCTTATTGTGATAATGTCTCTCAGGTTAAATTATTAGACCAGGTTAAATTATTAAATCATGTTAAATTATCAGATCAGGTTAAATTATTAGAGTCGCGTCATTGTGGTAATGGTATTCAGTCTATATTATTTGAAGAGGTAAACTGTGATAGTGAGCCTAGAGCAATTATAAAGCTTAAAAATATAAAGGAAGAGTTAGATATAATTATATTGAAATTAGAAAACTCAATGCATGAAATTGTAATATTTATAAAGGATTGGCATGAACAAAGTAAAAAAGACAACGTGATGCTTGTAAATCTAAATGAGTTAATAGAATTACACAAAGAGAGTGTTTGTGAGAGTGAGAGTGAGGCTAAAAAGCTACAAAATATACTAAATGCTCGATATTTATTTGACAAATAAAGTATATAAGTAAAATAAGTTATAAATTATTTATTTTTCACAAGAAATTAAAGCTGATAAACTGAAGATATAAAATATATTTATAATTTAATTTAATTTTAAATTTTTTTTTATTTCTGTATCTATTATTTGTAAATTTTTTTTAATATCATCATCTATTTTTTGTAAATTTGCCATAAAATCATCAGCAAAAGTATGTATTTTTGTTCCTATATCATTATTAAACGTAGTAAAATTTGTATTAATTTCTTCAATTGAATCAAAAAAATTAATTGGCATATATATAATAATATATAAAAAAATTGAAAAATATTTTAATTGAATAATATATATATTATTATGAAAATTTAAAAAATAAATATACGATGCAAACATCTGAAGATATCACACTTAAAGAGTGGCAGGATATTATGGAAAAAAAGCTTGATAAGTTTTATCTACCACCACCCATAGGTGGTTTTGCGCCTAATGCAAAAGGTATGCCTAAGATTCTCAGTAAGATGATGAACAATTCACAGAGACATCGCAATGTTTCGGCGTTTTTAGATTTTCTAAAAAATTGTTCTAATCAATTTAATAATGCTCAAGAGCTTGTAAATAAGCTTGAAAAATCTCTGAGTGAGAACAAAAATATATACAAAATTATGTTTGGGTTGCAGAAAGATAACCTAAACCAACTAGTTATCGAGATACAATCTACTGTAGAATGGGCTAATATTAACGCTGGATCTATGGATCTATTACCACTAAATAGCCATTGTCCTAATAAGAATCGCAAAAAGCTTTTATCCTGGCTATTTAGTGTTCGTCCTACTAAAGGTTTAAGTTTCATCATGAAATGTGATGATAAAATGAAAAAAAATATCACACAAATCATTAAGTCTGTACAAAGTGGCCAGGAGTATATGAATGAAGTTCTCAATGACCCTGTAAAAGCTAAAATTGAAGGAGATCTTTTCCTTAAGGATAAAATCTTTAGTGGAATAGATGATCTACAAAAACTAACAAAGAATGCAGAGAGTAAGATGAATCAATGGGAAGGTTTTTTAAATGCGTGGATGAATAAGAGTGACAAAGAAAAAGAATGTTTACTTATTACTGTAAATAAACTTATGGAGTGGAGAGAAGAGCGTCAGATTAAGCGCAATATAATAAAGATACAAGTCGAAAAAATACACGAACTAAGAAAGCTAGGAATAAATAATACACTTTCTATTACTACGCCTTTAGCTCTTGTATTACCTGAGCGTTGGAAGCGAATAATCATTGAAATTAACGAAGATGGTCTCATAACAAGTGAAGTACAAATGTCTGAAAAAGAAATTTTATCTGAGATTGAAGCCGATAAGCTAAAGTCACAGATTGCAAAAATATATTTATAATTTTGTTAAAAAAAAATTATAAATAAAAATTTTATTTTTGTTATAAGTCACAAGATGAGCGGTATAAATCCAGGCATCTAAAAATCCTAATCCTTATGAAAAGAAAAAGAGCATAAATCCAATAAAAAAAAATTGAAAAATAATAATATTGAAAAATGTATTAAATATAATATTATTAAAAAAAATATGAACGAAAACACCAATATCAACATAATTACTTGTACAAACCATCTTATCCATATGCAATCCATTTCATCTGTATGTCCAGATGCACCTAAAAAGAAGCAAATCAATACGATCAATCATATGCAATCTATCCCTTCTGTATGTCCTGATGCACCCAAGAAGAAGCAAAATACTATATTCACAACTACAGTAACTAGGAAGCTGTTTTAATTTATAAAATAATTGAGAAATATTTTTATTGACAAATCTCTGTAAAATATATTATTTTAAATAATGACAGATTATAATTTAATCATACATCCTGAAGATATGATCAATATAGAAGACGAAATAGAAGAACAAACACCTATATTATTACTTAATCAAAATACAGTTATAAGCATCTACGTAACTCCAGAACAATTCAATATATTAATTCCTAAACCTAAAAATGCACCTAATCATAAGAGAGTTTAGTATATAAAAATTGAGAAAAAAACTATTTGTAGTATCGATTCGCATGTATATTTACATATATATAAATATATATGTTATCAACTAATAAACACCATCGAAAATTTAGATTTTGATTTTAATTTTAATATTGAGTATAATCAAAATAGTTATTTTATAAAAATTATTTTATTATTATATATTAATATAAAAAGATGCCAAGCAATATTAATATTAAAAATCAAATTATTGATTCACGTATACCATGTTTATTAGAACCAGTTATTATGAAAAACCTAAAAAGTCAAGCCATGTTATACTTAAAAATTGAAAATAAATATAGCTATTAACTAAACAATATATATTGTTAATACTTATGTTTGTTATTCATTCTAGGAGTCCTTCACCAATTCCAGAGTTAATAAATACAAAAAAACGTAAAGCTGAATACGATCTTTATAATAAAGAGCAAGATAAAGATAAAGAGCATATTAAAAAATTGAGTAATAAAATAATATAACAAATAAAAATATATATATGTAAATATGAAAACATTAATTGTGACACGTATTACTACAGGATGGATGACAATTATAACAATATTAATGACAGTAATAAGTATGAAATCAACTGGTAATACTTCATTTTATAGATTTGGACCACAATCAGACCTAATTATTCTGGGTTTTACGATAGATACACCTGAAAAATATGCACTTGTTGTATTATATGCACTAATTAATACTGCAATACGATCTATGAATCATAATATAATAACACCATGGATAATGTTAAACGTACAAAATACGAATCAGCCTGTTATACAAAGTAGAATTAATAGTAATAATAGAGATCAATATGAGATATGTATTTTTAATACCATGTATACATGGTTTGACTGGCTCATATATATTCATATGCTCCTAGCTCAAGTTGATATGGTATTAATAGAAATGTCAACTGATATTATAGCTACTTGTATTGTCACTAATTGGTATATAAAAACAAAGCAAGAAAATACTAAATACTCTTCAAGATGTCCTTATGAAGAACCATTAATTTAGATATTATATTTTAGTTTTATTTTTTATTAATATAATAGAAAACCAAAAAAGATAATAATATTAAAAATAGAACAAAATAATATAAATCATATTTTTCACCATCTAATTTTTTTAATTTATTTGTTTTATCTTCACAAAGATTACAAACATTATTATTATAATTACAATATGTATATGGAGGACATCTATAATTAACATTATTATTATAATCAATATAACAATTATCAGTTGGTGAAGTTTTTATAATACCATTATTATATGTATTTGCTAATTTTTTATTAATATAATAATTAATAGCATAATCACCATTTAATTTATTTTGTGTATATACTTTATTTAATAATTCATTAATTAATATAAAAATTTCATTATCATAATATTTTTTTTTAGTAGAATGTCTAATTGCATAATTTTTTGGATATTTTTTAGATATTTTTAGAGTTATATTTAAAAATTTACTATTCATATTTTTTAATTCATTAATTTTTAAGTATAAGATTTTTGAATTATTATTAATAAAAAATGTAATATTTTCACTTATATCATTGCTATATTTATTAACGAAACTGTTACTACAATCATATGAACAATTGCCATTTTCTAAACAACAATACCCAGGATTACATCTATAAATTTGATTATCTTTAATTCCGCATATATTTAATGAAAGATCAGTAACAAAATTATTTTTATCAAATTTATATTGTAATGATTTAAAACCATTAAATTTACTATTCATATTATTACAATATAAATCTTCTTTACCACATTTACTCATATTTGAGCAACATTCACCATCAGGGCATATTTTATTATTACAAGTTCCGTCTGTAGATATTCTATTTTTTTTATAATTATCTAATGCATTTTCACCATGATGAATATTATTTGGATCAGAGAATTCACAATAATCATATCCTGAACCGCATTTATTATCATAACAGCAATCATTTGTATTACAATTAAATATTTGATTATTAATATCTTTACCACAAAAGATATTATTATTCAAATAATTTTTTATTTCATTTGAATTATTAATATTTTTAATATTATTTGTTTCTTTTTTTTTATTTATATATTTTTCAATTGCTTCTGTACTATTTAACCTAATTAATTTTTCATTATCTAAATCACAATGATCTAAATTGATTGTACAAATATTATTTTTTGAACAACATTGTTCTGGTGGACATTTATAAACTTTTTCATCATCTTTATTAAATCCGCATATTCCTTTATTTACAGTAATATTATCTGTATCGTACATATTTTTTAATTTTTCATTTAATTTTTTATCATATTCTTCTAAAGAACCTTTACCACTAAAAAAATTTTTATTAATAGCTCCTATATTATTTAAATTAATATTATTTTCATATTTTTCTATTTCTGATATATAACAATGATCTTTACTAGATCCACATAATCCTTCTTTAGAACAACATTCAGATTGAGGACATACTTTATTATTATTCATAAGACCACATTTTCCATCTATTGAAACTTCATATTTTTTTTTTTCTTTTATAACATCTCTAGAAGTATTAGCTCCATCGTATTTTTTTGTTGAAATTGGAGTATTATTTATATTTAATTGTAATAAATTATCATTTGATTCTTCGCAAAAAGAAAAATTATTACAATATAATTCATTTTTACATTTTATTTGTGTTTTATTTTTTAAATCTATTCCACATCTACCATTATTTGATAATAAAATATTATCATTATCATATATATATTTAATTTCATTATTTACAAAATTGTTATGTTTATCTATTACATTATTGCCATTATAAATATCTTTTGTATTACAATAATCAATACCTTCGCCGCATTGATTATTTAATGAACAACATAAATTATCTTGACATTTTTTATTATTTAATCTACAAATATTATCAGATGATAATTCTAAATTCATATATTATTATTATAGTAGAAAAATTTTTTTAAAACAATGAAAAATAAAATCAAATATTGTTAGTTTTTTTAATTTCTTAATTTTTTTTTTTGTTATAAAATGTTCTTTAAAATATTTTCGTGGTTGATGTATTGTTGTATTATTAACTAATGATCTTATTATTTTTGGTTTATTATTTATTATTTCTAATAGTTGCGGGGTTCTAGATAAAAAATATTTATTTTCTAATTCTTCAAGTGATAAATTTAAATTAGAAATATCATTTTTTATAGGTAAATAATGATAATCAAATCCTCTTGACGAGCCTACATCTACTTTATAAATATAATTATCAGCTGAATTTAAATCATTATCACATTCCATAGTTATACCAAATACTATTCTTTTTTTCAAATTTACAGCACCTCTATATTTAACATCATAAAGACTAGTATTATCATTTATTTTTAAATAATCATTTTTATATTCATCAATTAAGGTTAATTTATTTGGAATAAAACGTTTATTATTATCAATAACTTCTTCTAATTTAGGTTCTAAAACTTCCTTAATATTATTTGATTTAGTTTTATTAATATAACTAAAAGTTATATTATTATTATTTGTTATTGTTGAAGTACTTTGGACACAATGACCAATAATAATTCTTAAAGTTTTTATATCATCATAAAAAAAATTATTACCTTTAATCATAGTTAATATTGTTTTAACTTGATTACAAAATTCTTCATTATTATTTATTCTATTATTTATTAAACTATATTCACCAAAATCTCTTATCCATAATGGTGAATCTACATTAGCTAAAAAAGTAATTATTTTATCAATATTAATGTTTTCTTTAAAATTAATTATATAGTTCATTCGATTATAATCGTAAAAATTTAAATTATGTACAGGTCCTCCGTGAATAAATAAATTATTATTTATTTTAAATAAAATATACATTCCATCTTCGAGCATTAAATTATAACCTTCATTACCACGCATAAAACATTCAACTCTATTATTATTTCTATAATAATTTTCTAGTTGCATTGTTTTTGGGAATGAATATTTTTCAATAAAATCTTTATTTCCTATAATATTATTTATTTCATGATTACCAAACATTTTTATAATTCGACCGCCATTTTCTTTTGCTTGTTTATTAATAGAATTTATAAATCTAAATATTTTTATTTCAATTTGTGGATATTCATTTTGTCCAAGACTATTTTTATTTAAACTATCATCTCTATTAATATCTAAAAAATCACCTATTATTACTATATGTGTATTTCCACCAACCCATTTATAATTTAATGTATCAATGAATCCATTATCTTCAATTGAAATATCAATATTTAATAAATTTTCTAAATCAGCATCTTCTTTATTATTACTAAATGATTGTTTTTTTATAACTTCTCCACAATCGCGTAAAGCTATTATTAAACTATGTATATCACCATGTATATCTGAAAATGATAATATTCGCGTTTCATTTGTAATTATCAATTCAGAAATATTAGTATATTTCAACATTTATAATATATAATATAAATGTTATTTTAAAAATAAATATTATTTAAATATATAATAGATGGTTTTATCATCAATACAGAAAGATATAATATTTCAGTATAGGGATAAATCATATGTATGCTCCATATTATGTCAACAAACTACCGATTGGTATAATTTTTTAATATCAATAATAAATATACCATTAATTTTAATGAGTACAAGTCTGTCAATTATAAATTCATTAAATATTGATAATAATAATATGCGTATGACAAATATTATTATTAATGCATCATTTGCATTAATATTAGCATTAATAAATAATTTTAATATATCTGAGAAAAAAGCAAATTTTAGATCATTACATTTAAAATATGTAAAATTAACACACTTTATTGAAGATAAAATAACAAATGAAATAGATAACTGTACAAAAGAAGATATAAGAAACATAATTAATGATTATGATATATTAGGTGAGAATTTAGAGTATCCATATCCTGGGTTTATTAGAAAACGAGTTAAAAAAAGATTTTTTGGTAAAAAAACATTACCAAATATTTTAAATTGTGAAATGATATTTGTTAATAAAGATGATAGTATTTCTTTAGTTAAGTATTTAAATAATACAAATGATAAAAGAGTATCAATTATAATTGAAAAAAATGAAAATGAAAATAATAATAATAATATTAATCATAATATATCAACAAAATCATTATTTAGAAATAAAATTATTCAAAGAGAAAATTCAAATAGTAATAATATTGAAGATAAATTATATAAAGATGATTATTCTGAAAAATCAACATCACCAGCAGCTAGACCAACCAAAAATTTGATTCCATCAAGATCATTATTTGGAACTAACATGATTTCAAGAAAAGATAGAGAAGATAGAGAAGATAGTGAAGACAGTGAAGATAAAGAATATAACAATAATGATAAAAAAATATCAATATTAATTGAAAAAAAATTAGATCAATCACAAAAAGAAGTTTCACCAATGGTAAGAAATAATATTTCACCAATGGCTGTGTCAGATGCATCAAATAATAAAGATTTTAGTCATCTTAAAAATGTATAAATATATATATATATATTTAAAAGAAACAATATAAAATAATAATAATAATTAATAATAATAAAAAATGTGTGGAATATGGTTATCTATAAGTGATAGTGATTATTATCATGAATATAATAATCTAAAAAATAGAGGTCCTGATATGTCTATATATCAAAAAATAAAAAATGTTACAATTGGGTTTCATCGTTTAGCTATTTTAGAACCTAATTTTAATGCAACACAACCATATGTATATAATAATAAAATTTTAATTTGTAATGGAGAAATTTATAATTTTAAAGAATTAATTAAAGAATATAATTTAACAATAAATAATAATGCAGATTGTTTAACAATATTACATTTATATGAAAAATTAAATTTTGATGATTTTTTCAATATTTTTAAAAAAAATAAAATAATTGGCGAATATGCTTTTATTATAATTGAATTTGATGAAAATCAAAACTTTAAAAAATTAGTAGCATCTAGAGATCATATTGGTGTAAGACCTTTATATTATTATAAAGATGAAAATAACGATGAAATTCGTTTTTCATCAGAAATAAAAGGTATGAGTAAAGCAGAAGAGTTTCCACCAGGTAATTTTTTTATATATAATAGTGATAAATCAAATGAATTAATTGATTATAAAATAATATATGAAACAAAACCAATTTATGATAAACCAGAAGAATATTATTTAGAGAGAATTAGAAATGCTGTTATTAATTCAGTAAAAAGAAGATTAATATCAGATAAACCATTATCATTTCTTTTATCAGGTGGTGTAGATAGTAGTATTATTGCTGCAGTAGCAAGTAAATTATTAAATAAACCAATAAATACTTATTGTTGTGGTATGGAAGATGGAACTGATTTAGAATATGCAAATAAAGTTGCAAAATTTATTAATTCTAATCATACACAAGTTATATTTACACCAGAAGAAGCACTTGCTAGTATTAAAGATGTAATATGGATTACTGAAACATGGGATGTAACGACTATCAGAGCATCAGTAGGTCAATATTTAGTATGTAAATATATTAGTGATAATTCGGATGCAAAAGTTGTATTAGTCGGAGAAGGTCCTGATGAAGTTTGTTCTTCATATATGTTTAATTATTATGCACCAAATGGTGAAGAATTACATAATGCTGCAAAAGAATATGTAGAAAAAATTCATTTGTTTGATGGAAGACGGGCAGATAGATGTATATCTTATTGTGGTATGGAAGGCAGAGTTCCATATCTTGATCTTGAATTTATTGAAGCATATTGGGAAATTCCTTCTGAATGGAGACATCCGAAATATAAAGGTATTGAAAAATGGTGGCTTCGAAAAGCTTTTGATAATCAAGGATATCTTCCTGATGAAGTATTATGGAGAAAAAAAGATGCTTTTTCGGATGCTATAAGTTCAAAAAAGAAAAGATGGTATGAAATTATTCAAGATTCTTTACCAATAACTAAATATAATGATAAAAACGAAGCTGAGAATGAATATTATAAAGAAATATTTGTTGATTATTATGGTGAACAAAATATAAAAGTGTTACCACATTATTGGCAACCTAAATGGATTGGAAACAATAACAATTTTATTAATCCATCAGCTACTATTTTAGATGTATATTAACATTAATGATTTTTTTTATAAAAAAAACTTAAACTAACAAAAATAAATACAATTTGTATTAAAGTGAAATAATGTGTAAGGGGACAAATTTCTTTACATTTATTTTCATCAATATTTATTAAAATATATGTTAATTGGAGAGTACTAATAATATAAACAAAGAATAAAACAGTTAATACAACAAAACAAGCTCTATAAATGGAGTTATTAATAATTTGTAGAATATATTTTTTAGATTTAACTATAGCATATATAATATAAATAATTATAACGTATGTTAAAAATAGATTTAGTATAATATAAAATCTTTTAGTATCTGAATCGAAAAGATTTTTATATGTTTTACTTGTTAATAATAAATATAAAAATATAACATGTAATATTAATCTTACGAATATTAATATAGGCATTGTATTATTAATTAATTGTTTTGATTGCGATTGTGATTGTAATTGTTTAGGTTCAAATATATCTTGACTTGTAGTACTAATTTGATAATTTGTATTTGAATTAAAATTATTAGCCATTATTATAATATATTTAAATAAGAAATTATTTTTAATAAAAATTGAATTAATAAATATTAAATAACAATAGTATTTATTATTATTTAATACTAAATGGATATTACAATTAAACTATCTGAAGAAGTTATCAAACAATTAAATAATAAATATAGTAAAGAAGAAATTGAAATTATTGCAAAAAATCTATTATTAGATTGGTGTGATTATAAAAAAAAAAATGATTATGAAACATATCAAATTAAAGAGTCAATACAACAGTTACAACAAGTTACTAAAGATATTTTTGGTTTATCAAAAACATCTCAAAAAAGAGGTGAAATAGGAGAAAATATGATTTATACTATTTTTCAAAATGATTATCAAAATTATTCTTTTGAAAAAACAAATCATGTTTCACATTCAGCAGATGCGATAGTAACAACACCTAATAATGATAAATTTTTATTAGAAATAAAGAATTATCAGAATGTAATAGATCAAAAAGAAATAACAAAATTAAAATATGATATGGAATATACAAATATTAATTATGCATTATTAATTTCAATACAAAGTGGTATTGTAGGAAAAAAAACAATAGATATTGAAAAATTTATAATAAATAATAAAGAACAAACAATTGTTTATTGTTCATATGTATTTGAAGAACCTCATAAATTACATAGTTGTATAACATTATTAGAATCTTTAATTAAGATAAAAACTGAAAATTATAATTATTTTAAAGATGAAATAATTGAAACTATTAAAGATATAACAGAAATTTATGATATTATTAAAAATCTAAATTCTCAATATTTGATGGTAGAAAATACTATTAAAGAACAATTATCTAATTTTTATCTTATAATTAGAGATTATCAAATTAAGATAAAAGATAAAATTAATAAAATTAGTATAAAAATTGATGATATGATATATATTACTTCAGATGAATTCATTGATAATTTTAATGAAAGTGAATGTATTTTACAAGTAAATAAAATTAATGATATAATTATAGCTAATGATTTAAAAATAATAAAAAAAGATGATTCAACGTGGATTATAGCTATATCAAATAATACTAAAAATATAGGCGATATAAAGAAATTTAAATCTAAAATAGAGGTATCAATATATAATCCAAATATATGTATTAAATTCTTATCAAAAGATAAATCTGATGAAAATTATATTTTATTAAAAAGTATTATTAAACAAAATATAATTTAGAAATTATATATATATAAATGAGTGAATTAAATATCTATTTTGTAAGACATGCAGAATCATGTTCAAATATTAGTATTGATCCACTAGGTACAATAAGTCATCCTCCTTTATCATATAAAGGAATACAACAAGCTATTAATTTAGGTATTAATAATGAAATAATAAATATGGATTTTGATGAATATTATAGTTCTCCAAGTTTAAGAACAATAATGACTGCTTGTTTAGCATTAAGAAATAAAAGTATTATAACTCCAATAACATTAAAATTAAATTCTAATTTAATTGAGAAAAGAATTCCTTTTATAGGTAATTATGATAAACAAAATAGTGTTGTTCCCAAACAAAATTTAAAAAATATGATTAATTATATAAAATTATGGTTTAAACAATATTATTTTAACAATTATATAGATTATGAGTTTGTTCATATAATA
>Ga0114974_10002753_pt1 | contig 13508 bp, 12 predicted proteins | sample S_130206_EF_Meta_FD_87318 | JGI IMG/M metagenome (GOLD analysis project Ga0114974, IMG submission 87318) | Freshwater microbial communities from Lake Simoncouche, Canada to study carbon cycling - S_130206_EF_MetaG | ecosystem: Environmental > Aquatic > Freshwater > Lake | place: Lake...
GTGATGCCGTCGGCGCCCGCGGCCTGCGCCAGTTGCGCGGCGCGTACCGGATCGGGGTTGTCGCCGCCGCGCGCATTGCGCACCGTGGCGACGTGATCGATGTTGACGCCGAGCCGCAGCTTGGTCACGCAAGCCCTCGGGAACCCGGCTTCACGGCGGGCTTGTTGCGCAGATGCGGCGGCAGCTTGTCGGCGGGCCAGGCCTGCACTTTCCATTCCGCCAGCGCGATCAGCGGCACGCCGACCTTGGCCTTGCCGCCCGACCGGTCGATCAGGCAGCAGGCCGCGACAACCTTGGCGCCGGTCGCCTTGATGGCGGCGATGCACTCGCGCGAGGACACGCCGGTGGAAATGATGTCTTCTACCATCAACACCTTCTGGCCCTTCTTGAGGGTGAAGTTGCGGCGCAGCTGGAATTCGCCGTCCACCCGCTCGACATACATGGCGGGAAGACCCATCTGCCGGCCCATCTCATAGCCCGGCACGATACCACCCACCGCCGGCGAGACGATGGCGGTGATCTCGTCCGTCACTTCCTTCTTCACCTTGGCGGCCAGCGCCTTGCACAATTTGGCGGTGCGCCTGGCGTCCTGGAAAACCAGCGCCTTCTGCAGGAATTTGTCGGAGTGCAGCCCCGAGGACAGGATGAAATGACCCTCGAGCAACGCGCCCGACTTTTTGAATTCGTTCAGCACCTGATCAACGTTCACTGCACACTCTCCGCTTCGCGCACGCGGTCAACCGATTCGACCGCATCGGATACGCGTAGCGCGCCCAGGATATTCTGCAAATGCGCCACGTCGCGCACCTCGATATCCACGGTGAATTCGAAGAACAGCGGATTGCGGCTGGTCACTTTCATGTTGAAGATATTGCCATCATTGGCGGCAATGGCGGTCATTACTGTCGCCAGGCTCCCCGGCGCGTTCTTCACCCGCACCGCGATGCGCGCCACCGACAGGCCCATGTCGGACGCGCCCAGGCCCCAGCCCACATCCAGCCAGTCGTCCATGTTCTGCGCCTTGTCCAGCTCGGCGCAATCGATGGTGTGCACCACCAGCCCCTCGCCTGGCGCGGTGATGCCGACGATGCGATCACCCGGAAGCGGGTGACAGCATTGGCCGAGCGTGTAGGAAATGCCTTCGGTCAGGCCGCGAATGGATATGGGCTTGACCTCGCCCGGCACGGATTTCTTGACCGCTTTTCCGGTGCGCTTGAGCTCGGGATAGACCGCCTGCAGCACTTCATGGCCGCGCAGTGCCCCGCGCCCGACATCGGCATAAACGTCTTCCGCCTTGGCAAGGCGCAGTGTCTTGGCCACGCCCTCGATCGCTTTTTCCGTCAGTTCGCGCTTTTCGTCGGCAAAGGCCTTTTCCAGGATCTTGCGGCCGAAGCGGACATGCTCGTCGCGCTGGGCATGGCGCAGAAAGCGGCGGATTTCGGCGCGAGCCCGGCCGGTGACCACGAACTGTTCCCACATCGGCGACGGCGTGGAGTCCTTGGTGGTGATGATTTCCACCTGATCGCCATTCTTCAGCGGCGTGTGCAGGGCGACATGATTGCCGTTGACCTTGGCGCCCACCGCGCTGTTGCCCATGTCAGTATGCACTGCATAGGCAAAATCGATCGGCGTGGCGCCCTTGGGCAGCGAGATCAGCGAGCCCTTGGGGGTGAAGCAGAAAACCTGGTCCTGGTACATGGCCAGGCGCGAATGTTCGAGCACTTCCTCGGCGCTGTCACCGCGCTCCAACAGGTCCACCATGTCCCGCAGCCAGCCATAGGTGACGCTGTCTTCCTTGCCGGCCCCGGAGCCCTCAGGCACATGCTCGCGGTAGCGCCAGTGAGCAGCCACGCCGCGTTCGGCAATGTCGTGCATGTCCTGGGTGCGGATCTGGATTTCCACCCGCTGCTTTTCCGGCCCGATCACCGTGGTGTGAATGGAGCGGTAGCCGTTGGGCTTGGGGGTGGAGATGAAATCCTTGAAGCGCTCCGGCACCATCTGCCAGCTGGTATGGATGATGCCCAGCGCCCGGTAGCAATCGGCCATCGAGCCGACGATGACGCGGAACCCGAAAATGTCTGACAGCTGTTCGAAGGACAGTTTCTTGGTCTGCAGCTTGCGCCAGATCGAAAAGGGCCGCTTGCCGCGGCCATAGACCCAGGCCTCCATGCCGTGCTCGGCCAGCTTGCGCTTGATCTGGTCGGCGATGCGTCCGACCCGGTCGCCGCCCACCATGTCGAGGCGGGCAAAATGGGTGACAATGGAATTGCGCGCCTCGGAGTCCAGCTCCGCGAATGCCAGGTCTTCCAGCTCCTCGCGCATGTTCTGCATGCCGATGCGGCCCGCCAGCGGGGCATAGATGTCCACCGTCTCCTGGGCGATGCGGCGGCGCTTGTCGGGCTTGTCGATGTAACCGAGCGTGCGCATGTTGTGCAGCCGGTCGGCCAGCTTGACCAGCAGCACCCGGATGTCGCTGGTGATGGCCAGCATCAGCTTGCGGAAATTCTCCGCCTGCTTGGTGCGTTCGGAAAAGACCTCCAGCTGGGACAGCTTGGTGACGCCGTCCACCAGATTGGCGATCTCCTCGCCGAATTTTTCCTTCACATCCTCATAGGTGACCAGCGTGTCCTCGATGGTGTCGTGCAGCAGCGCGGTGACGATGGTGGGGACGTCGAGCTTGAGGTCGGTGAGGATGGCCGCCACTTCCAGCGGATGGGCGAAATAGGGATCGCCCGAAGCACGGAACTGCTTGCCGTGCGCCGTCATGGCATAGACATAGGCCTTGTTCAGCAAGGCCTCGTCGGCGGCGGCGTCATAGGCGAGCACCCGCTCGACCAGATCGGTCTGGCGCATCAGCCGGCGGCGGCCGCGCGCGGGCGCAGCCGCGCCCCCCGTCGCTTGCGACGGGCTTTTTTCTAAAGTCGGCTTGGCGGGCTTTTCAGCCGCTGTGACAGGGGTGGGCGGGCTCATCCGCCCAAATATAGGCAGATAAACTGGAAATCAGAACCTAAAGCAGACCTAAAACGCCCGGATTACCGGCAAACTACTCTTCGTAGTCCGCTTCCGGCTCCGGCTGCGGCTCGGCGCGGCGCTGGGCTTCGGTGGTCAGGGCCCGCAGCAGTTCTTCCTCGGTGACCTGGCGATGCGAGGGATCCTCGCGGTCGTCGGCCTCGGGACGGGCCTCTTCCGGCTCGTCCACTTCAGCATGCTTCTGCAGCGAGCGGATGTAATCTTCCTTGGTATCTTCCGGCTTGATCAGCTTGGCGGCGATTTCGCGCAAAGCCACAACGGGGTTCTTGTCACGGTCGCGTTCCAGCATCGGCTCGGCGCCGCCCGAAAGCTGGCGGGCGCGGAAACCCGCGGCCAGCACCAGATCGAAGCGGTTGGGAATCTTGTCGACGCAATCTTCGACGGTGACGCGAGCCATGGAGAATCCTTCAAGTTCAACAGGTTAGCGGCCCGAAAAGCCGCAAACTCCGGGAGATGGCGCGGGAATAACAGAAAAAACCGGGCTAGGCGAGCTTTTTGGGAGGCTCGTGGTCCGGCAGCCCCACCAGGAGTTCCCTCGCCCCCTGCCCCAAAACCGGATGCCGCCAGCCGGGGGCAACCTCCCCCAGGGGGACAAGGACAAAGCTGCGCTTGGCCAATCGCGGGTGCGGAAGATGCACCGCTCCGGTCATGACCTTTCCGTCATGATCAATGAGATCAAGATCCAGCGTCCGCGGCGCATTCGGCGCGGAACGCATCCGCCCGAACTCAGTTTCCACACCATGCAAAAGATCCAGAAGTTCAACGGGTTGGAGAGTCGTCTTTGCGATGGCGACCGCGTTGACGAAGGGCGGATCGGCCGCATCCGGCCAGGCCGGCGTTTCATAGAAGGACGAAACCGACAGGATATTCACACCCAACTGCTCCAGCCGGGCCAGCGCGCGTTTCAGCGTTTCGGCCGGCTCACCTGCATGGGACGCAAGATTACCGCCTAAGGCGATCAGGATCATGGGCCCGCACCAGACAATAAGGTGCGCCGCCCTTCAGATGTTTTGGAGGTCATATGCTTTTTTATCCGGCCGAGAAGCTCGCATTGTTCATCGACGGCGCCAACCTGTATGGCGCGGCCAAGGGGCTGCAGTTCGATATCGACTATAAACGGCTGCTGGAATTGTTCGCGCGCAAAGGCACATTGGTGCGGGCCTTTTATTACACCGCCGTGGCGGAGGACCAGGAGTTCTCGCCCCTGCGCCCCCTGGTGGACTGGCTGGATTACAACGGCTTTTCGGTGGTGACCAAGCCGCTGAAGGAATTCACCGACAGTCAGGGCCGCCGCCGGGTCAAGGGCAACATGGACATCGAACTGGCCATCGACGTGATGGAAATGTCGGGTTGCGTCGATCATGTCGTGATCTTTTCCGGCGACGGGGATTTCCGTCGCCTGGTGGAAGCGGTGCAGCGGCGCGGCAAGCGGGTCAGCGTGGTCTCGACCATCCGCACCCAGCCCCCGATGGTGGCCGACGAGCTGCGCCGGCAGGCGGACAATTTCATCGAGCTGGACGACCTGAAAAGCCAGATCGCCCGCGACGGCGGCAGCAAGCCCTCCCCGGCGTTTGTGCAAACCGCCTGAATTTTGTAGTGCGGGGGCATGAAAGCCCCGCTCACGCCGCCGCATGATTGCCCGCTCTGCCCGCGGCTGGTGGCGTTTCGTCAGGCCAACCGCGTCAAATATCCCGACTGGTTCAACGGACCTGTGCCCAGCTTCGGACCGCTGACGGCGCGCATCCTGATCGCTGGCCTGGCGCCGGGACTGCAGGGCGCCAACCGCACCGGACGTCCCTTCACCGGCGACTGGGCCGGGGACCTGCTCTACGCCACCCTGCTCAAGCATGGCCTGGCGAAGGGCGTCTATGACGAACGCATAGACGATACGCTGGAGCTGGTGGACTGCCGCATCGCCAATGCGGTGCGCTGCGTGCCACCGCAGAACAAGCCCGAGCCATCGGAAATAAAGACCTGCCGCCAGTTCCTGATATCGGAACTGGACACGCTGCCGAACGTGAAAGTGATCCTGGCGCTGGGCAAGATCGCGCATGACAGCGTGCTGACCACGCTGGGCGCAAAGATCAGCGCGCATCCGTTCCAGCATGGTTCAGTTTATGAGATCGGAAAGTTCAAGCTGATTTCGAGCTATCACTGCTCGCGTTACAATACCAACACAAGAAGACTCACCACCGAGATGTTCGAGGACGTGGTCGGCAAGGCGAAAGCCCTAGCCCTTGTCCCGTAGCAACCGCGCCTTGTCGCGCGCCCAGTCGCGTTCCTTCTCGGTCTCGCGCTTGTCGTGCAGTTTCTTGCCCTTGGCGACGCCCAGTTCCAGCTTGGCCTTGCCCTTGGCGTTGAAATAGAGCTTCAGCGGGATCAGCGTCATGCCTTCGCGCTGGATCGCGGCCGCCAGCCTGTTGGCCTCGCGCTTGTGCACCAGCAGCTTGCGGGTGCGCTTGGGCTCGTGATTGAAGCGCGATGCTTGCGTGTATTCGGGGATGTAGCAATTCACCAGCCACAGCTCGCCATCCTTGGCGTGGGCGTAAGACTCCCCGATGGTGGTCTTGCCGCTTCGCAGGCTCTTGACCTCCGAACCCATCAGCATGATTCCGGCTTCAAGGGTCTCCCCGATCGCATAGGCGTAGCGCGCCTTGCGGTTGTCGGCGATGATCTTGAAACCGTCTTCTTTCTTCTTGGCCATTTAGACTTTGAAGCCAGCGCCCTGCATCGCCGCCTTCACCTGGGCGCGCGCGCTTTCGCTGGCTTCCACCAGCGGCAGGCGCACATCGGCGCTGCAATGGCCCAGCAGCGAAGCGGCATACTTCACGGGCGCCGGACTGGTCTCGCAGAACAGCGCGTCATGCAGCGGCATCAGCCGATCCTGGTATTCGCGCGCCTTGGCATAATCGCCCGCGGCGCAGGCCGCCTGGAATTCGGCACACAGGCGCGGCGCGATGTTGGAGGTCACCGAGATGCAGCCCGACCCGCCATGGGCGTTGTAGCCCAGCGCGGTGCCGTCCTCACCCGAGATCAACAGCCAGTCCTTGCCGCAGGCCAGGCGCTCGCGGCTGGGGCGCATCAGGTCGGCGGTCGCGTCCTTCACCCCGATGATATTCTTGTGCTTGCACAGGCGCACCATGGTCTCGACGCTGATGCCCACCACCGCCCGACCCGGGATATTGTAAAGAATGATCGGAATATCCACGGCATCGGCAACGGCCATGAAGTGGCGATACTGACCTTCCTGGGTCGGCTTGTTGTAATAGCCGGTGACATGGAGGACGGCATCACAGCCGACCTCCCTGGCGTGCCGGGTGCGCATGATGGCTTCGTCGGTCGAATTGGAGCCGGCGCCAGCGATCACCGGCACCCGCCCCTTCGCCTCTTCGACGCAGATCTCGATCACCCGGGCATGTTCGTCATGGCTCAGGGTCGGCGATTCGCCGGTGGTGCCGCAGGGAACCAGGCCCTGGGTTCCTTCGGCGATCTGCCAGTTCACCAGCTTGCGGAATGCCGCTTCATCCACCTTGCCGTCCTTGAACGGGGTGATCAGGGCGGTGATGGAGCCTTTGATGCGGTCGCGGATGCTGGCCATGGTCGAGTTCCAGTTTTTTCTTATGGGACCGGTCACATTTATGCCGGAAGACGGGTCCCATTATGGCCTTCCCGGCGGCACTCCGTCTAAGCTGATCCAATCTTTTCAACAAGCTATCGCCTGAAATAATGACCATTCCCTTTTTGCGTGCCTGCCTCTTTTCCACCACCCTGATCGCCGGGGGTGCCGCCTTGTCTTATTCTTGGGCGCAGACACTCCCCTCGGGTCTCTCCCGCAGCGGCGATGTGGTGATGATGCAGCCCATCCCCGACGCCACGGGCGGCGCCGGCACGGGGCTTTCCTCCGCCCGGCCCAACCGGCTGAAATTCCTCACCCCGCCGGAGCATGACCTGTTCAGCCGGGCCTTCGACGCGGCGGTGCGGGGCGACTGGGTGGCGGCGCGCAACCTGGCCGCCCAGGGCCAGAACAGCACCGCCAAGCGCCTGCTGGAATGGCGCTATGCGCTGGACCGGAACAGCGGTGCGACATTCGCCGAGATCGACACAGTCATCAAAGACACCGACGCCAGGGGCGCGGCCGCCTGGCCGCTCCGAGGCACCCTGCAGGCCCGCGCCGAGGCAATGATCACGCCTGACATGGGCGCGAGCGCCATCGTGGCGTGGTTCGCCGGCAAAAATCCCAATTCCAGCATCGGCAAGATCCGGCTGGGCGAAGCGCTGGTGGCGACCGGCGACAAGACGCGCGGCGCAGCCCTGATCCGGTCGGGATGGATCGAGGGCAGCTTCGACACCGCCACCGAACTGGACATCGCGCAGAAGGACGCCGCCCATCTGTCCCCGGAAAGCGACCGCGCCCGGCTGGACAATCTGCTGTGGCGGGGCGAGACGACGGCGGCGCGGCGCCTGATCTCCCGGGTCAGCGAACCCACCGCCGACATTGCCAATGCCCGCATCGCCCTGACGGCCGGCCTTGCCAAGGCGCAGAGCGCGCTGAGCAAGGTGGCCGATTCCAGCGATCCCAGTCTCTTGTTCGACTGGTCTCGCGCCCTGCGGCTGGCGGACCGCGACAGCGACGCCGCCGCCATGCTCCTGCGCGTGCCTGCGGCGCCGATGGTCAGGGACCGCGCCGCGCGCTGGTGGAACGAGACGGCCATACAGGCGCGGGCAGCGCTCAGCGGCGGCAATCCCCGATTGGCGCTCCAACTGGTCCAGCATGCGGGCTTTTCCAGCGGCGACCAGAATGCGGAGCAGCACTTCCTGGCAGGCTTCATCGCCTTGCGCTTCCTGAAAGAACCCGCCACCGCTCTGGACCATTTCCGCAAGCTGGAGGCGGGAGTCGCACGCCCCATCAGCAAGAGCCGTGCCCTGTACTGGCAGGGCCGCGCCCTGGAGGCCCAGGGGGACACAACAGCGGCACTGTCGCGCTACCGCGCCGCCGCAGCCTGGCCAGAGACATTCTACGGTCAGGTCGCCCTGGCGCGCACCGATGCCACGCCGATGATGCAGCTGTCCGACACCATCGTGGAGGCGGCCGCCCCCAGCGAGGTGGAAAGCGACGCGCTGATGGGCGAGATCAAGGTGCTGGCCGATCTGGGCCAGGCCGCAAGTCTGCGCGCCTTCATCGACCGGACCGTCGAGGTTTATTCCTCCCCCCGCCACATCAAGCGGCTGATGATCATGCTCAATGACTGGGGCTATCCGGAAATCTCGGTCAGGCTGGCCAAGTCCATGAGCTATGCCGGCGTGCCCATGCCGCAATTTTCCCATCCCGTGATCGCCCTGCCCCGCTATGTCGGGCCCGGAGAAGCCCCTGACCCGGCGCTGGTGCTGGGGCTGATCCGGCAGGAAACGGAATTCGACGCCTATGCCATCAGCAGCGCCGGCGCGCGCGGGCTGATGCAGATGATGCCGGCCAGCGCCAGGGTGGCGGCCAAGCAGGCGAACCTGCCCTACCGACCCGAGGCGCTGCTCAGCGACACGGCCTACAACATGCAGCTGGGCATGACGGAGTATCGCGGCCATCTGGACCGCTATGGCGGCTCGCTGGTGCTGGCGGCGGCGTCCTACAATGCCGGGCCGGGCAACAGCCGAAAATGGGTCGCGGTCCATGGCGATCCGCGCACGTCCGGCGTCGACCCGATCGACTGGCTGGAACTGATACCGTTCGGGGAGACCCGCAATTACGTTCAGCGTGTGCTGGAAAATACCCAGGTCTATCGCGCCCGGTTGGCGGGCAAGACCGTGGCCCTGCGGATTTTGCCGGATCTGTATGCGCCGGCGGCGCCGTCCATGCCTGCGCTGACGGCGAAGGCGAACTAGTTCTTAAAGATATTCAGCCATTCGCGGGCCAGCTTCTGGGCCTCGGCTATCTGTCCGGCGTTCATTTCGCTGGCCAGCTGGTTGCGCCAGCTCTTGGCGGCTTCCACGCCGCGCACCGCGGCGAGATTGAACCATTTATGGGCTGCGACCATGTCGACGCCCACGCCCTGGCCGGTCGAATAGGCCAGTCCAAGATTGTAGAGCGCATCGGCGCGCCCTTCCTTGGCATCGCGCTCATATTGCGCGAGTGAATCGATATCGATGCAGGCCACAACACGATCCTTCCATCATAGCGAGCAGATGAAACATCTTTCGCGTGGCCTGATGGTGAAGCAGAAGAAACTAAGACGCGGTAAACGCGCGTTAGCCGTGTTTTTCACACTTCGTTAGGCGTGGCAAACAAAGTCCTAATTTTGACGCGCGCGCTGGCCGAACAGGATCTTTCTATCTTCATCCGTCACCGGCTTGCGCAGATGCGCGCCCAGCGATTTGGCGCGCTGCACGGCCTTGCGCGCACCGATGCGGTCTTTCCAGGCGGAAAGATGGGGGAACTCGTCCAGGTTTGTGTATTTGGAAGCCGACAGCACCCAGCTCCAGCAAGCCATATCGGCGATGGAATAACTTCCCGCCAGATATTTGCGGTTCGCCAGGCGTGTGTTCATCACCCCCAGCAGTCGGTGCACCTCGTCGGTGTAGCGCTTTTTGGGATAGGGCAGATCTTCCTTGGCATAGTTGCGGAAATGGTTGGCCTGCCCCGCCATGGGGCCCAGTCCGCCCACCTGCCAGAACAGCCATTCCTCGACTTGGGCCCGGGCGCGCTCGTCCTGGGGGTAGAAGCGGCCATACTTGCGGCCCAGATACTGAAGGATCGCCCCGGATTCGAAGACCGACAGGGGCCGGCCGGCCGGACCCGTGGGGTCCACAATGGCCGGAATGCGGTTGTTGGGGGAGATTTTCAGGAAGGCGGGGGCGAACTGCTCCCCTTTGTTGATGTCCACGAAGTGGACCTCGTATGGCACCCCCAGCTCTTCCAGCATGATGCCGATTTTGTGGCCGTTGGGGGTGGACCAGTAATAGAGGGCGATCGGCTTGGCGGGCGCCCTGGTCCTGGAGGCAGGGCGGCGAACCGCAGCGGCCGTTTTTACACGCTTCTTGGTGGATTTCTTCGCCATGTCCGTTCTCCCGCGATGCTGCACTGCAGATGGAGAACCCTGGCGGTATTGGCAAGGTGGCCGTCCCGCGGACCGAACCTCATTGCTTTAAAAAAGCTTGGCCGCGGCACTTTTGGCGATACGCCTGGGAGCCGCGGCCTTTGCCTTATTCATCGGATACGTCCTGAGTGAATGTTCAGGGGTAACCGTGAAGAATATCTAATTGACCGAGGTCAATTACTTCTTCTTCTTCTTGGCGGCCTTCTTCTTCGTCGCCTTCTTAGCCTTTTTCTTCGCAGCCATGTTCAACTCCTCTATCGTTTGTTCGGGTCTGAACGACTTATGTCGCCCCCCAAAACGTCATCAATATGAATTACTTGCATTTTGAAATGCAACTGCATGGGGGCTTTCGAAAAAGCCGAAAAATCGCGAAATGCAGGAAACCCGCATTTTACAAAGGTTATATGCGATATTCCGTACACGGACAAAAAAGTGCGCATTTTGCGGGGCTGGTCCGCATTTTGCGCATTTTGTGCGAATCACCCCTCGTCGGGCAAATTGAGTCGGGTCTTGAGGGCGGCGTTGACGGCCGTCGGATTCGCTTTTCCACCCGTCTGCTTCATCACCTGACCGACGAACCAGGCGGCGAGCTTCGGCTTGGCCTTCACCTCTTCCACCTTGTCGGGGTTGGCGGCGATCACCGCTTCGATGGCGGCATCGATGGCGCCGGTGTCGGTCACCTGCTTCATGCCGCGCGCCTCGACCACGGCCCGCGGGTCGCCGCCTTCGGTCCAGACGATGTCCAGCAGGTCCTTGGCGATCTTCCCGGAGATGGTCTTGTCCGCGACCATGACGATGATGGCATTGTTGGCCGCCGCGCTGACCGGCACCTGCGTAATTGACAGACCGTCACGATTGAGCCGGCCCAGCACTTCATTGTTCAGCCAGTTGGCGGCAGCCTTGGCGTCAACACCCTTGGCCAGCTCTTCGTAAAAGTCCGCCAGTTCGCGTTCCGCGACCAGAACCGAGGCGTCATAGGCCGACAGGCCCTGCGCCACGAAGCGCGCCTTCTTCTCATCGGGCAGTTCGGGCAGCGTCTTGCGGATGGCTTCGACCCAATCGGCGTCCAGCTCCAGCGGCAACAGGTCGGGATCGGGGAAATAACGATAGTCATGCGCCTCTTCCTTGGAGCGCATCGACCGGGTCTCCCCCGCCTTGTTGTCATACAGCCGGGTCTCCTGGCGGATCGTGCCGCCGCCTTCGATCACTTCGATCTGGCGGCGCGCTTCATATTCCACCGCCTGGGCGACAAACCTCATGGAATTGACGTTCTTGATCTCGCAGCGCGTCCCCAGATGCTTGAAGCTGCCGGTCTCGCGGAACTTTTCATAGCCGCCGACCCGGCAGACCGAGACATTGACGTCGGCGCGCATGGAGCCTTCGTCCATATTGCCGTCGCAGGTCCCCAGATAACGCACGATCGCCCTGAGTTTCTTCAGGAACGCCGCGGCTTCCTCGGATGTGCGCATGTGCGGCTTGGTGACGATCTCCATCAGGGCAATGCCGGAGCGGTTCAGGTCGACAAAGCTGCTGTCGGGATGCTGGTCATGCAGGCTTTTGCCGGCATCCTGCTCCAGGTGCAGGCGTTCGATTCCGACCTTGATGGTTTCCCCATCCTTGAGGTCGATCAGGACCTCGCCCTCGCCCACGATGGGGTCCTTGTACTGGCTGATCTGATAGCCCTGAGGCAGGTCGGGATAGAAGTAGTTCTTGCGGTCGAACAGCGAGCGCAGGTTGATCTGGGCCTTGAGGCCCAGCCCGGTGCGAACCGCCTGCTCGACGCATTTCTCGTTGATCACCGGCAGCATGCCCGGGAAACCGGCGTCGATGAACGACACCTGGTTGTTGGGCTCGGCCCCGAATTCGGTGGAGGCGCCGGAAAACAGCTTGGACTTGGACAGGACCTGGGCATGGACTTCCATGCCGATCACGATTTCCCAATCGCCGGTTTCACCCTTCAGGGTCTTGGGCTTTTCCGCAGCACTCATAGGTTCCACCACTTGACCGGGCTGTGCTTGAAATCCGCCGCCGTTTCGATCGCCTGCGCGGCGCGCAGCAAGGTTGCCTCGTCAAACGCCTTGCCGATCAGCTGCAGGCCCAGCGGCAGGCCGGTTTCGGTCAGGCCAGCCGGCACCGAGATACCGGGCAGGCCTGCCAGGTTCACCGTCACCGTGAAGACGTCCTGCAGATACATTTCCAGCGGGTCGGTGGTCTTGGCCCCCACCGCGAAGGCCGGACCCGGCGTGGTCGGGGTCAGCAGCACGTCGCATTTCTCGAAGGCCTGGTCGAAATCGCGCTTGATCAAGGTGCGCAGCTTCTGGGCGCGGGAGTAATAGGCGTCATAATAACCCGCCGACAGGACATAGGTGCCGATCAGGATACGGCGCTGAACTTCGGCGCCGAAACCCTCGCCCCTGCTCTTTTCATACAGATCGGTGATGTCATGAACGCCGGATGCGCGGTGACCGAAGCGCACGCCGTCATAGCGCGCCAGGTTGGACGAACATTCCGCCGGCGCCACGATGTAATAGGTCGGCAGCGCATATTTGGTGTGGGGCAGCGAGACCTCCACGATCTCGGCGCCCTGGGCCTTCAGCCATTCCGCGCCCTTCGACCATAGCGCATTGATCTCGGCCGGGGCGCCGTCGATGCGGTATTCCTTGGGAATACCGACCTTCAGGCCCTTGATGCCGCCTTCCAGCAGCTTTTCGTAATCGGGCACCGGCACATCCATGCTGGTGGAATCCCTGGCATCCACGCTGGCCATGGTTCCCAGCATGATGGCGGCGTCGCGCACCGTCTTGGTCATGGGGCCGGCCTGGTCCAGCGACGAGGCGAAGGCGACAATGCCGAAACGCGAGCAGCGGCCATAAGTCGGCTTCAATCCCACCCGCCCGGTGACGGCGGCGGGCTGGCGGATGGAGCCGCCCGTGTCGGTGCCGGTAGCAGCCAGACACAGGTCGGCGGCAACGGCAGCGGACGAGCCGCCTGAGGAACCGCCCGGCACCAGATTGGCGTTGGAGTTGTTGGCGCGCCAGGGATTGAACACCGGGCCGAAGGCGGAGGTCTCGTTGGACGAGCCCATGGCGAATTCGTCCAGGTTGGTCTTGCCCAGCATCACCGCGCCGGCATCCCACAAATTCTGGGTGACGGTGGATTCATAGGACGGCACGAAATTGCCCAGCATCTTCGAGGCCGCCGTTGTGCGGGTGCCCTTGGTGCAGAACAGGTCCTTGATCGCCAGCGGCAGGCCTTCCAGCGCGCCGACTTCGCCCTTGGCGATGCGGCGGTCGGCGGCATCGGCCATCAGCATGGCCTGCTCGCCACTTTCCGTGATGAAGGCGTTGAGCGGGCGCGCCTTTTCAATGGCCGCAACGAAGGCGCCGGTCA
>Ga0114974_10002756_pt1 | contig 13503 bp, 13 predicted proteins | sample S_130206_EF_Meta_FD_87318 | JGI IMG/M metagenome (GOLD analysis project Ga0114974, IMG submission 87318) | Freshwater microbial communities from Lake Simoncouche, Canada to study carbon cycling - S_130206_EF_MetaG | ecosystem: Environmental > Aquatic > Freshwater > Lake | place: Lake...
ATTGGGAGAAGACGCGTGAACCTGACCCCACAGTGGAAGTGAAGGGGGTCAACATTGAGACCCAGGATGTGGTCTACAATACGATTCCAACGGACTGGAGGGGCGAGCCAGTCACTGCGCGGCTTCTGGGAAATGTCCTCGGCTGTGCGGAACGGAATCAGAAAATCCTCGAGTGGATTCTTAAGTTGGCGGCGGAGCCGCGCCGACGCCTTCTCATTCTTTCGGAGCGCATCGGTCATCTGAATACCATAGAGGAGCTCGTGAAAGCCGCCGACCCTGCGCTAACCATCTCATATTATGTAGGCGGCATGAAGGAGGAAGTGCGAGAGCAGGGCGCCGCGACGGCTCGGATTATTCTTGCTTCGTATGCTATGGCAAGCGAAGCAATGAATATTAAGACGCTCAATACTGTTATTCTGGCGAGTCCTCGTAAGGCCGTTGAGCAAAGTACAGGGCGTATTCTGCGCGTGCGACCCGACCAGCGAGAAGTGCCCCCCATGATTGTAGATATTATTGACTCGCACCAAATGTACCAGTCGCAGTGGAGAAAGCGGCTCGAATATTACAAGAAGTGCGCGTATCAGATTGAGCGCTGGTCGATGAAGGGCGAGACGGGTACCCCCATGGTCTTCAAGACTGTTAAGAAGCAGGAGCCCAGCGGATGCCTTATTGCGGCAGATACAGTGTAGAGTCTTATACTACTGTTACCGTAATGCCCTGCGATGCGAGGATTGTGTTCGCCTCAGCAATACTTTGAATGAGAAAACTACTGATTGTAGTCTCTTGGTTCACAAGATCTCCTGGACTGAAATACTGCTTAAGGCTTGATAGGAGTTTCACTTTTTTCTCATCAATCATAGACTGTGTGGCTCCAAATGTAGTTAATAGAGTTGTGGTCGAGTTCTGAGCATTCGCCAGGTCGCCGCAGGAGTTTGTAATAAATTTGCCAATATTATTTATAACTGGCGTCCCAAAATACTGTGCCTTTGTGTAAAAATCAACGGTGCTTAATGCGGCACCCTCATTTGCGATAGAAGTACTTAAGTTGTTCACATTGTTCGCCTGATTATCAAATGTCATATATATGTCGCCAAAGCTAGTGAGAAATGTGTTGATGGATTTGAGGAGCGAGTAACTGTTTGAAACGGCGGGGACGGTCAGGTCAGCAGCAATGGGTGTAACGGTCGTCCCTGGAGCTGCCCTTGATTGATTTGATGCGGTGATATTCTGCGCGAGCTGGACGGCGACAAACACATTCGATTCGTAGTTATATTGATAGAATTCCCGCTGCGAACGGCAATAGGTTTCTCTGTATTCATACATAGACTCATCCTGTAGATTTATAAATCCCTTTACCTGCGTATCATATATCTTTGAATTTAAAATTTCTCTATTGAGAATCGAGGAGTTTGTAAAGATTGTATTATTATATATTGTCAGTAACGCACCTGAGCCATAGAGCTCATCGGTCAGCCTGTCAACCGCAGTTTTTGTACTATTATAGTATCTTGTATACATATCAACGTTGCTCATTGTCGATGCGTACTGATACGCATAGAGTGTGGATGCGGTGATTGTACTCTCGTAGCTCGATACTGAAATATTATATTGCTCGGTAAGGCTCTTTATGCTCCAAGAAAGCGCATTGTATAAGAAGAGATCTCCCGCAATGGTTGACGCGTCTATTTCCGAATATCCAAGAAGCGTTGATGCGCCAATCATACTCGATAAATAAAAGGAACTATATGTGCTGAATTGTTCCGAATAGTTATTAATGTCAATGATAGATTGGTCATAGATGGAGGAAAATCGTGCGACTTGTTCTAGAGAGCTTAGCTTATAGTTTTTGAAGTTCATTTCACTCTTCGCATACTCATAAATCAATGCGTCATAGCCGAGAAGCATGGCATCGTATGCGCTCGTATTTGCTAGACCAGCAAGATTGAGCAGAGTTGCTGTCGCATTTTCTGCCGCAATCTTTTCTGCTCGAGTTTTCTGGAGGAGCTGTTCAGACATGGATCTCGCCGCCCACAGCGCGGAGTTTCCTTGAACTGGCCCAGATAATACTGGAGTGGTACCCTGTGGTATCGAATCAGTATAGATTAGATCCGCAGCTTGAAACTGTTCCAACGCATTTGCATAATCGGTCTCCTTTTGCGTCGCAGTAGAAAGGGCTTGCGCATATATCTCATTCGCAACAGAGGCCGCGTATATCGAGCTGATTGTGCTGTATGCGGCGGATGTACTTGCATAATTCAACGATGCCTCTGACTCCTCGATTCTATATTGCCGCAGTGTTGAACCTATATTTGTGCGATCCGTATACAGAGAACTCAGGATTCCACTAAGACTTGACCAGCGCATTGTACTTTCTTGGAGGGCCCTATACGAAGCCTCCTCCTTTAGCATTATGCTGCTAAGCTCATTATCTATAATACTTAATCCATCGGCACTTGAAATATATTGTACTTGATATCCCAAATACGTATAATACAGACTTGAATAGTTTACAGCTGAAATCACGAAATCGTTATTTTCTTTTTCTAAAGATGATACAGATACATCATAGTCCGTTGTATAGGAAGATAGTGATGAGTTATATTCATTAATCATTTTTAGTAAATCTGCGAGTTCTCTGTCGTATTCATTCATCGTCGATATATAGGCCGTACTCACGCCGTCTAAATATGCCTCGTACTGCGTATAAGAATCAATCAATGAGGTATTTAACGAGGTTTCTGTATCAAGGCCATCAATTGTGCTCTGTGAAAGCTGTTTTAATACGGAATAGATTCCCAGAATCTGCTGGTTTGTTATAAGGGTCGATGTTTCAAGTGCAATACTCGTTGAAAGTGTGGAACCGAGCAGCATCAGTGAACTAACATCCATTTTTTTCAACTCAGCCTCAGTCTTCAATATTACATCATCAATCATGTCATATGGAGTGTCTGGAAGAGGGCCTGAGATTGTAATGTAATTTACGGGTATCATCTCTGCGCCTGAGACAGTTGATGGGGGCGCATTTAATGGGGCTGCATTTGATGGAGTTGTAACAGTTGCTCCTGAGATAGTTGATGGAGTTGTAACAGATGCTCCTGAGATAGTTGATGGAGTTGCGCCTGAGGCAGTAGATACGTATGATATGGGAATCATACTTGGTTTCACTCTATAGTTCCTTTTTATTCCTTCTTAAACCGACTACCGTGTTGTGCTAAATCCTACATGGATTCCATCCAGGATTTAGAACTGCTGAAATATTGTTTATCTGCGACGGCGATAACTACGGCGCTTGCGCTTTCCGCCACCTGTCTTAAGGCACGCCTGGTTCATGGTACCAGCATCATAGGGGGTCTGAATCTGTACAGGGGCTCCCGTAGAGCTTACCCATGTACTAGGATTGTTCGTGTATCCAGCCGTAGGGGCGACATAGAAGGCACTGTCCACTCCGCCAACACCACCCGCCTGTAGATTCAGAGGATTCGGGCGAGCACTCTCGCAAGGAATGCTCATCACCTGGGGAATGCCATTGCCCCAAGGAGTGCCGCCAGGAATAGGGGAGGCCGTAAGGTCGAAACTGTAACGGCCACCCTTCTGCCGACGAGTACCACGCTTCGCCTTGCGCCCACGACTTCCACCACGCTTCACCTTACGACCACGAGTCCCACGGCGTCTGCGGCCACCACCACCCATACCGGGAAGACCACCGGCGCCGGGCGGCGCAAACCCAGCAATCATGCCAGGGCGTTCCGCCGCCATGCAGGAAGATACCTCCTTAAATGATAATCCAGTATCGAGACCAGGGACAACTGATACGGGATTAAAAGCATAGCCCTGTCCAAGTCCGCCACCCCGATGGCTTCTTGTATTTCTAGTTTTACGCATTGCGCCTATCTATTTATATCCCATAAAAAGAATTAAGGTGCGAATCCAATAATCATATAGCCCCCAAACTCCGCATTCCACTCGACAGAGACTTGTACGCCATCCGAGTCCTTCGTAGCATCTCGAAGTTGTTTACTCAATGAAAACTGCTGAACAGAAGCCCTGCCAACGGCAGTTCCGTCATCTGCAAACAAATCATAGACATCGGGGAGGCGGTCGACCGGAACTGCGCGCGCGATGCTCATATGCTCTACGCGCTTCTCTACCACACTTCGCACGAGGCTCGTTGGAATAACCTCTTGCCGCCCCTGCTTCAAGCCAGCATGCGCCTCAGCAGCCTTTACGCGCGCCTCGAGAAACCAGACCATCCGCCGTTTCCCAGGCATCTCTGGAATCAGCTCAATGCTGTGACAGTTACTCCAGTCCTTCTTCGCAGCGAACTCCTCCAGCGACACTGGCTGCGCAATGCTGGTGAAGATTCCGCCCAATAGACGCGCATCAGGCACCCAGTGATGCTTCACAAACTCATTTAGATACTCGCGGCGCTTCGAAAAACCGTCCTTGGCCACAACAGAGATGCCCCGCCACATCCAAACATCCTCTAGACGCAGCCGATGAAGCACATCGTCGAGCGTCGCAATCAAAATAGAGCCACCACCCTCCGAAAGAGAGGTTGACACACGCATGCGGAGCGTATTAGCCCGCCAACCGCGCTCGCCATTCTTACCCCGCTTGAACTGTACATAAATGGCGGGCTTTCCAGGAAGAAAAACGAGAAATCCGGGCTCGGCGCGCCCCTCATTCTCCAGCACATAGAAGCCCCCCTTTCTCAGAAGAGGCTGGGCCCTCTCTGGATCCAGGTGCTGCCGAATCACCAGGTCAGTTGAGCATGATTCCACCAACTTTTTAGCAAGTTCCTGGAATAATGCTGGTGCGAACTTACGTCTCACTGCATGAATCTCACGATGGCTGTTGCGAATACTCCCCACAGAGATTCCTTGGTTTTCCATTACTATACTATATACGCTGGTAAGGTTTAGGCCGCTGAGCTATGCTCATGCAGTGGCGTAAGTACTGTCTCCGCCCATACTTACGCAGTAGCGTAAGTACTGTCTCCGCCCATACTTACGCAGTGGCGTAAGTATCATCATGGGACAAATCATTCGCCGTTACATCACCCATAAATTGCCCACCATTTTGCGCAAATTCAGGGGAAAAGGGAGATTCCGAAGAGAGCGCGCCCTTGTTCATGACACCAGAAGCAGCGGCCTTCTTAACTCCGGAGTTATCCATGCCAGGCCCAAAGGATAGTTCTGGGTGGCGCATGGAATCCTTTATAGGCGCCTCCATATTCGAATCCTCAAAGGGGTCAATAGGCATTACTTCCGGAGATATCGTGGGCGGCGCACCACCATCTTGAGCATTCGGGGCGCCAGGACCGCCAGGCGCAACTGTACGAGGCTCCTGCGCGAGTTCATAGCCCCTCACTGGAGGAGCCGCCGATGGTGTAGGCTGAGAGGGCGTATTGATAGGAGATGCTATAGGAGGGCCCATCGCCTTCTGAGCAAAGGGTTCAACATGCTTTGGCGCATGATGGGCAGATCCAGCCCTAGGAGCCGATCCAACACCAGGAGCCGAGCTAACCGCAGATCCGGGACTCTTTACACGGAACCAGTCCGGCCTATACGCCCTCACAAGTACAAATAGAAGATATCCAAACAGGGCTGCACATAAAATAGGGAGTAATATTTCTAGCATCTGGTGCTATGTAGGAAAAAACAAATCGAATAAAACCGGAATGTCTAATATAGATGTCCACCTCGAATCTTCAGGGTCTCCTCGATTCCACTGTAGCGCAGTTTAATGAAGTGAAAAAGGATGGATCCCTGACACTGCCAGAGGTAGTGAAGATTGCGACCACTGTTTTCAAGGGGGTCTACGCCCTCGAGAATGTAAGTAAGGCCGAGAAGAAGGCCTTTGTACTCATGGCTCTACAGCGTGGCATCAGTGCTGCTGGACCGCTCCAGGGACTCTCGCATGTTGACCCTGCGATAGTCTCGGAGGTCGAGAAGCAGGCCCTTCACGTTGCCGTGTCGGCGGTCTTCGGCCTTGAGGATGCCTTCCCCCATGTCTTTGCTGAAGTTCAAGGTGCTCTTTCTTATATAAGACAGTCCCTATCAAAATGTCTCCCTGCTTGTTCTCAGGCGGCTGCAACCGTCTCGGTCCTTGATCCGAAGGATGCCGCACTGATAAAAGAGGCGGTGGAAGCTGTAAAGGCGCTTGTTCCTGTACCTGCTCCTCTTCTTGAGGTACGAAGTGTAGAGACCAGCCAGGTATCTGAAGCTCCAAGCTCTTCCCCCGCACCTCCTGTCTAATAAGAGGGTACTCCTCCTCCGAGTAAACGGAATAGGGCGCCCAATCTTCGGGCATTTGCTCAAGCTCCTCTTCAATACCCAAGGGCCCCATGGTTCGCTTCAAGACTCGATAACACCTCCAAACATCTCCAACCAAAAATCCTACATAGTTTCCTGCGTCATAGATACGAATCTTTGAAGTAGGAGATTCTTCCATCACTGGAGTTTTTAACCAGGTACATCTCAATTTCATTATATGCTAAATATACTATGCGCAAAAGGTTTAGCCCAGCAACACAGTAAAATTTAAGTATTAAAGCGCTCCCCTATAGTCAATAAAGATGCCTCCAAAGAAAGAGACGGTTCAGGCTCTTCTTCTCACGCAAAAGGCCGAAGTGAAGGAAATAACGATTCCTCTTGGCGCCGATGGAAAGCTGACTACAGCTATCGTGAAGGCCACTATGAAGAAGAAGGAGGCGCCCGAAGTGGTTGGCACCTACCCCTATAAATCGCAGACTCTCTTTCTGCTCGGATATACCACGGGCAAGGCCGGGACGGAGAACAAGCATGAGCTCCCTCCGCCCCACGATACGATGCTCTGTTTCGGGGACATTATTCTGCTCGCATCCAAGGACGATACCGATTGGTCAAAGCCGGCGCCATTCAAGTCGGCAGATTACGAGGTGTTTTACACCAAGGCCTTTGGTGGATTCGAGGATTTGGATGAGGAGGATCTAGAGGAAGAGGTTGAAGAGGAGGTGGCAAATGAGGTAGAGGAGGACGGCGATGTGGAGGCCGACGGTGATGAAGAGGATGGAGAGGAGGGGGCCGAGGATGCTGAAGACGAGGGCGCAAAGGGGCTCGAGGATGATATCTGCGAGGAGCCCATTATTGTGCCAAAGAAGAGGGCAAAGAAGGCAGCGGCCACCTCGATTGTATCGGCCGGCGCTGCGCAAGTGTATGCATCGTACTTCCACGTGGATGTATCGAATGAGCTTACTGAAGAGCAGTATGAGGCCCCTTATGACGATGGCGCCCTTGTGTCGCATCGCAAGAAGATTCTGGCGACGCTGTCCAAGTTGTTCCGCGACCTCCTGGACTCAGCAGAGCTACACAGCCTAGAGAGATGTATCTACAATGGCGCCATTCGGCGCGCATCTCAGCGTCATATTGGCAAGGTCTGGACGCACACCCCCTTCCTGGAGCTCTATATCATGTTTGCGAAGCAGATTTCCGTCAATCTCCTGCCTACGGCATATGTGAACAATACGGAGCTGTTTGCGAAATACAAGGCGGGTGAGGTGAGCTTCAAGGACATTTCTGAGATGGATAGCTATCAACTGTTTGAGGATAGATGGAAGGACTGTTTCCTGGAGCAGCAGATTCGTGAGAAGCGCCAGCTGGAGGGCAATAAGGCTATGGCGACGGACAGATTCCTCTGTAAGCGTTGCCACAAGCGGGAGTGTACCTACTATGAGCTTCAGACTCGTTCTGCGGATGAGCCGATGACTATCTTCATTACATGCCTGAACTGCGGAAAACACTGGAAGGAATAAAAAGCCGCAGAAATAAATGTCCAGTGCCCCGGCGATTTCCACTGCTTCTGTGAGTGCCCCGGCAATTTCGAGTATTTTTATTGATACGCCGGCTATCTCTACTACTTCTGTACGAGCCCCAGCAGGCATCTCATTCAGCATATTTAATACATTTTTGGACAACAATATAACGACGATTGGCGCGAAGGGGGCGGATCCATTTCCGGTTGTAGATAAGCTATGGGACGTCTTTGCTGGAAAGGGTATTCGCACGGTTTTTCTGAGCATTGGAACCTCGGCGTCACCTCTCGCCGATTTAGAGATTGCGGAGAGTCTGGGCTGTCCCGCAAACATTTGCGCGATTGGCGAGTCTGAGAAGAAGAACTGGTCGGATGTCTCAACGGTGCTAAAGGACAGAAAGAGAGATTCTGCAGCCTCCAGCTTCACGGAGCAGGTAGATAGCAAGTGGATCCTTCCCAAGAATCTTCGTATGATAGATTCACTGCCTTGGTGGGAAAATGGTACTATAGATATTTCTGGCACTGGGCTCGTAGCCGCTAAGAAGGTCGATACACTCGTTACATCTATCTGCGGCACAATGAAGCTGAAGGATGGGGCGAAGCGCATCGACGTCTTGAAGATAGATGTGACCCAGTCGGCCCCGGGGCTGGAAATCCCAATTCTAAACAGCATTATCTCTGCGGGGTACAGGCCTTCCGTGCTGCTAGTCAAGTGGTCGGCAATGCCTGATACTGATTTAACAACGACAAATGCTGCGGGCCACCTACAGTGCTGCGGCTATACTCTCCTGAGTGTGAAGGACAACAAGTTCCTCTATTATTTCAATGACGATAATATCTACGAGATTTGTAGCTGGGAGCAGCGGACTAACATCAACCCTATTGCGAATGAGCTTCTGAAGGCGACTTCGAGGGGTCGTTAACGTGTTGTGCTAGATTAACTGCCCTCTTTGAGGGTAGTTAATCCAGCCTAGAACACAACTGTAGTCATGTAGGCTAGATTAACTAGCCTCTTTGAGGCTAGTTAATCCGGCACATGACGTTAAATTAGGAGAACAAAGTAGGGGTTCGAATGTTTTCACAGAAAGAGGTGAAATCTCCTCTTGCTGAAAAAAGAGTTATATATTCTCTAATGAAGCGGGGCATCTTTGGAAGAAGATGTTATTCTGAATCAACCTATATTAAAAAGAGGCCTTTTTCGCAAGGAGACGGCAGTCCTACCCCCAGAGCGACGCTCGAGCTTGTTGAGCAAAAATCTGAGGCATGTGTTGACGCATACTAAAGGATCATCAAATCGGACAGGCGCCAAAATTCAAACGTTCCATCCGGCATGGGCCTCTTGACAATAAAGGGAAGACGCCGCTGCTCCAACTCAAGCTTCGCAATCTCCAGAGGATGTGTCATATGTTCCGGTACAGTTACGAAGGGCCTCGCGCCCTCTGCGAGCTGGTTTGTGCGCGTTCCAAGAATCTTGGTACGCTCGTATACCGTCAAGAACGGGGGGCTCATATGGTTCGCGTCCACTCCAGCATCTGGCGGGGCCTGCTGTAAGGGCACTCTCGGAATAACCGTTTCCATATAATCCACTACCGTTTCTGGGTGATATTTGTAAAGAACCTCGAAAGGATCCTCGGGCTCAGGTGCCTCATCATCGCCCCCCTCCAGAGCGAGGTCGCCCTCGAAATCCTCGCCGTCATCAAGACCGAAATCCTGTTCAGCTGCTGCGTCCGCCATGATTCTACTACATATTCCTTCGAATATGTTTCAATAAATTTTACGAAGGGGCGCGACCCTGTTAAAATTGAGGGTACTTATGGAACAATAGCGAAGTACATATAGAAATGTCTGAGAGTGAGAGTGTGGCTGCTGTGATTAGTGAGGTTGAGGTGGGTCCCGTCGAGGAGGTGACGGTCTATAGCACCTTTGATAGTATGGGGCTGTCCGAGGAGATTCTTCGGGGTATTTATGCAAATGGGTTTGAGAAGCCGTCTGCGATTCAGCAGCGCGGCATTGTTCCTATCAAGGAGAAGCGTGATATTCTCGCACAGGCTCAGTCAGGTACGGGCAAGACCGGTACCTTCGTGACGGGGTCTCTTACACGCGTCGATCCGGCGCTGAAGCAGGTTCAGGTGCTTGTGCTTGCGCCGGTTCGTGAGCTCGCGCAGCAGATTCACGATGTTGCCGTACAGATTAGTAAGTATATGAATAACAAGGCGGGTCTCAGTGTCTATTCCGCGACGGGTGGCACACCTCTGCGCGACGATATCCGCGCGATTGAGCGCGGCTGCCAGTTTCTCGTTGGCACGCCTGGTCGCATCTACGACCTAATGAACAGGAATATCCTTTCCCGCGAGCATATTAAGGTGCTGGTGATGGACGAGGCGGACCAAATGCTGGAGGACCGTTTCAAGGAGCAGGTAATGTGTATTCTTCAAAAGGGCTTTCCTGCGACAACGCAGGTTGCGCTATTCTCTGCGACGATGGCCAAGGATGTGATTGAGGTGGCGAATTCCATGCTGAGAAATCCCGTGAAGATTCTCGTGGATGCGAAGGAGGTTCCCCTCGATGGCATCAAGCAGCTGTATGTGGAGCTCGAGAAGGAGAACTGGAAGTTCGATGTGCTCTGTGACCTGTATTCGCAGCTCACGATTAGTCAGGCGCTCGTCTATGTCAATGAGCGCAAGAAGGCGGATTTACTCGCGGAGAAGATGGCGCAGCAGGGGTTCCCGCTCTCGGTGATTCACGGCGAGATGGATGTCAATGAGCGCAAGAAGCGTATGGCCGAGTTCCGGTCGGGTGAGGTGCGTGTAATGATTAGTACGGATATGCTGGCGCGCGGCATTGATGTCCAGCAAGTGTCTCTTGTTATCAACTATGAGCTTCCTATTGAAAAAGAGAACTACATTCACCGTATTGGTCGCGCGGGGCGCTTTGGCCGCAAGGGCGTGACCATCAATCTGATTTCGCCTGAGGATAAGCGGGCCAAGGATGAGATTGAGCAGCACTGGAGCATTAATATGCTTCCGCTGCCGCAGGATCTGGCGAGTGTCATGAGCTAAATGGGACGCTTGGCATATCAACACATTTTTATTCGGCATCCCCCGCGGCCGGCTCTCGGATATCATGCCGACAGACAGGGCATGCGACATTCGCACTAAACCATGTATTAATACAGGGCGAGTGGAAGCGATGGCCGCACGCGTCGATGCTGAGTGCCTGAGTCCCAGCGGGAAGCTGGTCCTGGCAAATGGCGCAGATTTCATCCTCTGAATCAACAATCTCAATAGCAGTTCCAGATTGAATCTGTTCTGCTGTTGGGCGCACTACGACCGGCTCCAGAAAGCCTGGGGGCATTATATGCTGGCGAGGCACATTAGGGACTCGAAAGAGACCCCCCATAGTATTTATTGCGTTCAAGAATTCTGTGGCTACATTCAACTCTTGGGTCGCATTAGCATTCCTGCTTGCCTCAAAGAGCATCGAAAGGTTAGGCGCAACTGCGGCCCGCAGGGGAGGCGTAGAGATGATTCGAGTTCGCTCGCGCTCCAAATGCTCACGCCGGCCGCGACTAAAGAGGTCAAATCGCTGGCGTACCTGTTGCTGAACATAGCCGAGGACCTGTGTCACATCTTCGAATCTTTCAGGTACATACAGAAGATCTGGAAAATAGTTATGAATATCATCAAGAAGGGCTGAATCATACAGGCGGTGATAGCTCATTTCCACTGTACTATAGCGCCCGTGAAATTGAATGACATAAATTTTATTTACGTGAAGTACAACAAGCCATGGAAACCGCAGTACAGGGTGGTGGCGGACTAATCAATATGGGCCTTACATGTTACGGCAATGCGATTATGCAGAATATGCGTCATATCTCGAAGCTTACCTGGATTCTAGAGGAGGGCAAATACAATACCCTCTTTCGCGCAGACGGAAAGCCGACCGATGAGCGGCAAAAGGTCCAGCTGGTGACGCAGGCATTTGCGAAAGTCGTCCAGTTTCTGTGGAAATGTAAAAAGGGTCAGAGTGTGAAGCCAGGCGAGTTCTGGTCAAATCTCATCCCCGCCGTGCGCGACACGCAATACGAGCAGCTGGCTCAGAAGACCTTTCATGATGCGCATGAGTTCTGCCAGTTCCTTATTGAGACGATTCATAAATCTACGATTCAGGATGTTGATATGCGCATTACATATGAGGCTGCGAGCTCTCCAAAGGATATTCTCATTCAGGCCGCGTTAAGCGAGTGGAAAAAGTACTTTGCGAAGGAATATAGCCCGCTTGTCCATCTCTTCTATGGTCTCTTCCATTTCAAGACGACTTGCCAGGGCTGTAAGAATGTCTCGCATCGCTGGGAGCCGTTCAATTCACTAAAGGCGCCGGTGAATGTTGGAGAGCCCACTGTAGACATTATTAAGTCGCTCCGGGACGACCTTCTACACGAGGAGGTCGTTGAGGAATATCAGTGCGATGCGTGCGGCCCTCCCAGGAAGCAGGCCAAGCGCAGCGTGAGTATCTGGAAGCTCCCGCTGGCGCTCATCATTTGCGCGAAGCGCTTTACAAATGAGTCGAAGAAGATTTCCGTCCCTGCGGCTTCTGTGTCTCTGGCCCCGATTGATTTCGCGCCCTTCTTCTCCGAAGAGAGCCCTGAGCGCGAGGGGATGGTTCACTATACCCTACGAGGTATTGTGGATCATCATGGTAGTATGCAAGGTGGGCATTATACTGCGCAGTGCCGGCATCTAGAGAGTGACAAGTGGTTCATGTATGATGACGAACATGTCAACTCTGTGGAGAAGCCGCAGTTTGGCCCAAGCACCTATATGCTGTTTCTGGAGCGGGCCTAAAGCATGTTCTGAAAGTTCTCAATCCCGCCATTCTTAATCATTTTTGTTTGGACGCGACCCATTACACCAGTCTTATCGCAGATACGGAAATGGACATGCGACTCGAGTTTGCCCATAATAGGTACCTTATAGGACTGGGGAGGACCGCGGAAGCGGAGAATGGCGTTGCCAGCTCCATCGGCAATGGCGACTCCGGAGTTTTCAAATTCAGTGTAAGCCTCGTCCCAGTTGGGGACATCCTTGCCCTGTGTCGGGTTCGGCTCCGCCGCCCAGTAAAGCACCTTTGCGCCAGGGATTGTTGTAATCGTCACCTGGTCAGTTGCATTCTGAGGAGTCTTCTCGGCGAGCGCACCCCCAGGTACAATCGTCTCTCCCAGGAAGGGCAGATAGATATCGCGGCGGAACACAAGCGAGAGTGCCGCAACGCCAATCAGAATATAAATCCATTTCGCATGGCGAGGGGCCAGACCCAGACGCACGGCATCTACTCCTAAGACGCCAATGCTCAGCCAGTTGAGACCTCCGATGAGAACCAGAGTGATAATAACCATATTGACCCATTTGACATATACCATTGTGTTCGGATTCGCTTGAAACAGATCCATTCTCTATATAGAAGAAAGAAATGAGTGCGTGCGCCATCAAACATTGGGGTACAGGAACGCCCTGCGTGAAAGAGCCAACATCGGGCTCGGCGAAGGAGATGGCAGATAAACTCGCAAAAATGCGCTTAGAGCGGGAGAAACAGGATACGATGTGGTTAAGCCCTGCGGATGAAGAACCTCTTTTAGACAAGAAAAATCCTCCCCCTAAATAGAAATGCCGTCGTGTAAATACTTTTTCGGCAAAGTCTTTGCGCATCTTG
>Ga0114974_10002761_pt1 | contig 13496 bp, 12 predicted proteins | sample S_130206_EF_Meta_FD_87318 | JGI IMG/M metagenome (GOLD analysis project Ga0114974, IMG submission 87318) | Freshwater microbial communities from Lake Simoncouche, Canada to study carbon cycling - S_130206_EF_MetaG | ecosystem: Environmental > Aquatic > Freshwater > Lake | place: Lake...
CGCCGTCCTTCACATAGACGATGGCGTTGGACTTGACGTGTTTGCCAATGGTGAAGGCCAGCAGCATGTCGGTGAATTCCTGCTCTGTCGGCGTCCGCTTGGTCACCACCTTCAGCATCTGCCGCGTGACGCGGCCATTATCGCGGGTCTGCACCAGGAAGCCGCCCGCAACCGTGCGGTAGGTCAGCGTCGGGGCCAGCGGATCGGGCAGGCCGCCCGCTGTCAGCAGGCGCAAATTCCTCTTCGCCGCCAGGATGCGGCGCGCATCTTCGTCGGCATCAGGGGCGATGATCACCTCGGTGAAAATCTTGGAAATCTCTTCCGCCGTCTCGCCATCGAGTTTCTGGTTGAAGGCCAGCACGCCGCCAAAGGCCGATGTGGTGTCGCAGGCCAGCGCCTTCAGGTAGGCGTCCTTCAGACTGGTTCCCAGCGCCACGCCGCACGGGTTGGCATGCTTGATGATGGCGCAGGCGGGCGCATCCGCCGGGTTGAACTCCGCCACCAGCTCATAGGCCGCGTCGGTGTCGTTGATGTTGTTGTAGGACAGCTCCTTGCCCTGCAACTGCAATGCGGTCGCCACGCCGGGGCGGTTCGAGCCGTCAGCATAGAAGGCGGCCTGCTGGTGCGGGTTCTCGCCATAGCGCAGGCCCTGGCGCAGCAATCCGCCGAACGCGCGGCGGCGCGGCGGCTCTTCCACGCCATCCTTGGCCAGTTCGCCCGCGAACCAGCCCGACACGGCGGCGTCATAGGCGGCGGTGCGGGCGAAGGCGCGTTGCGCCAGCGTGCGCCGCAGCGCCAGCGTGGTGGCGCCGCTGTTGGCCGCCATCTCTGCCAGCACGGCGGCATAGTCTTCCACGTCCACCACCACGGTGGTCCAGTCATGGTTCTTGGCGGCGCTGCGGGTCATGGCCGGGCCGCCGATATCGATATTCTCGATCGTGGTCTCGAAATCAGCGCCGCGCGCCACGGTGGCCTCGAACGGATAAAGATTGCAGACCAAGAGGTCGATGCCCTCGATGCCATGCGTCTTCATGGCGTCGGCATGGTCGGCCTTGTCGCGCAGCGCCAGCAGGCCGCCATGCACGTTGGGATGCAGGGTCTTCACCCGGCCATCCATCATCTCCGGAAAGTCGGTGATCTCGGAAACATCCAGCACGGAGAGGCCCGCATCGCGCAGCGCCTTGGCGGTGCCGCCAGTGGAGATCAGCGTAACGCCGTGCCCCGCCAGGCCCTTGGCGAAATCGATCAGCCCGGTCTTGTCGGAGACCGAGAGCAGGGCGCGGGAAATCGTGCGGAGAGACATTTGGGCGACTCGGCTTCGCTGGGCGGTGTCGCGGGGTGATTACTTCTTCATGATCCAATAGAAAAGGCCCATCGCCACACTTGCGCACAGCGAATAGGTCGCCGGTATCCGGGTCGGCCGCCCGGCGATCTCCAGCACGAAATCCCAGGGCTGGGGTTCCAGGTCGAGGAAGATGAAGACCGGCGCCATCACGGCGGCGCCCACCACCACGATCACCAGCAAAAGGAAGAGCCGCTGCATGTCAGTTGCCCGCCGGCATGGGGGAAATCCCCAGTCGCGCGAACAGCGCCTGGTCTTCCGCCGCCACCGGGTTGGGCGTGGTCAGCAGCTTCTCGCCATAGAAGATCGAATTTGCGCCGGCCAGGAAGCACAGCGCCTGGGTCTCCTCCGACATGGTTTCGCGGCCTGCCGACAGGCGCACCATCGAACGCGGCATGGTGATGCGCGCCACCGCGATCATGCGGACAAAGTCGATGGGGTCGAGCGGCTGGGACAGGCCCTGCGGCGTGCCCTCGATCTGCACCAGGGCGTTGATCGGCACGCTTTCGGGATGGACGGGCAGCGTCGCCAGGGCATGCACCAGGCCGATGCGGTCGGCCGCGCTTTCGCCCATACCGACAATGCCGCCGCAGCAGACATTGATGCCCGCGCCGCGCACATGATCCAGCGTGTCGAGGCGTTCCTGATATGTCCGTGTACTGATGATGTGGCGGTAATATTCCGGCGAGGTGTCGAGATTGTGGTTGTAGTAATCCAGCCCCGCGCCCTTCAACCGCTGCGCCTGCGGTGCGGTCAGCATGCCCAGCGTGACGCAGGTTTCCATCCCCATCGCCTTGACGCCTTCGACCATGGCGCAGACCGCGTCCAGGTCCTTGTCCTTGGGCTCGCGCCAGGCCGCGCCCATGCAAAAGCGGCTGGCGCCCGCCGCCTTGGCCTTGGCCGCGTCGGCCAGCACGGCATCGACCGCCATCAGCTTGGAGGCCTTCAGGCCGGTGTCATGCTTCGACGACTGGCTGCAATAGCCGCAATCCTCCGGGCAGCCGCCAGTCTTGATCGACAGCAGGGTGGAGATCTGCACCTGGGTCGGGTCGAAATGGGCGCGATGCACGCTGGCGGCGCGGAACATCAGCTCGGGAAAGGGCAGGGCGAACAGCGCCGCGATTTCGTCGCGGCTCCAGTCGGTCCGGGGGGCGTTTTTCAGGTCGGGTGCGGGGGCGTTCATGGCCACCATTCTAGGCGGCTTCCCCTGGCCGTAAAAGAGTGGACGCAAGCGGCCCAAAACGCTAACAAAACCGGCCTGTGCCCCAGTGGTGGAATGGTAGACGCGGCAGACTCAAAATCTGTTGCCGCAAGGCGTGCTGGTTCAAGTCCGGCCTGGGGCACCAAATCTCACGGCGTTCGATTTTCTGCCCCAGGCCGGATTTTCTTCTTTTGTCCGCCCTCGTGCCTTCGGCCCTGCGGGTGAGCGGGGCTGGGGCACCATCAAAATCCTTATATTTGCGCCTGCTCAATCCATGACCTAGCCTTGCTGAAAACAAAGTCAGGGGGCTTCATGCGCATCATCGGTCTTGTTCTCGCAGCGTCCGTGGTCGCAGCGCCCGCCTTGGCGCAGCCGCTGCCCGCACCCGCCAGCTATCCGCCGGTCACGGCGTCCAAGGGCGTGCTCGCGACGCATGAATTGTCGCTCGACCTGGCCGAGAAGATTGCCCGCGTCGCGGTGGATGCCTGCCGGAAGATCGGCTTCCGCACCACCATCGCGGTGGTGGATTCCAGCGGCACGCTCAAGACCTTCCTGCGCGACGAGGGCACGGGGCCGCACACCATCAACCTGGCGCAGGACAAGGCCTATACCGCCTTGACGCTCGCCTCGCGCTTCGCCACCTCGCTGACCTTCGCCAATGCGCGCGGCGGCACGCTGGGTACGCCCATGCCCAATATCCGCGGCGTCACCACGGTGGGCGGCGGCGTTCCCATCAAGTATCGCGGCGAAGTGATCGGCGCGGTGGGCTCGTCGGGCGCGGTGGGCGCCGACAAGGACGAACAATGCGTGCAGGCGGGGATCGACGCGGCGGCGGCCGAACTCAAGTAACGCGACGCCTGCGCCAGCCGATGAGTTGCAGCGCCACGGTGATCGCCACTGCGGCGATGCTGGCAAACAGGAACGCGCCGCGCCCGCCGCCGCTCTGGTAGCCGAAGGTATGGGCGGCAGTCAGCGCGAAGCAGGCATAGTTCCAGCGCTGCAGTTTCTTCCAGCCCGGCGTGCCAAGTTTTCGCAGGCTGGCGTCGTTAGAGGTTGCCAGCAGCGCCAGCAGCACCAGCGCGGCCAGTAATCCGGTGTCGTTGTTGAAGCCGAACATATCGTGGCGAAAAGGCTGCCAGTGACCGTGTCCCTGCCAGTCTTCATAAATGTAATAGAGCCAGGGCCGCCCGCGCAGATGCACGAACTGGCCGAGACTGGTGTGGAACAGGCCGCTGATGCCCGCCCAGATGCCGATGTCGCGGCGCAGGTCGAACGACACTGCCAGCCGCTCGCCCATGACCTGCTTCCACGGCCCGATCAGCAACGTCAGGCAGAGCAGCACCAGGGCAGGGTAGGCGGATGCAAAGCTGAGCCGGGCAATGACATCGTCATAGCTGCGCGTGACATAGAGAAAGTAGCCGCTGACCAGGCAAAACAGCGCCAGTGGCAGGTGATGACGCGCCATGCGGTGCGACAAGCGGGCGGAGAGCATGGTGTCCCGATCGTTTCTTGTTGTTAATGCGAGTATGCTGCGCTTCGTAATGTCTGACAACTTGTAATACAGTCTCGTGCAAAGACGCAGGATGAAGCGGTCAAATCCGGGAGAGATGAAAATGGCGGACGGCATGGACAGGCGGGCACTGATCGGCGCGGGCACATTGGCGGCGACGGCGCTGGCGGCCAGCGCGGTCAAGGCGCAGACACCGGTTGCGGCGCTGCCGGGCAAGGCGCAGACCTATGTCATCAAGCCGCTGCCGTTCGATCCCAAGGCGATCAAGGGACTGTCGGAAAAGATCCTCGTTTCGCATCATGACAACAACTATGCGGGCGCGGTGCGGCGGCTGAACGCCATCAGCGCCCAGTTCGCGGCGCTCGATGTCGCCACCGCGCCGGTCTTCACTCTCAACGGGCTGAAGCGCGAGGAGTTGATCGCGATGAACTCGATGATCCTGCACGAACTCTATTTCGATGGGTTGGGCGCAGGCGGTGCACCTGCTGGCAATTTGGCGCAGGCCATCGCCCGCGACTTTGGCAGCGTCGCGCGCTGGCAGGCCGAGTTTTCAGCGATGGGCAAGGCAGAGGGGGGTGGCTCCGGCTGGGTGCTGCTGACCTGGTCGCCGCATGACAAGCGATTGGTGAACCAGTGGGCCGCCGATCACACGCATGGCGTGGCGGGTGGCCGGCCGATCCTGGCGCTAGACATGTACGAGCATGCCTACCACATGGATTATGGTTCGGGCGCGGCGGGCTATGTCGATGCCTATATGCAGGCGATTAACTGGAACAATGTGGCGTCGCTGTTCGACCGCTTCAGCAGGGAAAGCTGATCAGGCCGCCGTCCAGCCGCCATCAATGCTGATGATCGCGCCGGTAATCGACTTGGCCATGTCGCCCGACAGGTACAGCGCCAGCGCCGCGATCTCTTCCACCGCAACAAATTCCTTGGTCGGCTGCGCCGCCAGCAGCACATCCTTGATCACCTGCTCGCGAGTCAGGCCGCGCGCCGCCATGGTGTCGGGGATCTGTTTCTCCACCAGCGGCGTCCAGACATAGCCGGGGCAGATGGCGTTGACGGTGATGCCGAACTGCGCCGTTTCCAGCGCCACGGTCTTGGTCAGGCCCGCCACGCCATGCTTGGCCGAGACATAGGCCGACTTGAAGGGCGAGGCGACCAGCGCATGCGCCGAAGCGGTGTTGATGATGCGGCCCCATTTGCGCGCCTTCATGCCGGGCACGGCGGCGCGGATGGCGTGGAAGGCGGCCGACAGGTTGATGGCGATGATCTGGTTCCACTTCTCGATGGGGAATTCCTCCACCGGCGAGACGAACTGGATGCCGGCATTGTTCACCAGCACATCGACCGAGCCGAATTCCTTTTCGGCCAGGGCGATCATGCCTGCAATCTCGTCGGCCTTGCTCATGTCGGCGGGGGAATAGAGTGCTTTGACGCCGAACTCGGCCTCGATGCCCGCGCGTTCGGCCTCGATGGCGGCGGCCTCGCCAAAGCCGTTGATGACGACATGGCACCCCTGGGCCGCATAGGCCTTGGCCAGAGCCAGGCCGATGCCGCTGGTCGAGCCGGTGACGACTGCCACTTTATCCTTGAGCATGAGAGCTTTCCTGCTGCCGCCCGCCCATGATGGCCGTGGTAAGGCCCTGCGCCAAGAGAAATGCTGCAGTGGCGAAACAGCGCGGGCCAAACAGCCCGAATCCGCCTATAGTGCCTCGAATGGACACCAAGCAGATGCCTGAAACGGCAGCGCCCTGGCGCCCCAAGGATTGCGAGCGCGTCGCGCTTGTTCTGCAGGGCGGCGGTGCCTTGGGTGCCTATCAGGGCGGCGTCTATGAAGCGCTGCATGAAGAGGGGATCGAGCCCGACTGGGTCTCCGGCGTCTCTATCGGTGCCATCAACGCGGCCCTGATCGCCGGCAACCGCCGTGCCGACCGCCTGCCGGCCCTGCGCGAATTCTGGCGCCGCATCACCGACCGCGCGCTCTGGGTCCACGCCCCTGATGGGGATATCTATCGCCAGAGCCGTAATGCCTTCAGTTCCTTCACCACCGCCCTGTTCGGTCAGCCTGGCTTCTTCGAGCCGAAGAAGCTCAATCCCTGGCTGCAGCCCGCTGGAGCCAAGGACGCCACCAGCTATTATGACATTGCGCCGCTGCGGCAGACCCTGACCGAGCTGGTGGATTTCGATCTAATCAACAGCAAGCAGATGCGCTTTTCGGTGGGCGCGGTGAAAGTGCTGACGGGTAATTTCGTCTTCTTCGACAATGCCCGGGAAACCATCACGCCGTCGCACATTCTTGCTTCCGGCGCGCTGCCGCCGGCCTTTCCCATGACGCAGGTGGGCACGGATTTTTTCTGGGATGGCGGTATCGTTTCCAACACGCCGCTGCAGCATCTGCTGGCGCAGGACGACAATCTCAATTCGATGGTCTTCCAGGTCGACCTGTTCAGCGCCAATGGTCCGTTGCCACGCACCATCCAGGACGTGATGGCCCGTCACAAGGACATCATGTATTCCTCGCGCACCCGCCAGGTCACCGACATGTTCGCCCGGCTGCAGCGCTGGAAGTATCGCTGCTACGAGGCGCTGGTCGCCATTCCCGAAGAGCTGCTGAGCGACGAGCAGCGAGAGATGCGCGATAAGCTTTCCGACCTGCCGCGCGCCACCATCCTGCAGCTGATCTACCAGAAGCAGGCCTATGAAGGGGCGGCGCGCGATTATGAATTCTCCGCCGATTCCATGCACGAGCATTGGCTGAACGGCCATGAGGACACCCGCAAGACCCTGGCGCACAAGAACTGGCTGGAGATTTCGTCCAAGGCGGGCGGGATCGTGACGCACGATTTGCACAGGGATTACGGGCGTTAAGCGGCTTTAACGATTTCTCCGCCCTTGCGCGCTAGGCTTGGCCTATGCGCAAGTTCGTCCTCGCCCTGTTGCTGCTTGGCGCCACGCCCGCCTTTGCCGCTGATGCCAAGGTGATGCTGGTGACCACCAAGTGTCACGACCTGTTCGTCGTCGATATGGGCGACAAGTGCTATGCCCTGCTGGAATGGTATGGCGGCTATCGCCCGGAAAAGGGCGACATCATCACCGGCAATTTCCTGCATTTCGGGGTGCAGGACATGGTGGTGGGCAATCGCCGCCTGCGCGTCTGGCTGGACGATTACGACCTGACCCAGGACCAGATCAACGACAAGCTCGCCGACAAGTGTGATTGAGTTTTCTCCCCGCGCGCGAAGCGCAGGACGGGGGAGATGCCCGTAGCAGCGCTTGCGATGCGAAGGGCAGAGGGGGCATAAACCCCTCATGAATTATCGCCACGGTTATCACGCGGGAAATTTCGCCGATGTGGTCAAGCACATCGCGCTGGTCGCCATTCTCACGCACCTGAAGAAGAAGGATGCGCCCTTCGCCGTGATCGATACGCATGGCGGGCGTGGCGCTTATGATCTGTCCGGGTCGCAGGCGAAGAAGACGGGCGAAGCCGCGCATGGCATCGGGCGGCTGGCGAACCTGGCAGGCGACCTGCCGCCTGCGCTGGCCGCGTATATGACGTGCGTGGGGCTGGGCAGCGCCTATCCCGGCTCGCCGCTGATCGCCGCGCGGTTGCTGCGGCCACAGGATCGCCTTGTCGCGATCGAGAAACATCCGGACGAAGCCGCCTTGCTGCAGGATGTGCTGACGCCCTGGCGCAAAGCGAGCGTCGAGATCGCCGATGGCTATGCCCGGCTGCCCAAGCTGCTGCCGCCGCCGGAACGGCGTGGCCTGGTCCTGGTCGATCCGCCATTCGAGGCTGTCGATGAGTTTGAACAACTGGCCGCCGCCTTGCGCGCCGCCCATCGCCGCTTTGCCAACGGCCTCTATCTGGTCTGGTATCCGGTGAAGGCCCAGAGCGCCGCCGATGGCTTTATCGGCGAGGCGCTGGCCACCGGCGCGCCCGCACTGACCATCGAGATCGCGGTGGATGTGCCGGAAGGCAAGCTGGGCCGGTCGGGGCTGCTGGTCCTGAACCCGCCCTTTGGCTTTCAGGCGGAAATGGAGGCGGTCTTGCAGATCCTGGAACCGCTGCTGGCGGCCCGGACCCGGCTGGAATTGCGGGGCTGAAGCGGACGCTTGCCTTGGCCCGCCGCCTCAATTATCAGAGCCCCACGGACAGGTGGCAGAGTGGTTGAATGTACCGCACTCGAAATGCGGCGAAGGTGCAAGCCTTCCGTGAGTTCGAATCTCACCCTGTCCGCCATCTAAATCTATAAGTAATTGATATTAATATATATTAATTGAACAACTCGATTTAACCCACAAATCATCCCACAAATAGAACTCCGCTGGACGCGCCGGCTCGTCGACCCCCGCCGGGGGGTCTTCTTCGACGGGGTGGGGTCCGCATCAACATAGACCCGCCATGTAAATGGGACCGCATTTTAGGCTCGACCCTGCTGGCTATTAAACACAGCATTTATAGTGTATATATTACGCCAGACATCAGGGCGGATCAGGCGATGGCCGAGAATGCAGGGCAGTTCCAGAAGGGCGTGAGTGGCAATCCCGGCGGGCGGCCACGCGAGATTGGCGAAATCCGTGATCTAGCCCGCGTTCACACAGCGGACGCCATCGAAGCCCTGCGCGGCATCGCCGTCGACCTGACGGCACCGGCATCGGCTCGCGTTGCCGCCAGCGAGGCTTTGCTCAATCGAGCTTGGGGCCGACCCAGCTTGGCGATCTCAGCCGAAGGTGATGCAGAGCCGGTTGAGTTTATTGTGCGATGGGCAGGGCAGTCCGCCCTTCCAGTTCATAGTGCTTAGTGACATGGCCTGCCCCCTAATCCGCTCAAACCCTAGCCCAGATCAGACCAGCGAGCCTTCCTGCGCGGCTGCCTTGGTGGGCGTAATACTTCAAACTGACCCCCACAAACGAAAACGACGGCACAATGGCCAGCGGTCACGATACAGGTGATCATACTATACATGGGCCTGCACTTCAGCGATCAGGGCCGTGGTGCTGCCTTCAAGTGCCTCACCCCAGCCAACCGTTTGAGCCATCAGCCCGGAATCTTGATCAACCATTATTGGACCAGGTCATATTCATAACCGCTGCCATCAGGGCCAATATTGCTCTTCGCTCGCACCATGCTATCATTTGAAAGTAATGGCCCCGCGCCCAACAATAATTGGGCGTAAAATCCGTGGGTCTGAGGGGGCATATGATGAACCACCGCACGATCTGGTTTGCATTCGGCCTGGCTCTGACGCTGATTTCATCGAGCATGGCGCAAAACGCTAGTGTCGTCCTGCCGGCCCTCAGTGCACCCATGTTGCCATATCATTTTACGCCTCGACCAGTGGCGCCCAATGGCGAGGTTTTCGGCAATGTGTCGGCCGTAGCACTAACTCCGCAAGGAAATCTTCTGGTACTGAATCGCAATCCCGCGATCATGATGGTGGAGTATGACCCTACCGGCTCGCGGGTGCTCCGCACCTTCAATCCCAACATGGCGCAGATGGCCCACGGCATGCGGGTGGATCGCCACGGCAATATCTGGGTAACGGACAGTTTCCTCAACCTGGTATGGAAGCTCAATCCGCGCGGCGAAGTTCTGGAGATGTATGGTAAGCGCGGTGAGAACGGCGCCTGGGACGACACCAAGTGGAACGGCATGTTCAACCAGCCGCTGGATGTCGCCTTCGACCGACAGGACAATTTCTATGTCGTGCAGAGCCATGGCGGCACCTCTTTTCCGGCCGACTGCACTTTCTGCGTGAATTATGCTGCGGGACTGAACGCGAACTCCCGCGCGGTCGCTGCCAAGCCGCCGGTGCCGCCAGGGTCGGACGCGCGGGTGATGAAATTCGATGCTCAAGGCAATCTGTTGGCCAGCGCCAGCTTGGCGCCGGCCAACGGCCCCTATCCCACCACTCATTCGGTCGTGGTGGCGCCCAATGGCGATGTCTGGGTCGCCGACCGGCAAGTGAAGAAGATCGTGGTCTTCGATGCTAACCTGAAAAAGCTCCGCGAGATTCCCCAGGATTACCTGGTTTGTGGCTTCTTCATCGATTCCCAGGACGGCTTGTGGGCAGTGACAGGACGCGATGGCATGGTGCTGAAGCTGGACTGGAATGGAAAAATCCAGGGCCGGATTGGCAGGCCATCAGAAAATCCAGACCCTAATTCTAATGACATCGGCGAGGCGCATTACCTCGCGCTCTCCAACGATCTTCGCACCATCTATGTCGCCGACAGCATCCTGGCCCGTGTCCACAAGCTGGTCCGGGACTGATCAGGGGAGATCAATGAAAATTCGCATCGTCTGCGCCGCTCTTGCCGCTTTGGCGGCTTTCGCTTTTCCTACCACCGCCCAGGTTCGTGAAGTTGTCATCGGCACTCCAGGCTTCACCAACAATGGCGGCCTGGACATCATCACCAGAGCGTTTGAAGCAGAGACCGGCATCAAGGTCACTGTTAAGGGCGGCGGCATGGATGATGTTATGGGCTATGCGATCAATGGTTCGGTCGATGCGGTCTTCCTGCCATCCGACCATATGGACGAGGTCGCTGCCAAGGGCGCCATCAAGATCAGCACTCGCAAGCGCATCGGCCGCTCCTATCAAGGCCTAGCCGTGATGAAAGGGGCAAAAGTTCCCGACATATCTACGAAGGAGAAGTTCATTTCTGCGCTGAAGTCGGCGAACCTGGTCATGCACTCGCGCTGCACCGGTACACCCGGCGGCCCTGGCTGCAGCCGCACCGCCTATATGCTGAGCAGCCTGTTTGACCTGCCAGAGTTGGCCGGCGTCCGCCACGCGCCCAGCCCATTTGGCGAAGGCGGCGACGCTCTGGCCCGCGGCGAAGGCGACATGGCGGTGCAAAATATCAGCCAGATCATGAAGTGGGATAATCTGGTCGTGGTCGGGCCGATCCCGGAAGTATTCGGTCGCTACCTTGATGCCGTCGCTGCCGTGCCCTTAAAAGCAAAGAATCAGGATCTCGGCCAGAAGTTCATCACATACGCCACACAGCCTGGCACATTTCCGATCTGGTTTTCGCGCGGCATCGATCCGCGCAAGGGAGCCCAGTGACATGACAGAGAGCGAAAAAGCTTGGGCGGTAAGCCCAACCCGGCGCAAGGCGCTGGCCGGCATGGCCGGGTTTATGGCGGCCTCGCCAGTAGCCACCAGCTTGGCGCAACAGGACCCGGGCACGCTGCTGTCCGAGTTTCGCCGCTACAAGGGTCTCTCCGAGATGCGGACGACCTTCGATTTCCATCCTCTCTTCGAAGGCAATCTACTGCCCACCATCTATGAGTTTACGGCCCATGGCGAAGGCTCTGAGTTTAACCTGCAGCGTAACCGCCAGGCCTTCGACTGGGTCGATATATTGGCTGCCCGCAGAGAAATTCCGGAATCGTATGTGGATCTTTCGTCCGAGTTGTTGGGTGTGCAGATGAAGTTTCCTATACTGGTGGCGCCGACCTCCGGCCAGAACGGCATTCATTCTGAAGGCGAGATTGGCATGTTCCGTGGTGCAGTCGCAGCCTCGAACATGGTTGACATATTGAGCGGCGCCAATGCCACCAATCTTGCTGCAGCTTTCAAGGCGGTGCCCGGCGGCACCATGTGGTCACAGCATTATCCGATCGAGAACCTGGCTAATGAGCAGCGGGCGCTGGAAGATATCCAGGCCGCCGGCAGCAAGTGCATCGTCATTACCGTCGATCAGACGGCATCTGTCTATGAGCGGACCTTGAATATCCGCAACCTGGGTGGGCGCGCAGGTGCCGACCTAGGCGTAAGTGGCGGCAACGCCGCTGCGGCTGCTGCTGTGGCGGCTGCCAGGGCGGCGGCCGTGGGCGGCCCGCCTGTTCTCGGCTCGGTACGCTACCGCGTCAGCGACCGGCGCCTGTGGTACAGCTGGAAATACATTGACGCAGTAAGAAAAATAGTCCGCGACAAGCTGCTGATAAAAGGCATCCTCGATCCTGACGACGCCAGGCTGGCAATCGAGCACGGTGCGGACGGCATCATCGTCTCCAACCATGGTGGTCGCTCGATGGATTACGGCTCTTCGACCCTGGAAGTTCTTCCCGATATCGTTGCCGCAGTGAATGGCCGTATTCCTGTCCTGTTCGATAGCGGCATCCGCCGTGGCGCCGACATCTTCAAGGCGCTGGCTCTGGGTGCCAATGGCATCTGTATCGGACGGGCGGCGCGCTGGGGCTTGGGCGCCTTCGGCTCCGCCGGGGCCCGGCGCGTGTTCGAGATTCTGCAGCAGGAACTGGTTCAGGTGGCCGCCGCCGCCGGCTGCGCCCGGCTCTCGGACATCAACGGGACGAAGGTGCGGACTCATTTCGTTTAGCGCCTAGACAATTCGTTCCATGCGGTAGCGTCACAAACATCAGAGACGCCAAGCGGCGCTAGGCCTCAACACCCCCACCCCCATCATCCTTCGACGGGGGGCGCATCCACAATAGGTCCGACAATTTCAAAGCAATCGCGAAAAAGAGGTGCGATTTTGGCCGCGCCCCGTTTCCTCGTCAGTTGCGTTCCAGCCGCAGAACTTTGCCGTTGATGGAATCCGCGATGTAGATGGTCTTCTGGTCCGGCGTCACCGCGAGGTAATGGGACTCGCCGATCAGGTCGGACCGGCCGGCGGCCTGTGCGTTCGGATTATCGCGTCCCGGATTGCCGTGATAGCCGATCATCTTGCCGACGGCGTCGAGCTGGAAGATCAGACCATCCATGCCTGACGACAGCCAGATGGTGCCCTTGGCATCCTCGAACAGGCCACTGGTCAGGTTGGGCTGCGAGATTTCGCGCAGGCGCTTGAGGTTGGTGTCCAGCACGATGATCTTGCCCAGCTGACGGTCGGTAACCCACAGCTCGCCCTTGGTGGTGACGATGGCGCTGTGAATGGTGCCATAGGTGCCGTCGGCATGGGGCAGCGCCAGGCTACTGACATACTTGCCGTTCTTGTCGAACTTGAAGACGCGTGGATCGGAGCCCTGCGTAACCGGCGGCACAATGTTGTTGTAGGTGGCGCACCAGGTGCAGGCGCCCGGTGACGAGGTGCCGCCATGACCCTGCACGACATAGAAATTGTCATCCTTGTCGAAGGCGATATCCATCGGCTGGTTGAACATGCCGTTCCACTTGGTGTCGTCCCACTTGGCGACTTCGCCGCGCTCGCCCACCGCCATGGCCGGCTCGCCATTGGGCTTGAGCTTCCACACCACGTTCAGGAAGCTGTCTGTGACCCAGATGTTGCCGTGACGGTCCACCCGCATGCCATGGGTGTTGATGGCGATGTTGGGATTGAAGGTGCGGATGAATTTTCCGCTGGGATCATACTCCACCATCATCATGGCGGCGTTGCGGTTATAGACCAGCAGATTGCCTTTGGGGGTCAGCGCCACAGCGGAGACGTTGCCGAACTTCTGGCCCGAC
>Ga0114974_10002767_pt1 | contig 13485 bp, 16 predicted proteins | sample S_130206_EF_Meta_FD_87318 | JGI IMG/M metagenome (GOLD analysis project Ga0114974, IMG submission 87318) | Freshwater microbial communities from Lake Simoncouche, Canada to study carbon cycling - S_130206_EF_MetaG | ecosystem: Environmental > Aquatic > Freshwater > Lake | place: Lake...
GCGACCGAAATGTTAAGACTCGCTGTCGGTATCAATATTTTTCATGCCCCCTATGCTGGCGGTGTTCCTGCCTTGACAGCGGTCACTGGCGGACACCTTCCGATGGCAGTCACCAACGTCACTGAGGCTGCACCTTTTGCAAAAAGCGGTAGAGTTCGCGTGCTGGCGGTAACGTCTGCAGAACGCGCAGCTGCCTTACCCGAGGTTCCCACCTTACGAGAGCTGGGCTACCCCGAACTCGAAGCGACTAACTGGAGCGGACTGGTTGTACCAAAAGGTACACCACCCGCTGTGATCGCTCGCTTGAATGCAGAGTTGGTGCGCGCACTGAATAACAAAGACGTACAAGAGAAATTCAAAGCCAACGATATGTTTCCGTTACCCGGCACTCCACAACAATTTGCTACCTTCATTCAAGCTGAGGCGCTACGTTTTGGGAAAGTCGCAAAAGAGGCTGGCGTTAAGGCTGACTAAAGAACGGCGGCACCAACAGAGCCGCCGCACACCCTTTCTCAGTGCTTACACACCGCGTGAGAGCTCAACGATTCGCTTCCAGCGTACGTTCTCACGTACCATCTCAGGCAACAACTCTTTGTGCCCCACGACCTCGACGGTCATAATTTGCTTGTTACAGAATTCTTTGAATTGTTCGGTACGTGCAATTGAGCAGATCTCGTTAGAAAGTAATTCTAAGACGCTCGCTGGAGTATTTGTTGGCGCCATAAAATCTAATTGCGACGACACTTCAAAATCCTTTAATCCAGTTTCCGCTGCCGTTGGGATATCGGGCATCGCCTCCCAGCGACTTGAACCAGTCACCGCTAACACACGCAATTTTTTAGCTTGCAACAGAGGAAGCACGCCGGCGGGCGTTTGACAGGTAAAGTCAATTCGGGCTGCTGCCACATCCGTGATGGCTGAGCTCGTTGCCTTATAACTAATATGTTTGCCCTTCGTACCACTCGCATCGTTTAACACCACAGAACAAAGGTGCGCTGTGCTACCAATACCTTGTGACGAGTAAGTCACTAAGTCAGGGGTTTTTTTCATGGCATCAATTAACTGAGGCAACGACTGATAGGTTGACTCGTTAGAAACGACTACAGCTAACGGCACACGCAGCACCCGTGCAACCGGCGCAAAATCTTTAATTGGATCATACGGGGCAACCCTCTCGTCAGACAGCGGCAACAAATAGAGCGGGATTCCAGTCAAGATAATCGTATAGCCATCTGCTGGCGAGTTCGCCGCGCCCGTATAGCCAAGCAGCCCACCTGCCCCAGAGCGATTATCAACCAGCACAGGGGTGTTCAAGCGCCTTGAAAGCGGTTCTGTAAAAAACCGAGCTGTCGCGTCGATTGCCGTACCTGGTGAAGCGGGGACGATAATCTTGATCGGTCTCGACGGAAATTGCTGCGCAAATACCGCGGGTACACCTAAAGCAGATAACGAACCCGCACCCAAAAGAATCTGCCTTCTTTTATTATTTTTCACGTTGTCTCTCTTAGATTTATCACAAGCAGCGCTCGAGCGCTAATCGGGCACACTGCGTCGGCGAACCTGATTAAGTACTTTTTTAGCATGGAAAGTCGGCGAATAGACCATACCGACGTTAATTAGCGCAGTATCAAGCAAGCGACATGATGCAGCGCAGCACAGAACATCTGATGTCAATCCAATACCCGCTGTACCCTTGCAGCAATTGTGCTACTCATCACACTCAACTCATGTGCTTGTTAAGTAGCAAGTGCACAGCCAGCGTTGTGAATTGTCTGAACACTAGTGCAGGCAAGGTCAACGCCGTACAGTGAATAATCCCTTGCGCGGCACCGGTGACACCTCTTTTAACCAACCCACTACTGAATGCGGTTGAATCGTCGCGGTGGTTGTTATCTCAAGCGCTTTAATTGAGGGATCGCTTTTCAAACGCCCCAGTGAATTTAAAAGAGCTTGAGCAAACAATTCACCTTTGACCGCATAACCAAGTCCGGTCAAGTGAATGTTGTCAGGGCTTGCAAGCCCATAAGCCGTCCATGTCGTCATCGCCCCTCTTGCGCCAGCAATGCGATACCAGTCATAGAACAAACAATCATTTTCAAAAGCGACTCGCCGAGCTAGGCTTGCAAAATCCCAAGTCAAGGTCACGTTTCTTCTTCTAACATTGAAGTCTTGTGCAGACGTCACAACAATGATTGCTTTAGGGTGCTTAGCCTTCACGCGCTGTATGGTCTGCACCATATTTTTTTCGAGTTCTGGCGGGAGGCTGTTTTTATTGACGAGATCATTCGTCCCCCAATCTAGTACGATCAAATCAGGGGCGAGTTGGCCCGACTGTTCTTCGAAATATGTTTGGGAGAGCAGTGCGCCATAGTTAGCTCCTCCGACACCTAAGTTGTGATACATCACGCCAATCGCCGCATTTTCAATACTCACTCCATGCACTTCAAAAAACTGACCCGCCTTGGGACTCGTGTTGCGTATTTCAAAGCGCAAAGTATCAGACATTTCAGGAAAACTCAGTTCAAGCATTTGTGACTTTGCCTGTGCCTCGCCACCCGGCACAACGACATCATGTAAAAAGTTTCCTGACTGAACTCGCAGTGTGTAAGTGGCTGAGCTTGTAGAGTAAAAAAACTTGATTAGTTTTTTGCCAGGCTCAGGAGTCGTAAAAAAATTCAAAGTAAAGGAAGCGTCTACCGCAGACGTTCGGGCGACAAAGCCCGAAACGCCAACAGGCAAGCGTGGTGGCTGATGAAGGCTGTTAGCGGTCAACCAATCACCTGTAAAGGTCGATCTAAAATCATTTTGCGAATAGGTTTTAGCAATCGAGTAAGGAAACACCATCCCTCTGCCTGCGCTACCACCGAGGCCTTGCAAGCGACTGCGTGCGATCTCGGCAGCATAACCACCCTGCACCAACGAGTCACCAAAATGTGCGACCGTAAAGCCGTCTTTGCTAGCTGCAGCCCACTTCTGCTGCAACTGCCGTACTAATCGTGCATCTTTAAACTCAAGAACATTCGTTTGAGCCGTCACGTAACGGTTTAGGGATTTTGCCGGTTCACCTAAAATATCTTCAATCGTACGTCGCACGTAAGGTTTAGCCGAAGGATTACCCACAAAGGTGTCAACACGTTGGGGTACAAGCGCGGCACCAGATTTTTCACGCGGCGCAAGCGGTGCCGTAGTGCATGACGCTAATAATAGCGTCACAAGGCACAACGAAGCCCCGCGCATAAAGAGTGATTGAATAAGACGCGCGATCATAGGGATGAGTCCAGTTTATTTTTTAATAATCTTAGGCTTGGCTCTTAGCGTAGCACTTGAAACTTAATCACGAACTAAGCGGTATGGCGTTTACTGAAAACGAAGGCATTATGCGGGAAAAGCAGGTTCTATAATTCTCTGTCGACATTAGCTATCCCAACCGAGCGGCTAAACTTTTGGATTGCACAGATAAAGTATATATTTGATAGGACAAACAATCATATGAAAAATCACGAAGCGCGGGGAACCGACCGAAACCTCGCTCATCCCGATGGCGACTGGAATCGACACTATCTTGAGGTCGCTGGTGCACGGCTGCATTATGTCGATGAGGGCAAAGGGATGCCAATCTTTTTGCTGCATGGTTGGCCTGAGTTTTGGTGGACCTGGCACCGGAACCTCACGGTACTGTCTAAAAACTTTAGAGTGATTACGCCTGATCTACGAGGATTTGGACAAAGTGCGATCACACCTAGCGCGACGCCTCAACCTACCAACGCCGATGTTCACGCCCAAGACATCATTGCCCTTGCTGACTCATTAGGGATTAAGCGCTTCGGTATCGTCTCACATGATGTTGGCGCCTATGTGTCACAACAACTGACCAGAAAATGGCCCGAACGGGTGAGCGGCTTATTTTTCTTTAATGCCCCCTACCCCGGTATTGGACGACGCTGGGTGCAGGCGCGTCACATTCAAGAAATCTGGTATCAAACGTTTAATCAACAACCATGGGCTGCCGAATTAGTCGGCTACGACCGCAACACCTGCCGTCTTTACTTTAAAAATATGCTGAGTCATTGGGCCTACGACCCAGATACCTTTACCGAGCAACTTGAACATTGGATTGATAATTTCATGCGACCTGGGAACTTAGAAGGTGGCTTCGCCTGGTACGCAGCGAACCATGCTTCACGCATTGCTCTGATTGAAAACGGTGCACCCGTCTTACCAAAAATATCGGTACCGAGTCAGTTTTTTTGGGGACGCCATGACCCAGTGATATTGTGCGACTGGGTAGATCGGCTGCCCGATTACTTTGAAAATCCAATCATTGAGATCGCTGAAGATGCCGGACATTTTGTTCATTTTGAACAAGCGGGTGCTGCAAATGAACGGATCAAGACGTTTTTTCAGTCGCTCGAACAGTAAACGCGTGGTACCCCAGTGTATTAACTCAGCCGCAAAGGCTCAATGACGGCAGCGTCTGCACTAGTCGTGGTCGAAAGCGGCGCTTGGGCTGTTGGCTGAGCCGCAGCCGCCGCTGCAGGCTGCTGTGTTTCAGTTTTTTTCACAACGCCTTGCTCAATCAATTTATTCAACACACCAGACAACTCTGTATAGGTACGCAACAAAGCTGGCACAGACATCGCCACCGAACCAACAGTTTTTGCTGTACGAGCGTTTTCAGTGGTTTGGGTGATATTGATCAGGTCAAACCGCACAATACCCTCTAGCATTGTGAGGTTAGAGATGCCGTCAGCATAAATTGTAGTTTGCATCGATAAAGAGCCCTATAAATGTTCGACAACTCGGTGCAAACCAATGGCAATGCACTGAAGCTAGCGTTGAGAGTACTGTATTGATTTAACAGATCGCCGTATTTTGTATCGCTCCCTTAACTCTGTGCAAAATTCCGCCAAGATTTGCACTTTGCGCACATTTTCCGCATTTTTTTGAATGCAATCCGTGATCGCCTTCAAAAAAAGAGACACATTCCTAGGGTTTATCCCGCTAACAGATTACGTTTGAACCGACTAATCTTGCGACGCTACGAGCTGCATTTGCTGAAACACCCCTTTAGCGAAATCTTCGGAGGCTGATATGTATAAAAATATTTTGCTTGCCTATGACGGTTCTGACCTTGATCAACAGGCGCTAGTAGGATGTCAAGACTTAACAAATTGGCCATCCGCACAAGTCACCTTACTGACAGTTGTTCCAAATTTCTATACGTCAATTGGAATGGAAGGTGTCTTTGTTGGCGCTGACAACGCGCATGATCACCAATTGCAAACTGAGATTTTGAATCGTGGTGTGCGTGCGCTTAAGGCTGCTGGGTATGATGCACAAGGCATTGCTCTGACTGGCGACCCCGCGATAGAGATCACAAACTACGCTAAACAAAACAATTGCGACCTGATCATTGTTGCTCATAAGCACAACGCGAATTGGGCTGCCCGCTGGTGGGGTAGTTTTAAATCTAAAGCCTTGATCGAAATCGCCCACTGCAGCGTATTAATCGTGATTTTGAACGAAGATTAAATAAAGCTTTAAACTCTAGCAATAATAGCGCCCAAAGAGACAAACAATATGAAGCATTTACGCCGAATCTCTATTTCACTCGCTGCAATCGCTAGCTCGTTTGCAATTAACAACAGTGTCTTCGCCGACACCTACCCCTCGCGGGCGATTAAAGTGATTGTGCCCTATGCCCCAGGAGGCGGAGCTGATTCGTTTGCACGACTTTCGGCTCCAGAGCTTGAAAAAGTGTTGGGCGCGCAGTTGATTATTGAAAACATGGCAGGCGCAAACTCAGCGATAGGCGCGCAGGCGATGGCCAGAGCAAAGCCTGATGGATACACCCTGCTATTCACAACAGACTCTACGGCGGTCGCGAACCCCCTGCTCTACAAAAACCTGTCATATAAGGCTGAAGAGCTTGTCTCAGTCGGCACTCTAAATGAAGTCGCGCTTGGCATCGTTGTCGCCGATAGTCTGCCGATCAAAACCTTCAAAGAACTCGTCGAGTACACCAAGACCCACACGGGCAACCTTGCCTATGGGTCTTACGGACTAGGCAGCCAAGCTCACATGATGGGCGAGGCCTACAACAAACTGACAGACTCTAAGCTGGTGCACGTACCTTACAAGGGTGCAGCCCCCGCGGTGACCGACGTCATGGCTGGACAAGTCTTGTTTACGTTTCCGGCGTTGATCACCGTGCGTGGCAATATCCAAGCTCAAAAACTACGCATGCTTGCCGTCACAAGTAGCGCACGCTTGCCCAGTTTGCCTGACGTGCCAACCTTTAAAGAATTGGGCTACGAAAAGATGTCAGTGGGTGCCTGGTACGGATACTTTGCGCCAAAAGACACCCCTAATGCAGTCATCATGAAATTCAATTCGGCCTTAGCCACTGTGCTTAAAGACAAAACCTTTGTTGACAAACTCATCGAACGAGGAGCCATCCCATTAATCAGTACGCCTGAGCAAATGGGCGTCTTGATAGAAAAGGAAAAAAAATTTACGGCAGAAGTCTTAGCCCTCACTCAAATTAAGGTCGACGAATAAGACTAATCTGAGGCGCTGTGGCCGCCCTGTGCGGTCACCTGCGCGAGGCGGCTGTCTAAGTTTCATAGCTAGACGCACACGCAAGCCAGTCATACAGACGCGCCTACTGAGTCGCTAAACCGGCATTAAACACATTTTTGCCGCGAATATTTGAGCAGTCGTTTCTTCCATTCAGACACAACGCTGCACGCTTGTTATAAAAGTACATCATCTGCTTGTTATAAAACAGCTCAGTCCATTGGTTCATTAATGCGACATCAACATCGGGCGCAAAGCGTGGGATCCAGGCGCGCAAGCGGGTCGTACTCTCGTCAATCAGATGCCCACTATTTTTATAATTTCCGTGTAAGCCCACGGTCGACTCGTCACCTTCGAGTTTTCGCGTGACGCCGCCGAGCCACATCCGTGAACATGACGACAAGCAAAACCCTTCGATGCTTGTTGAAATTTTGTGTTTACGAATCGTCTCGCCAATGCAGTAACCGGTGTTTGCGTTACCGCCATTCGAGTTGCTCAGTACAACGTGATGAATCTGGCTCGTACTGATAATTTGCTTGAGCTTGTCGCACTCACCCCCCACAACTGGCCCCGACATATGAACCGTTGTGCCAGTCACCGAGATCTCCATCGACGCTGCGTAAGAAGAAAACATCACCAGTAGTAAGCCGATCATTGTCTTTGTCGTGGTCTTTGTCATGGTCTTTGTCATTATCGTTTTCATTTTTGTTCAGTGACCTCTGGTTAGAAACTGATTTATATTGACCGCTAGCCGAAAGCAAATCTACGCACTTAGTGTTCTTTGCTGGCATTATTCTAGGCTAACTTTAATTTAATGCCAAAAGATCTGCGAAACCCAATCAAGAGGAATGATCCTGAGTCAGCAGCGCCAGCACGACATTGATCCAGATAGCCTAAACGCTTTGCCGACGGGATCGGGCGTTTATATCTTTAAGGGTCAAGGCACATTGCCTCTGTACATTGGCAAAAGTGTGAATATTCGCAGCCGTGTGCTGAGTCATTTACGGACACCCGACGAGGCCAAGATGATTGCTCAAACACGTCGCATCGATTTTATTGAAACTGCGGGTGAGCTTGGCGCATTGTTGCTTGAAGCGCGCATGATTAAAGAGCAAAGCCCCTTGTTTAATCAACGCCTGCGGCGCACGCGAAGACTGTGTTCTATTCAGTTATCTGACAAGAACGCGGGATTGGCACTCGAAATTGTTGACAGCAAAGCAGTCAACCTTGGAACAACCCCTAAATTATTTGGCCTGTTTTCATCTAGGCATTCTGCCAAAAGTAAACTCAACGAGCTCGCTCAACAGCATGGTCTATGTAAAGTTGTTTTAGGACTCGAGCAGACCTCGACGCGTGGATGCTTTGGCTTACAAATTAAAACCTGTCTGGGTGCTTGCGTGGGCAAAGAAGACCGGGCACAACATGACGAAAGGCTTTTAACAGCACTAAAAGATTTACAAGTAGAGGTTTGGCCATTCAGTGGCGCCGTTGAACTGATTGAAGAATGTAACGGCTGGGTGCAAAGACACCGCGTCAAGAACTGGTGCCATCTAGAAACTTGGTGTTCAAAGACAGGCCAAGCGAGTCAGGTCAGCGCCTTTAACCCACAAGACTTTGATCGAGACAGCTATCAGATCTTAGTCAAGCCAATCATGCTGCAAACTATTAAAATCCAAAGTTGTTGAGCCCCAAACTTGCTCTGTCGTCGCAGCACTCGGGCTAGATCATCATTGCGAAGTGCTCTACTCCATGCTCAGTCCAATGAACGCCGTGACGCTCTTCTACCTTAGCCCAATGCGCAGCATCTGAGTCGGACGGCTCGGAAGCAATCGTGGTGATTGTGTGCGGGTTCTGATCGTCAGCACGTGTATGGGGTGAGCCAATGTACATGCTTGGCGACTGGTCGTCGCTTGAATACCTGAAAGCCCAAATCTCTTTGCCGTTGGTCACCGCGCAAGAAATTCGCAACGGCTCCTGCGCCTGATGTCGTTCCATTATCTGGGTGACATCCTTCAAGGTTGCTTGTATGGCGGCGATAGGATTGTCTGTTAAGCCGTTGCTAAGCGCCAAAAGAAAGAGTGCCTCACTGTCTGTGGTGCCTTCTCGGTGTCGATAATGCTCATGATCAATGAGGTCTTCTACGTCTTTTCGACAATCATGCCAATTACCGATTTTGCCGTTGTGCATGAATGTCCAGTTTTTGAAAATAAACGGATGGCAATTACTTCTGTTGACCGCAGTACCCGTTGTCGCGCGTACATGCGCAAAAAACAGGCGTGTCTGAATGCTCGCGGCAAGTGAGCGCAAATTGCTATCATTCCAAGCCGGCAGAATATCTTTGAACAGACCAGGCGCAGTACGCTTGGAGTACCAAGCCACACCAAACCCATCACCGTTGGTCGTCCACGCTGAGTGAGTCGCAGCCAGGCTTTGACTCACAATGGAATGTTCTTGGTGAAAGATCAAGTCCTCAAGGTAAATCTCTGGACCCGCATAAGCAACCCATCTACACATGATGACCTCGGATAAAAATCAGAAATAGTACTGAGTCTATCTGAGTTTCGGAGGTTGGCAAACCTTCGCCCTGTCTGAAGCAACAAGGTTTGCACAACCCAGCCCAACGCGACCATTGCTCGAACGCTATGGTTTATGTTAGTTTTATGGAAACTTCAATGCCTATCATTCAATTGCTCAAAGAGGCCCTATGCAAGCAAAGACACTGACTTATTTGGCTACCACCATTCTTTCAATAGGTCTTTCTGGCTTCGGCAGTCATGTCGCGTTTGCCGATCCAGACCCTAACTCGATGGTCAATCAATTTGAACTGACTGCGGGAAAGTTTGAAGGCTTTAGGCGGTCTGGTGCAAAAGGTGTTTGCGCAAGCGGTGAGTTTGTAGGCAGCCCAGAAGGCAGAAATATTTCTAGCTCGTCTGCTTTCAGCGGCAACGCCATCCCAGTGATTGTGCGCTTTTCAGTGGGTGGCGCAAATCCAAAAGCCGCTGACAATACCAAATCGCAACGTAACTTAGCGTTGCAGTTTAATCTGCCTAACAATGAAGTCTGGCAAATGGGAAATATATCAGCACCCGTATTCGGCGCTGCGACGCCTGAGCAGTTATTCGGGCGTTTGCAATCTTTACAGCCTGACCCAACCACCAAGACGGCAGATCCCGCCAAAGTTAAAGCTTTTGCAGATGCCAATCCAGCAGTACTGCGTCAAGGGCAATACTTTGCCTCAAAGGCTGTTCCCGCCAGTTATGCTTTAACGAATTATTGGGGAGTCCACGGTTTCGGTTTTACCAATGCCCGCAACGAAAAAGTTTGGGGTAAATGGATTTTTGAACCAGTCGATGGAGTGCAAACACTATCCGATGAAGAAGCGAAGTCGAAAGGTCCAAACTTTTTGTTTGATGATTTACGTCAACGTGTCGCTTCGGGCAAAGCGTCATTTAATTTCAATATTGAAATTGCCCAAGCAGGCGATGTGCTTGACAATGCCACAATCCCACTTCCAGACGGAAGAAAGAAAATCACTTTAGGGGTATTGAAAGTTGTCTCAGTCGCACCAGACAGCACGGGCCCCTGTTTGAACATAACATTTGATCCAAATATCATGCCTAAAGGGGTCGAAGGGGCACCAGATCCGATGTTGCGGGCAAGAACAGTCCCTTACGCCATTTCGCTCGGGCGTCGGATGACTGAGGGTTCGAAGCAATAAAAATTCAAACAAAACAGCCCAATCTTATTCGATTGATGCCTATGATGACGGATGCGGACATGGTGGCCTGCCCTGGGTTTCATCCGTTCATAGGAAAGTTTTCGACCAACGCGAACCCAGAGGTTAAGGGAGTCGAGCCCTAGTTTTTCTAGTTTCAGGTAGTCTCGACATTCTTGTATGGGCAGCCGCAATTGCTTCATTGGCGATGACTTTGAAGCGATATTAATATCTTATTTGGTAACATTCTTCAAATCTTCTAACGCAGTCATGAACGGAATAGGCGTAAGCCTTTCTGAACCTTCATATGGATTGCTAAACAGGACAGCGATACCTAAAACAATCCAGATACTCAAACAACACAGGATCAAGGCGGTAGTGCCCGTCTTTATGTTGTGCCGATGGACTGCAACCACACTTATAGCGGATATCAGACCCAAAAAAATGGCCAAGATCCATTTTCCATCGGTGCTACCCACGTAACCTAAAGACAGTCTTTGTCTGCGGGCAGCTCGTAAATCATTTAACGCACCAATAAACACGCTACTCATTGTTGAGTCTATACAAGTAAGACTCGTGCCTGATGCTTGACTGCAGGCAGTGACACCCTGCCAGATACTTTGCTCCATACCATCGATCGATGCTTGCGCCTTTGAACTAGGAGATTTATTTATTGAATCAGCCCACTCCTCGTTGAGAACACCTTCTAAGTAAGCTTTTACCAAGAGCTTGATATTTTTTTGTAGCTCTGGGGTGCCAACAGGGATATTTAAAATGCGGGTGATTGCTACAGACTCATTGATGAGCGCCGTTCTTGCATAAGAATAATTCTGCCATGCATCTGAGGACATAAAGCTCATTAGAAATGCAAACATGACTGCTGGCAACGTTAAAAATGTTGGTAAAAGCGGGACTTCAATGAGATGATTAAATAATGTAGTCTTATAGACTAGATAATAAGATAGCAGCCCAATTCCAAGGCTCCATAAAAACGTGGTGGCCAGAGGGGCTAATTGCCCATTAAAAATCTCGAAAGTCATATGGCTCTTATCCTTTAAGATAGTTCATTACATATTTAATGGAGGCTATGAATCGATTTGTGTAAGTTCTGACGGCCTATTCACCTCTTATTTGAGGAACCGTCATGTTAGGCGCACAGGTCGATCGTACCAAACTTCAAGCATTGGCCAACGAGCTAGCTAAAGATATCAAGACTGAGGCTGACTTGAACTCAAAGTGGCTCAAGGCTTACCGGTATAAAACGTACACTATGAGTCGGGTACTACATTTGGCCCAGCCGATTTGAGTAAAGTTTAGGAGCTATTGATATGTTTTTTAAGCACACTCACCTTGCAGATGCGCCCTTGATGGCCGCAGCAGTCGTGGCCGCATGTCGAGCCAATGGGTGGACCAATGGATTGCAGCCGCAATTTCTGAGCGTTATTTTTAAACAGTTAATGAAATATGACTGCGACTTTCATACCCTCCCCGCAATCAGTATTGATGAGTTTGCTCGACGCATGCCAGAGCAAGAAAAACGCAATGAAGTGATTGATCTTATGCTAGCTGTGGAAATGCTTTGCGCTGAAATCCCCAAAGAGACATCGGACGCAGTCACTTTGTGGGCCAGTAAATTAGGGATACATAATGATGGCATCGCTTTGTTGCGAGACCTTGCAAACAAATCCATTGCACTGGCACAACAGGATTTTTATCGAACCAATTACTATCACGACAAAGATCTAGAAGACTCAACATTCCCAGAGTTGGAAAATAATTACGGCTTAAGGGCTATCATGCTCACGATCGAGGCGTCCCCAGAGCTTGAAGCACGCTATGAGGCTCTTCAGCATTGCCCTGATAAAAGCTTAGGGCGCGGCTTGTGGGATTTCTATAAAAAAAGAGGATTTACATTTCCAGGCGTAGAAGGCAGCGTGAATCACGCGGTTGCTCATCATGATTGGATTCATGTTCTTGCTGATTATGATTCTGATGGTATCGGCGAGATGGAGGTTGCCGCCTTCAGCGCCATGACGACAGACTCACCTGGTGCAGTAATGTCTTTTTTAGGTGTCCTTAGTATTTTTCAAGGAGGTCTTCTTAAGACCGTTGTCGGTAGCGCGCCGCATCTGGGTCATGAACTGGAAACGCAAGATGGGCCAGAGCGCATTGCGGATGCTCTTCGCCGAGGCAAGGGATGTGCAATAGATTTAGTGATGGGGGTTGATTTTTTTAATTACGCCAATGTGCCCTTGATTGAATTACAAAATAAGTGGTCTATTCCAGCCAAAAAAATCAGCCCTGTTCAATAACTTATTTTTTACTTTTATCGGATTTGCGCGTAAAACCTCGCCGTTCAGGGCGGGGAGGTTGATTTTACTGGTGGCGCATCCCTGATTCGAACAGGGGGCCTGCGGATTATGATTCCTTCGGCTCAACAGAATTTCGCATGTTAATTAAGTCTTGAGCGGTCAGTCGCACGTCTTTGCCGTCGATTGACACCAAAATGCTCGTATTAGTTTTAATTGCCAAGTCCTCAGCCGAACGCGCCGCGCGCAACATGGCTGCGTATGATCCAGCCAGATCAGGATCAGAAGATAGTCGTATATCTTTCGTATTCATTTGTTACTCCAATCAATGAGCTTCGGAGGACGAACATAGCTGTCGTAAAGTGCCCACGAATCCACAACCTTACTGTAACGAGTGTGAAAGTTATGCATCAAACGAGCGGACTTTATTGAAGCAGATTCTGGATTAAAGGGCGCGAAACCTGCCGCAATCAAATCAGCGTTGATAAATCTTAGGGTGTGCAGGATGCATGGTGCGCACCGTCCGCATACTGCCTTATCCGGTGACAAACACCCTAACTATCGACATGGTCAAGCCACTAACGCAGCACGGCATGAACATAGCTTGGCATCGGCTCGGCTTCGCTCTCTTGAAACACTTGGTTACGCTATCGGTATGTTTGCCGGACCCCGCACAGCGGGTAGAAAGCCGAAAGCTTGAGCGCCGTTTTAAGCTGGTTATCCGTCAACTCGAACCGGATGCCCACCATGCCACGTCCTCCTCGCTGCTTTGAAGCCAACACCAGTTACCACGTCACACTGCGCTGTAATAACCAAGCGTTCGATTTACGCCGACCCCAAGCCCGTCAAGCGATCCTGTTCTGTCTGGCTCGGGCCAAAGCC
>Ga0114974_10002768_pt1 | contig 13481 bp, 8 predicted proteins | sample S_130206_EF_Meta_FD_87318 | JGI IMG/M metagenome (GOLD analysis project Ga0114974, IMG submission 87318) | Freshwater microbial communities from Lake Simoncouche, Canada to study carbon cycling - S_130206_EF_MetaG | ecosystem: Environmental > Aquatic > Freshwater > Lake | place: Lake...
AAAGCCATTTTTATTATTGGCAATTTCTCTTGTGCCCTCTGCATCATAATTTCCGCCTCTGCCCCCATAACTGGTTACCCAATTTTTTTCCAAATAATCTGTGGCATATCCACCTAGTGACCAATTATGACCATCTGCACTTACTTCCCCATTGACATAAAAATTATCTAAGAGTACAAACTCTTTTGCTAGTGCATGCTGGTTGGGTGTGATTTTCTCCCCAAATAAACAAAGGCTGGTATCACCATTGCCCATGGGTAAATCGCCCAGTACTTGGTCATATGTTCTATTCTCTTTTACAATATAGAAAACATATTTAATGGCAGATGGATCGCCAACTTTTTGTGGAATCACCGATCCTATTTCTGCACTTGAACTTTGCTCTTTTTCTTTGGTATAGGGAGTATTTTCGTAAACTGCTTTTGAATATAATCCTAGTTGTTTGTCGGAAGGGGTATTAATAATACTCATTGTTCCCTTCATTAAGCCAGCAATATATTGCACATCTTTGGTAGATTTTAGCAATCCCTTTTGAACGCCCATTTGTGCATTTTTTTTATAGGGATCTGGTCCTAGTGGGTTGGCAAAAGAAGAAAAGCCTTTGCCATTGGTTACATATATTTTTTGGCCAATTGTTTTTACGGAAGTTGGATACCAGCCCACTGGAATAAAGCCTTTCGATTTGCTATTACCGATTGCTGAGACATCAAATACGGCTAAACAGTTATTATCTGCGTTGGCAATGTATAATGTTTTTTCGTCCGAACTTAATGCAACTCCATTGGTGGTAGAACCATATGGCGCATTTGGATACAGTGCAGCATTTAAGGTTTCTATGACTTGCTTTGTTTTTGTATTGACAATAGAAACGCTATTGTCATCGGAATTGGCAACAAATAAATACAAGCCATTTTTTGTAATGCAAATATCGTTGGGGTGACTGCCCACTTCAATTTGATTGGTGATTTTTCCTGTTGCGATATCATATATCAATAATTTTTTACCACCCCAACAAGAAATATAAAGTTCTTTTTTATTGCTTGAAAGTATACAAGTATAGGCTTCGGCCGGTAAATTTACTTTAGCGCTAACCTTTTTCGAATTTAAATTAATAGAATATAATGCATTATCATCTTTGGTTACCACAAACAAAGTGTTGTTGTCATCAATGCAGATTCCTGCGGGTGAAATTTTGTTAGGCCACTTATCACCTAGTTTAATGGAGTCCAATAATTTTAATTTATTTCCTGCAATGGCATATTGTAAAATCCAATTGTCATTACCACCGGACGCATATAAATATTTTTCATCCTTACTAAATGCCAAACCTAACCAGGCTTTATCAACAACAATATTATCTTCAATTTTATCCGTAAGCGTATTGATCAACTGAATGGTTTGCGTACTTTGTCCATTATTCGTCACTACCATCCATTTTTTACTTTTTGAAATAGCCATATTCAAGGGAAGGTCTCCTAGCGACAAACTTTCTCCAGCTGGACTTAAGGCCCATCCATTTGGCAATATTACTTTTTCCTTGGCATGTAAATTTTCTTGTGCTTGTATTTGCAAACAACACAACAATAAACCAACAACGTATATTATTCTTTTCATGTATAAAAATTATGCTACAATTTAACGAATCTATTACAACAGAAGTTTGTTATTTGATGAACTAATTGTTAAGTAAAAATTTATTTTAGAAGTAATATCACAATCAACAATTACTTTAAAAACAGCGTAGCTATTTTATGTACTTCTTCAATGGGGTCGTGCTCGTTTCTGTTGGTTAAAATAACCACCATTAATTTTCTTTCTGGGTACAATCCAGCTGAATTTCTAAATCCTATCGAGCTTCCGTCATGATAGGGATGCGTATTGCCCATAAAGTCTTCTATATGCCAGCCATATCCATAATCTATGGTAGTTCCATTATCTAACTTGGTACTTGACCATGCGCGTTTTTGCATAGCGGGGCTAATAAACCTATAAGACCACAATGACTTTACCCATTTTGCATATTCTTCTACATTGGTATAAATACCCCCATCACCCAACACCGCACTGGTCATACTTTGATCGGTTTGAACCCACCCGCCCTTTATAAAGCTATGTCCAAAGGCCCTGTTGGCAACTGTAGACTTTCCTTCTTCAAAAGCAACAGTTGTTTTCATGCCTACTTTCTTGAAAATATTTTCTTTTAAAAATTGCGCAAAGGGTTGACCACTTACTTGCTCTACAATAAGAGAAAGAATGGAGTAGCCGGTATTGCTGTATTTATATTTGCTGCCGGATGGGAAGTACAAACTATCCGTCATATACATAAGTTGCATACAATTGGTGTCGTGTAATTGAATCGTTTGATTGCTTGGCATCAAGTCCTCATAATCTAATAATCCGGAACTATGGGTTAATAAGTCTTTAATTCTAATGCCTTTTCCATATTCAGGAAAACCAGTGAAATATTTAGTAAGCGAGTCGTCCAAAGAAAGCTTACGCCTTTTTTCTAATAACAAAATAGACATCGCTGTAAACTGCTTGGTAACAGAAGCCAATCTAAAGTTGGTATTGGTTTCAATGGGCTCAGCTGTTTCGATATTACGAATGCCATACCCCTTCTTAAAAATAATTTTATTTTTTTGAATGACTAAAACACTTGCGCCTGGCTCCGTTGGCGAATTGTATTTTGTCATGATAGAATCAATAGCCTTTGCCATTTGTTTCTTTGATTGCGCGTTGATGCTTACACTTGATATCAACAACAAAATTCCGCATGCTATTTTTTTCATAATCATTATTTATTCCACCAATAAGTAAGCTTTAGTACCACTGCTCTATTTTTTACGAAAACGGGTCCGATATAATAATTGTCGGTGTAAACAATAAACAAATCGGAAACAGGTTTATACCTCCATTGAAATCTAGTATTAAAGTTAATGTTTTTTGTTTGCTCATTATATTGATAAAACGCTGTAAAAAATATTTTGTGGGTCATGGTAATATCTACCTTAGGCCCCAATAATAAAAACTGATTATTTCCCCAAGGCTGTGGAAGATTAATTTTATTGTACGTCACCGCAAAATCAAAATTAATGAATGGTTGTATTCTATAACCTATATTACCCGTGATACTTAATAATTGGCCATTGGCGTAATATCCGCCTGTTCTTGCAGATAATGCAAATGTGGTTTGGTGCTGAGGGGCCGATATCCAATCCAGCCCAATACTAGTCCAGCTATGCTTAGTATGCGCAGCTAAAGGTTGTTTCCCAATGCGGGTGGGGTCAAATGGGGCCAATAGCTCTACATAATCATTTTGTAAAACGCCTGCCATGGTACTTTTGTCCCTAAAAGTCACTAAATAAGTAAACTGTTTAGTATTATCGGTACGGGCAAAATCCATATCGTAATAATAGGTACCCATCAACTGTGGACCATGACTTAAAATAGAGCCACTCTTTGGGAAAAATAAACGGGTGATAGAAGGTGCAATTTTTATATAATTGTTTCTGGGTACATAGCCCACTTCGGCGTTAAAATTATTTCCTACAATTTCATGTTGCCAGGAAACAATCCATTTGCGATTGCTGTACTGTAAATTTCCAGCATTTAAAAAATCTTTATCTGATGGCTTATTTGAGGAAAATGATTTAATAAAAATAGTTTTCCCAGACCATAAATTATTAGATGGAGCAATTAAATATTCAAAACCTAAATTCTTATTATAAGGGGCTCCAGGAGCTTGATAGACACAATTACAATTTGGGTTTGCAGCTATCGGTGCTTCATAATTTAATCCTGATTTATCAATATAAAATAATTCAATACTTGATTTTTTAAATAATTTTCTTTGAATAGCCACTACTGCAAAATTTTGTGCCAAGGTATTATCATTCCTATTTTCGGCCGTCTTCATATCCATGACACCAATGCGCCAATTCTTGTCAATACGTCCACTCAATCTAGCACCAAAATCAATATTTGTATTTAAGCCAATGCGTCTTGAGAAAAATGGACGCACATTGGCAAAACCAAGATTAGCAAACAAGTCGGCATTCTCTAAAAAAAATTGCCTTCTTTCAGGAAAGAATAATTCAAATCTACTTAGGTTCGTTACCTGTCTGTCTACTTCTACTTGAGAAAAATCGGGATTCACTGTTAAATCTAAATTGAGCGAAGAGGATAAGCTAATTTTTGCATCCATCCCTATTTCTCTCCCATAACTAGGCTGTGTTGCTATTTTGCTGCCATCAGCATTCGCAAAATCTTTACCATAACTGGTTTTAAAGTATGGGATCAATGAAAAATTATTTTGATGCGCCGGTAGTTCCTGGTCCCAAACCAAACTACCCGTATAGGATAAAGAAGCCGTTGGAAAATTTCTTGGCATAGGCGCCCAGCTGGATTTTTCGGTGGTCTTTAAATCGTTTCTACTAAAATTAATGCCCCATTCTTTTACTCCATTTTTATATCTAATAGAAGTAAAAGGAATCGCTGCCTCCCAAACATATTTTGTAGCATCATTGTATACGGCACTTGTCCAAATATTATCCCAGTTCAAATCTACACTGCCTCCATCAAACATGGTACCATCCCATTGTGCTCCTACTGCATTCGTACCAAAAGCAAAACCATTGGTTAAATCCCCATAGGTATCCATGAATAAAAGAAAGTTATCGTTTTTCCCAAAGTTCCAATCTCTTTTTAACGACTCCACCATATCCTTGCCCAAAGCGGGTTTATAACAGGTAGCCAGAATATAAATATTTTTTTTATCGTAGGTCATTCTTACTTCTGTTGGCAAATTAGCTACACTGGTATCCATGGGAAGCACCATCCCAAATTTTTCAGCGACTTGTGCATTTTTCCAAGCCGTTTCGGTCATTTTGCCATCAATGATGATGCTATCGCTTGCTTGTTTAATATGATACTGAATATGGGCGTTCTTTTTTTGTGCAAATGCGATAGTGCTTAAAAAAAAGAAAGCGCCAACAAATGTTAACTGTAAAAATTTCAAATCAATGATTATTAAAGATGAATCAGAAATCCTGTTGGATTTTCAAAGGCTAAATTTAAAGTTTTATGTGTAATTAAATTAGTAATATCTTTAAATGGTAAAACTTAAGTTATGTCGTATAATCGTCGAAAATTTTTAGGGTTGGCATCTTTGGGTGCCGCAAGTATACCTTTTGGTAATAAAATAGCAGCACAATCTAAGCATAGCGCAGAGATGGCTACGGAATTCAAACCCAATATCGTACCTATTTCCGTAGCGGAAAGGAAATCAAGAATCGGAAGGGCTCAGGAATTAATGAAGGAACATAAAATGGATGCCATTTTTTTAGAAGGCACTACTTCCTGTTTTTATTATACTGGAATGAGATGGGGACAGAGCGAAAGAACCTTTGGTGTAGTAATTCCCGCTAAAGGGGACATTATTTATATAAGTCCAAAATTTGAAGAAGATAGAGCACGCGAATTAATTGTAAAAGACTATGGAACCGAAGTGCGTTGTTGGGAGGAGCACGAAAGCCCTTATGCTTTAATATTAGCAGCTGTAAAAGATCGAGGGGTTGTGCACCATAAAATTGGTATGGAAGAAAGGGTTCGATTTTTTATAGCCAATGGGGTACAGCAATTGGCCAAGGGCTTTGAAATTGTAGATGCAACACCCATTACAGCGGGCTGTAGAATGATCAAGTCAAAAGCAGAAATTGCACTCATGCAAATTGCGAATGATGCTACCATTGAAGCGTATAAAATTGCTTTTCCCACTTTGAAGCCAGGTATGTCACAATCAGAATTTTCAAATAATATAACGAAGGCATTTAAGACAGTTGGATTTTCGGGAGGAGCGATGGTCATTGTTGGGAAATACTCGGCATTGCCACATGGTAGCATTGTTCCGCAGACTATTCAGGAGGGCGATATTGTATTAATAGACGGAGGAACTAGTTGCGAAGGATATGCATCCGATATTTCGCGTACCATTGTGTGTGGTAAGCCTTCGGCTAGACAAATTGAAGTTTGGAATATAGAAAAGAAAGCACAGGACGCTGCATTTGCCGCTATTAAAATTGGCGCACCCTGCGAAGTGGTAGATGCCGCGGCAAGAGCCGTCATTGAAAATGCTGGATTCGCAAAACAATATCATCTTCCAGGACTGCCACATAGAACAGGTCATGGCATTGGATTGGAAGGACATGAATGGACCAATTTTGTAAAAGGAAATAAAACGCCAATACAGGTGGGTATGTGTTTTAGTGATGAGCCTACCATTTCTATCCCAGGTGAATTTGGTATTCGTTTAGAGGATTGTTTGTATATCAGTGAGGATGGGCCTCATTTTTTTACGAAACAAAGTATTGCCATTGACCAACCCTTTGGATAAGCCGCAAATTTGCTTGCCTATTTAATTTACAGAATGCATACTTATAAAAGCTGCTGGTGTAGCAGGTCTTGATGGGGTTGCCGTTGTTGAAACGGTACCTTGTAATGCGGTATTTACATTTTTAACACTAAAGAACAATTCGATATAATCATTGGCATCTAGTTCCAATAAAAAATTATTATTGATCGCATTTTTAATTCCCAAACCTTGTATGGTATATATAATATTCGTATTCGCAATAGCGGCATTGTTTTTTCTAAACCAAATATTTACTTCATCAGTTCCTGCATCGGATTTTATAAATTGTAAATGATAGTTTACCTGAAAAATACCAGCTTCTGACACCATAACTCTAGTAGGATTATTTGCACTGTTATAGGTAATATTAATTTTATTGGATATTTGCTGAAGATTAAATTTCACAGGTGTTGCCGTGGATATGATTGCAGTTTGTTTAGTGGTATCATAAAAAACACAATAGTAATTTTTAGGCTGAATAGTAATGAGTGTATTTATTCTATTCGATAAGCTTGAAGTATCTAAACTATTTAACTTAGTGTTGATTCTGTTAGATAATTTTAGGGTGTCAGCACTATTTAATTTTAAATTAATCCGATTGCTTAAAAAAAGGGTATCTGTTTTTTTTAATTTATCGTTCAATGCAATATTCACAGTATTACTAGCCAGCTTTAAACTGTCGAGTGTATTGTTTACCTTTTCTAAACCTAGTGATTTTAAAATATCAATTTTGTTTGAAACCCCTGTGCCACCAAGCTCAATAGGTAAAATGCTTGATATGGTTTTTGCTTGTTCTGCAAATAAAGCATAAGGAACATAATTTATTTTTACAAAACCTGCCTGTAAAAAATGTAAACTATTGTTAGGGTCTACTTCCACTTGAAGGTATTTGTCTTCTTTTTGCCATTGAATTAAATCAAAGACACCTATTGTAATTACTTTCCCAGCTTCTTCTGCACCAATATCCGTATAAAACAAACCAAGCACATTGGTGGTTACCGACTTTATTTCCTGATATTCAATATTGGAGCTGAGGGTGTCTGTTAGAATAGAAATTCTTAAAGAAATTTGCTTTTTAGCAATGATCATGCCACTTTCAGAACGTGCAATGCCTTGAAAATGAATTCCTTTATTATTTTGTGCGCCAACACCATTAAACAATCCCAAAGCAAATAGAATATAAAATGTTTTTTTCATAATCAATATTGTATAAGCTTGTAAATTCTTTGCCGACTATATGTATTCGCTACTTTATATTGAATATGAACCAAACAAATAGGAGTACTTAGTTTTTGTATTTGAATAGTTTGATCAAACTGCAATCCCGAAAAAGGCCCGCTTATATTTTTAATGATCACGCCATGGCTATCAAATACTTTTATGGCCATTACATCCACGCCATCTTGTTCGCAGTATAGGTGGAGCTGATTATAAAAGGGATTGGGACCTACTTTTATTTGCAATCCAAAACTGTCTAGTTGATTAAAATGAGAAACTATATCATAATTACTTTGTAAATAGCCGGTAGACAATAGGATGGATGGAGTATGATTAATCTTAAACGTACTTGCCATTTCACCCAATCCCCAATCTATATTCATTTGATTTGTATAAATACTACCCCCAATGCTGTTGATAGTATAGGGGTCTATCTGTTGAAAGCTAACAGGCGCGGAATATTGACTCAACCCCTTTATGCAATAAAAGCATGCTAGCATTACGATACAACACTTTATACTTATGTGATAAAAATTTCCATATATTGAAATGCTCATTTTCAAATATATGGCTAACTAAAAAAGTACTTTCCGAATCAGCAGGAAAATCGCTTTTAAAAAAAGCTACTTTTTCTTTTTTGCAATGGTATCAATAGCCATTACTAACTTATCTAAATCCTGTATACGTGTATAAACATGTGGCGTAATGCGCACGCAACTAATATTTTCCCATACAATACCTACCGTATGAATTTTATAATTCGTAAAAAGAGCACTATCTAATTCACCCGGCGTCATACCATCCACGCTTACTCCGCATATTGCACAAGCATATTCGTCTTTAAATGAAGTATGAATTTTTACTTTAGGAATATTTTGTACGCGGGATGCCCAGTAATTTTTTAAATAACGAATGCGCTCTTCTTTTCTTTTACTGCCTATTCCGTTTTGAAAATTAACGGCTTCGCCAATACCCTGTTCAATGGGAAAGCTACGTGTACCTAGCGTTTCAAACTTTCTGATATCGGTTCCGTTGGGCTTGTCATTACATACCAATGGCCAAATCTTTTCAATCTTTTCTTTTTTAATCCACAGCATCCCACTACCAATGGGTGCAGATAAAAATTTGTGTAACGAAGTTCCATAATAGTCACATCCTAAATCAGGAATGTTGTAATCCAATAAACCAAAACTATGAGCGCCATCTACAATGGTTTCAATACCATGCTTCTTGGCCATATCGGTAATTTTTTTAACGGGCAATATTTGTCCAATCCAATTAATGATATGGGTGATATGAATAATTTTTGTCTTAGGAGTAATTGCTTTTTCAAATCCAGCTACAATTTCTTCATCATTTTCAATGGGGAACTGAAAGCTAATTTGATTATACACAATACCATCTCTTTGTGCTCTTTGTCTCCATGCATTAATCATGTTGGGATAGTCCTGTTTAGTTCCAATGATTTCATCCCCCGCTTTTAAATTAAGGCCAAAGATCACCGTGTTTAACGCTTCGGTAGCATTTCGGTTCACTGCAATTTCTTCGGGATCCGCGCCCGCTAGTTGCGCTAATTTATACCTTAAGGGTTCTCGTCCTTGATCCAATATGCGCCACATATAATAAGAAGGGCCTTCGTTGGTCATTTTATTAAAACGCTCAACGGCATCTTGAACAATGCGCGGACTTGGACTGACGCCTCCATTGTTTAAATTAATTAAGGCTGGACTCGTGGTGTAACTCTGTTGAATAATACTCCAATAGTCCTCGTCCATGGCAAGATCCTTTGCACTCACATCTTGTTTTAATAAATTAATATGTTCAAATTCAGCAGCATGTGCTTGATTAAATAGGCTGTTTGCGGAAAAAGCACCCGCCATTAAACCTATTTGTTTTACAAAATTCCTTCTATTTGCCATAGGGTAATGATTAGTTAACTAAGTTAACCATAATATCACCAAAGCATCTATACCCATGCTCAAATTTTGCCTTTTTAGAGTTAATAGCATACCCTAGAAATGAATAAGATTACAAAGTCTATAAAAAAGGTAGACAATTAGTTAAAAATGCCTATATTTGTGCTGGATTATATATAGGCAAGCAATCGTAAATACGGGCGGTATTTCTATACTGCCCTTTTTTATGCTCCCTATAAATAAGTTCGTACATTTAAATTACTTAAACTTTAAATTATGCGCTTTACTTCATTATTATTCGGAGCTATTTTATGCTCATCGGCTTCTTTTTCTCAAACCGCTACACCAAAGGTTCATAAATTAACACCCAATGCGATTTATGAAATAAGCAATTTAAGTAGTCCTTTGATATCGCCAGAAGGTGATTGGGTTTTATACAGCGTTTCTAAAGCAGATGCGCAAAAGGATAAAAATGTTTCTCAGTTATATATGATTAATAAGACGGGCACAGAAACGGTTTCATTAACTGAACAAACAAAAGGTGTTGGGAATTATCAATGGAGTCCAGAAGGAAAATATATTTCTTTTTTAACTGCAGGTAAAGAAGAAAAAGAAGGTAGTCAATTATTTTTATTAGATAGAAGAGGTGGAGAACCTTTGCAGCTTACACATATTAAAGGGGAAATTGCAACGTACCAATGGTTTAAAGACGGAAGTAAAATTTTATTTGAAATTAAAGATCCAAGTTTTGCAGACACAGCAAAATCCAAAGTGAGACAACCTTATGAAATAGATCGTTATCATTTTAAAGCCGACTATGAAGGTTACTTAGATAATAGAAAAACACATCTTTATACATTTGATGTAAAAACAAAAACTTTAGATACATTAACGAAGGGGTCCAATAATGAAACTGATGCAGTAGTTAGTGCCGATGGAAAATGGGTAGCTTATGCAAGTAATGTGAGTGTTGATTTTGATAAAAATGCAAATACTGACATTTTTTTATTGTCTTTAACAAAGGACGCAAAGCCCACTCAGCTTACGTTTTATAAGGGTACCGATCGTAGACCAAAATTTAGTCCCGATTATTCTAAGATTGCTTTTTTAAGATCTAGTTCCGAAGATCCATTTAATATGTATGATATACAACATTTAGGCATCATTGATATTGCTTCAAAAATGGACAAAGTAATTACAAAACAATATGATCTTTCTATTGACAATATTTTCTGGTCTTTGGATGGCAAAAGTATTTTTGCAACAGCAGACGATGACCGAAAGCAAAATATTATTCAAATAAATGCAAACACAGGCGCGGTGAGTGCATTTACAAATGAACTAGGTGTTTACAATGCAATTAACATGAATGAAAAAGGAAAGATGGTGGCTTTATTTAGTACCCCTAACCAACCCAACGAGGTTTTCTTGAATGAGGGCGCAGGCTTTAAACAACTTACGCATGTACAAGATGCGTTTGTGAATAGTATTCAAAAAGTAGTAGTAAAAGGATTTTCAGCAACAGCAAGTGATAATAATAAAGTGAATGGAATTTTATTTTTACCAGATAGCAATGCTAAAAAACTTCCATTAATTTTATTTATACATGGGGGTCCAGTAGCACAAGACGAATACTCTTTTGATTTAACCAGCCAGATTTTTGCAGCAGCAGGTTATGCGGTGGCAAATGTTAATTATAGAGGAAGTAGTGGCCGTGGTGCTAATTATACAAAAAGTATTTATGGTGACTGGGGTAATAAGGAAGTGAAAGATATTATCGGGGTAGCAGATTATTTAATTAAGATGGGTATTGCAGATGAAAGTAAAATGGCCATTGCAGGCTGGAGCTATGGAGGTATTTTAACCAATTACACCATTGCTACCGATAAGCGCTTTAAAGCCGCAGTAAGTGGTGCAGGCGGCTCCTTAATGCTTTCATTTTACGGAACCGATCAATACATTAGCCAATACGAACCAGAATTGGGTAAGCCATGGGAAAATCTACAAAAATGGTTAGACGTTTCTTATCCTTTCTTTAAAGTAAAAGAAATAAAAACGCCTACTTTGTTTATGGCCAGTCAAGCTGATTTTAATGTTCCAGTAGTGGGCGCTGAACAAATGTACCAAGCTTTTAAATCGGTTGGCATTCCAACACAACTTATCATTTATCCAAATCAAAATCATGGTATCCGCGTACCTAGTTATTTAGTACATCGTTTAAATAGTCATTTAGACTGGTTTAAAAAATACCTAAACTAATTTAGATAATGGATAGGATTCGATGGGGGATGATAGGATGCGGAAGTGTAGCTGAAATGAAAAGTGGTCCTGCTTTTAATAAAGTACCCCATTCTCAATTAATGGCAGTAATGCGCAGAGACGAAGCATTACTTAGAGATTATGCCTTGCGTCATCAGGTTCCTCAAACATTTACCAATGCATTGGAGTTAATACATCATCCAAGTATTGATGCTATTTATATTGCTACTCCGCCCGATGTGCATGAAATATATGCCATTGAAGCCATGAGGGCCAATAAATTTGTATACGTTGAAAAACCAATGGCTACAACAGTTTTGGCTTGTGAGCATATGCAACAAGTAGCCAATGAAGTAAATGGAAAGTTAACCATTGCACATTATAGAAGACAGCTCCCCCTATTTTTAAAAGTAAAAGAACTTTTAGACCAGGGTGCCATTGGAAAAATTTCCGAGGTTAAAATAATCATGCATAAAAAAGCAGGTCCTAAAACTTATTATGAAAATAATTGGAGGGTAAATAAAGCGCGCGCGGGAGGCGGTTTATTTTATGATTTAGCTCCGCATCAGTTGGATTTAGTATTTTATTTTTTTGGCAAAGCATTAAATTATCATGGCAGTGCAACTAATGTTTCAGGTTTGTATTCAGTGGAGGATACCGTGAAAGGGGAAATGCAAATGGAAAACGGAATACAATTTTATGGGGATTGGTGTTTTGCAATTGATGAACGCGCGCAGGAACAGGATGTATTTTTGATTAAAGGAACAGCCGGCTATATTGAATTTTCTGTGTTTGGGCATACGATTACAGTAGAAAAAAATAATAAAAAAGAGATAATACAATTTGAAGCACCCCTGCATAACCAGCAAAATCTAATTGAAAAAGTAGTAACTTTCTTTTTAGGAAAAGGAGAGAATCCATGTTCGGCAGCGGATGCTTTACAATCTATGCGGGTAATGGAAGCATTTGTTTATGGGCATAAAAAATAATTTGAATGGAAAAGGTTTTTGTAACAGGCTGTTTTGATTTATTACATAGTGGGCATATTGCTTTTTTGGAACAAGCAGCTTCCTTTGGCGACTTATATGTTTGTATTGGTTCAGACCAAACTGTTTATGAATTAAAGGGGCGCTATCCAATTATCACACAGGAAGAGAGAAAGTATATGATACAGGCCCTAAGATGCGTTAAAGAATGCAGGATTAATAAAGGTGCTGGCATTATTGATTTTGAACAGGAACTACAATCCATTCAACCCACTATTTTTGTGGTGAACGAGGATGGTAATACACCTGCTAAGGCGGCATTGTGCAAGGAGCAGCATATAGTTTATAAAGTGCTTGAACGTATTCCATCTCAGGGCTTGCCTGTTCGCTCTACTACCAGTTTACGGACCAATTCCATTATCCCCTTTAGAATAGATCTTGCTGGTGGCTGGTTGGACCAACCTTATGTAAATGAAGCCTATCCAGGACCTGTTTTAACTATTTCCATTGAACCTACGGTAGAATTTAATAACCGAAGTGGAATGTCTAGCAGCACGCGCAATAAAGCCATTGAATTATGGAAAGCACAATTACCCGAAGGTGACCCTATATTATTGAGTAAAATTTTATTTAGTTATGAAAACCCTCCTGGCACAAAGAATGTAGCTGGTTCTCAAGATGCTTTAGGTATTG